>Ga0310334_100126_pt1 | contig 23913 bp, 18 predicted proteins | sample LakMicMIDCLREDC7_FD_195548 | JGI IMG/M metagenome (GOLD analysis project Ga0310334, IMG submission 195548) | Enriched freshwater cyanobacterial communities from Lake Michigan, Michigan, United States - MI23.DCL.RED.C7 (v2) (version 2) | ecosystem: Environmental > Aquatic > Freshwater > Lake...
CGCTTATGCAGAGTCCAGAGGGGTTGACGCCGCTCTGATTGCAAACGAAGTTGCCATCCTGGCCGCTCTGCGATTGATAAGTCTGAGCCTGTGGATAAATGAAGGTGTTATTGGCGATGGTCAGGTTGCTGACGCCGACAAGCTGAATGGCTGGCAATGCATTCGCCGATACATTGATGGGGCCAAAGGCTTGGGCTGTCGCCAGATCAGTGGGATTGTCGGTGAAGGAGCCGGTGAAGGTGTTGTTGGCGATCAGCACATTGCTGGTGCTGTAGTTGGTGATCGAGGTGTTGGTGAAGCTGAAGCCGGCGATGGTGGTGTTGCTGCCGATGCTGATGATGCCGTTGTTAAACGCAGGTTGAGCCCCCACGCCGCTGCCGAACACGGGGTTCAGGTTCACCGACCCAAACTGGGTAGCCAGGGTGGGTGCGCTGCCACTACCGCTGAGGCTGGTGCCCACACCCAGGCGTAACGTCTGGCCACCCAGGTTGGAACTGGCGCCACCGCCCACCAGCAGCACATCGCCTGGGCCGGCAGCCGCAAGCAAGGTGTCGAGCGTAGAGTTGGCGCAGCTCACGCTGGCCGTGCCGGTGTTGGTGGTGGTGCCTGTGCAGCGCACCACCCAGTTCGCGCCGCCATTGCCGGGATTGGTGGCCACGCTGCCCGGCAGGTTCTGTTGGGCCGACACCATGCGCAGATCCACGTCACGCTGCATTGGCAGACCGCGTAGGGCTAGGAAGTTGCGCTCGGCGGCGTCCAGCGCATCCTTGGCGCTGCCGGCCAGGGGTTTGGCGCCATAGCGCACATAGCCCGTGGCTTGGGTGTCAAAAATGTTGTCGTAGGAAACGGTGGCACCAATGGCGAGCTGGTTGCCGACCCGCAGTTCGCTGCGTCCGCGTATCCCCGATGTGCCGTTCACATAGTCGCCGTCGAGGTAGTAGTAGGAGGCATACAGCCAGAGGCTGTTGTTGTTCCAGCGGCTGAGAGGAATTCCCACCTCCAGATTGGTCCCCCCCAGAGACACCACGTAGCGGTTCCAACCATCCAGGATCAGCTGGTTGTTGCGCAGGTAGGCGTTGGTGTAGCCGCTCTGGTACAGATCGCTCTGGTTGGCAAAGGGGACATAGCCATTGACCCGCAGTTCCAGGTTGCGGCTGAGGGCTTCTGCGCCAATGCCGGCCTGAAAGGCGTAGTTGTTGACTGCCTGGCGGGTGTCCACCCCGGCGTTAAATCCGTATAGCCAGCGCTGATCGCCACTCAGCCAGCGATAGCCCAGGCGGGTGCTGGCACCAGCGGAGACGTTGGGACCCTGGGACAGGGCTCCCCCCAGGTTCATGTTGGCCGCCAGATCCAGGAACAGCACCTGCCCTTGGGCGCCCTGGCTCAGGGGTGCCAGTAGGTAGCCGGTAACAGTATTGGAGGTGCCTCCGCCCTGGCTCTGAAAAATCAGGCCTCCGCTCGCTTCGACCCGCGGTGGGGCGGGAAAGGCCCGGGCTTCCGCCTGGGTGCTGACGCCGAGGGAGCTGAGAGCGAGGATCGAGGCGAGGCCCAGCAGAGATGTGTGGCGATGCTGGGTGCGCTTGGCCTGGTCTGCGGGAGGCATGATTTTGGAAATGCGGTCCGTCTCAAACCGCGGATCAGCGGCCGCAAACTAAGGGCTTTCCACTAATCGGTCAAAGGATTTTTGGTGTGGAAGGGATGTTGTTGGAAAGATTCAGATTGGGGTTGCTGTGCTTCAGCTCGAATCTGGGCCTTGGCCTGCCGCCAGAGGTCTTCCAGCTCGCCGATGCTGCGGCCCTGCAGATCACCGCCGAGGGCGGTTTCCACCCGGGAGAAGCGATCGAGGAAGCGGTGGTTGGTGCCGGCCAGGCCGGCTTCCGGATCGATGCCGCACCAGCGGGCCACGTTCACCAGGGTGAACAGCACATCGCCCAGCTCCTCCTGGGCATGCACTTTGTCGCCGCTGGCTACGGCCTCCTTGAGTTCATCGAGCTCTTCGTGAACCTTGTCCCACACACCCGTGATGTCGTCCCACTCGAAACCGGCGGCGGCGGCCTTCTTCGAGATCGTCATCGCGCCGGCCAGGGCCGGCTGGCCGCGCACCTTGCCGGCCAGGCGGTCGCTGAGGGGGCTGGCTGAAGGTGCGCCGTCCTGCCCCGCAGCCTTTTCCGCCGCCTTGATCGCTTCCCAGCTGGCCTTCACGGCAGCGCTGTCGGCCGCTTCGGCGCCGGCGAAGACGTGCGGGTGGCGGCGCACGAGCTTCTCGCTGATCCCGGCAGCGATCTGGGTCAGATCAAAGCGACCGTCCTCCTCGGCGATCCGGGCGTGGAGCACCACCTGCAGCAGCAGGTCGCCCAGCTCCTCAGCCAGGTGAACGTCGTCCCCGTGGCGGATGGCATCAGCCACCTCGTGGGCTTCCTCGAGCACATAGGGCACCAGGGATTGGTGCGTCTGCTCAAGGTCCCAGGGGCAGCCGCCCTGGGGGTTGCGCAGCTTGGCCACCACTGCGATCAGCTCGGAGAGGGCGTTGAGGGCCTCAGCTGAGGTGGTGGTGGCTGGCGTGGCCATGGCTCGGTGGGGCGAGGGTCAGGAATGGGCCGGCCCCGTGCCGCCACCCTGGTGCTGCTGCGCGGGGCGCCGGCTACACCAGAGTCGGTTGCAGAGGGCCTGCAGCAGCAGGCTGGGGGGCTCCAGCCCAGCGGCGTTCAGCCGGCTCTCCAGCAGTCCTTGATCCAGGGAAAACACCGTGCTGCCGCGGGAGGCCATCACCCCGTCGATCATGGCCTGGTCCATCCCCGCGGCCTGGAAGCGGGCGCGGGCGATCGCCAGCCAGGGCTCCATGGTTTGCGCATCAGGTTCGCTGTAGCTGCTCAGCACCAGCAGACCGCCTGGGGCCAGCTGCGCGGCCATCCGATCGAGCAGCTGTTGCTGCTGTGGTGGTGGCAGCACGTGCAGCACGTTGTGGCTGATCACCGCATCGAAGGGACCCTGCGCCAGAGCGGTGGTGTCCTCCAGCTGGGGAGGGCCCCAGCAGATACGGTCTGCGGCGCCGATGTCGGCAATCAGCGCTTCGCAGAAGCCACGCATCTGTGCACTGGGCTCCACCAGGGTGAACTGCGCATCTGGCAGGGCCGCCAGCAGCGCCGGCAGTTCCGTGCCGCTGCCCGGGCCCACCACCAGGGCCGAGTGCGCCTGCGGAGCATGGGCGGCCAGCGCCGCGGCTCCGATCTCAAGGATCGCGTCGTAGGCCGGGATCAGGTGGCGGATATTGCTGTTGTACGTACGGCCGTAGTCGCCCTCGAAATCGAGCAGGATCATCCCCGGCGTGCCTGCAGCATTCAGCGAACTCTGCCGCGTCGTTGCCGCTTCGCCCGCCACGGCAGGCGGGGCATCGGGTCGCCGTCCTGGATCAGGTGGAGCCAGGCGCTGGCCTCCACGCCCGTCAGGGCCGCGATCAGCAGGGGTTGATGCTGAAGCCAGAGCTGCCCGGCCAGACCGGTGAGGGTGCCGGGCGCCGGAGCACCAAGCGGCTGGGCCAGCCAGCTGAGGCTCAGCAGCAGGGCACCCAGGTAGAGCAGGCGGACGGTGCTCCCCAGGAAGGGCGAATGCGAGAGCAGCGAGCGATGGCGCAGCAACCGCCGGTAGGGCCACCACAGGAGCCGCAGGGGGCCCCAGCGGCGGGTGGGGTTGGAGCGGGTGTCGAGGTCTGGCGAGAGCCAGAGGCCGCCGAGCAGAAAGGCCAGGCCGCCGGCGCCGGCACCGGTGGGCCCCAGCCAGGGCCACCACAGCAGACCGAAGGGCAGGGCCAGCAGCCAGGTGGCGCGGTCGTGAGCGCGGCCGGAGGCCATCGGGCGCAGGCGATGTGGTGGAGCGTTGCGCCTGAGTGTGGCTGCTGCCGGGCTGCTGCGGCACCGGTAACCCGGCAGAATGCCTTCAACGCCCGGTTAGCTCAGCGGTAGAGCGCCTGCCTTACAAGCAGGATGTCGCTGGTTCGAAACCGGCACCGGGCATTGCGAAAGCCTGTTGCAGCCGAGCGTCAAGCCGGATGCGGCGGCCGTCCCTGGGTCATCGTTACGAGAGTTGTGGACAATCCTGCGACCGGCTGCGCCAGCGGCATGCTGGATGTCCATGTGGGTTCGCGATGCAGGGATTGCCCCTCGCTGGTCGGCGTGGTCGGGTGGACGGCCGGCGCCAATACCGACTCATCGATGGCTGCTGTGAACCCCATCGGCAGCTGGATGGTCTGTACAGCAGCCTTGATGAGGCCTTCAGTGAAGCGATCGCCTGGCTGCAGGCGGTGAACATCGACCCTCTGATGAGCCTGATCGGCGTGGAAGTCACCGCCGCCAACGGCGACTGGCGCACGCTGCGCTTGCCGGAGTCGCTGTTGTGCCCGCTGTCGTGTCCCCTGCCGGCCTGAGCCGTCTCGCCGGGTCATCCAACCGAGCAGGGTTCTCCAATGCGCAAGGCCCTCCCCAAGGATGCATGTGAGCGCTGCCGGAGATCAGCCCATGGCTGGAATCGACAGAAGCAGCGCACCGCCCATGCCGGCCATCATCAGGTTCTCAGCGAAGCTCACCACGTCCAGAGGCGTGCGGGAATTGCCGCCAACGCAGGCACAGTTGAGGGCCAGTTTGTCGATGAAGACAGCCTTGTAGACCGAGATCATCCCGGCGATGCCGAGCATCAGGGACAGGATTCCCGTGGCTGCAGGGGCCTGGCCAGACAGGAATCCCAGGGCCACCAGCAACTCCAGGCCCGGGTAGAGGCGGGCATAGAGCGGCAGGCGCTGGCTGAGTAGGTCGTACTTGAGGAAGCTGCTGGCGAAGGCGGGCACATCCATCAGCTTGAGCATGGCGAGCAGGGCCAGGGCAAAGCCCATGAAGCCCATCACGCCGCCGCCCGTGGCCAGGTCCACCAGCAGGGCCGTAGCGAACACCGCCACGACCGGCGTGTAGGAGATGTCGCCCGCCTCTGGCTTGACCTGCAGCAGGGCTGCTAGATCGCTGTACCCGCCGATCCGCCTGCCGTTGCTGAAGATCTGGGGTGTGGTGGCGACCTGATGGTGAGCCTTGAAGGCCTGAACCTCGGCGGCGCTGGTCAGCCGATGGTCCTCAAATGGAATCTGCTGCTTCTGAAGCAGTCTCAGGGCTTTGAGACCCCACGGGCAGGCATGGTCGGGAAGATCCTTGCGGTAGAGGGCAACGTTCAGCAACTGAGGCTCTGCCATGGCCGCTTGCTCAGGGATCGCTGAAAGATCTGCCGACACCATGGCTGCCCTGAAGGGTGATGGCACTCTCCAATAGTTTTGTCCTGGCGTTGCCAGTCGCCGAGTCCAGTGGCCTGGGATGTCTGCCTACTCCAATGATTCGGTGATCGGTTGTTGTTGACTTTGGTGCCTGCGGGTGCCGTCGACTGACTTCATGCCCCCTGCAACTCTTCGGCAGGCTTTACGCCATCAGGCAGCACATCGGTCTTGCCAGAAGCTGATGGGCTGCTTCGTTGATGCTCTCGTTCGGCGTCAGCCAGCAGCTGATGATTTCACCCTTGTGATGGGCTTCCAGCTGGACGCGGCTGCCGTGGAGCACCAGAGAAAACCGCCAGCCGCGGATGCCGAAGGAACAGTCGGGGGCCATGGCAGATCTCCTCTCGCTTGCTTTCACGCTATGCGCCTTGCCTTGGCAACCGACAGGCAGTTCAGCTGAGAGTTGCCTGAGATTGCCGGATTCGCTGCCAGGCCTCGCGCGGTTCATGGCCGTGCTGACAGAGCCGGATCCAGTCGCGCAGGTCAGCGAGCCAGTCCTCGCGTTCGTCCGGTTGCTGCACACCGGCGCTGGTCGGTCTGGGTCGCTCGGGGGCGTTGGCCATGGGCTGGGAGGTGCCGTTGCCCTGAGCATTCCCAGCCCACGCTCCTCAGCGGCCGCAGAGTTCCGCACTCACCTGCCAGAGGCGCTGGCAGTCGGCCGCATTCCGTGCTGCCGGCACTGGCCGGCAGGCGCCTGGATGACCCTTGAGATTGGCGAATCCCCCCGGCCCGTGGAAGGTCTGGGGGTCCGCTTGCGGAGCGGTGGCCGCATAGAGCTGCGGCAGGGCCCCCATGGCGGCGCTCTGAAACAGCGGATCCATCAGCCGGTAGGCCATGGCCTCCAGCCGCGACCCCCGCGCCGCCACCGAGGTGGGCTGCAGGTTGGTGCGTGCCAGGCCCGGGTGCGCCACCAGCGACTGCACCGTGCTGCCGTCGGCGCTCAGCCGTTGCTGAAGCTCCAGTGCCGTCATCACGTTGGCCAGCTTGCTCTGGCCGTAGGCGGCCCAGGCGTCGTAACGGCGCTCGCCCTGCAGGTCGCCCCAGGCGATGCGGCCGAAGTAGGCGGCGCCGGAGCTCACGTGCACCACGCGCGCCCCGGGGCGTCTCTCCAGCAGGGGCAACAGCTGCTGGGTGAGGGCGAAATGGCCGAGGTGGTTCACGGCCAGCTGCAGCTCGAATCCCTGCGCGCTGAGGGTGCGCGGCGGCGCCATCACGCCGGCGTTGTTGATCAGCAGATCGAGCCGGCCCCAGCGTTCAGTCACCTGCTCTGCGGCCTTGGTCACGCTGGCGAGATCCGCCAGGTCGAGGGCGAGCGGCATCAGTTCTCCGGGGCTGGCTCCGGCTGCTGGCTGGGCGCGCTCCCCCTCCAGCTGTCGCTGCGCCGCCTCGGCCCGCTCCAGGCTGCGGCAGGCCATCAGAACCGTGGCGCCGCGGGCCATCAGGGCCCGTGCCGTTTCGAGCCCGAGGCCGCTGTTGGCGCCGGTGATCAGGGCCAGGCGGCCGCTCTGATCGGGGATGTCGGCGGTGGTCCAGGGCACGGGCAGGCGAGCGCTCAGGGCGCCCATCGTGTCGCCCGCAGCTCCAGCACTGTGGGTCCCATCCAGAAGCTGCCGGGATCTTCGGCGGCGGCCTCGATCTCCGCCAGTGCTTCGGCTTGATCGGCTGCGCTCCAGAGGCCCTGCGCCTGAAGCTGGTGGGCGTAGACCATCACGAATCGCTGCATCCACTGCGCCGCCAGGCTTCCCTCTCGGCCCAGCACCGGCAGGGGCTCGAGGGCGTCGATGTGGAACCCGCGTGCCGCCAGCAGCGAGGGCAGCCGCCGGTTCACATCCGGGTCGCCGCCGGCCTGCCGGAAGCTGCGCTGCACCGCCTGGCCGAACCGATGGATCGCGGCGCCATGGGGGTGCAGGCCGAAGCTGTCCCACTGCACGTACTCATGCAGCACCAGGCGGCCGCCGGGGCGCAGTGCCAGGGGCAGCTGCGTCAGCAGCGGCTCCAGATCCGCCAGGAACATCGCCACCCAGCGCATCCAGGCCAGGTCAAAGCCTTCGCGCGGCAGAGGATCCCGCAGCAGATCGTGCTGACGCAGCTCCAGATGTGCCAGGCCGGCCTCCACCGCCAGCCGCCGTCCGGCCACCACGTAGGCGGGGCTGTGCTCCAAGGCCAGCACCTGCCCCGTCGGCCCGACGCGGCGCGCCAGATCCAGGGCCGCGAAACCAGGGCCCGCACCTAGGTCGAGCACCCGCTCGCCAGCTGTTAGGCCAGCGCGATCCCAGGCCGCTTCTGCCAGTGGCCGCCACAGCTCATGCTGGAAACGCAGCCGCTCCAGCTCCTCGCCGTGGGTGCCGAGCACATACGGCTGATCAGTGGGCTGCTGAGGCACCGGGTTTCCCGCTGGCTCAATCCTCCGGCTCAGTCCTCGGGGAACAGCAGGCTGCTGAGCTCGTCGGGATCCACGTCGTAGACGCGGGCCAGGCTGGTTTCGATGGCGGCGGTCACCTCGCCGGGCAGGAAGCGCATCGCATTGAGGGCGTCCTCGGCGATGTCGTCGGTGAGCAGCTTGTCGCCGCCCAGCTTTTCATCGTTGATCACCGCCATCACCCAGCTCTGGTAGGCGTAGACCAGATCGGAGAACTCCAGATCGGGATCGTTGAAGTCCAGGGCCATCGCAGAGGCGGGCGCAGCTGCTTGCAGTCTGCCGGCCGGTGGGGAGGATGGAAGCCATGACCACACCATCCCCTGACCCAGCCAGCCTGCAGGGCACCCTGGTGGACTTCGCCATTGCCGAGCTGGTGCGCGCCAACCGTGCCAGCTTCGAGCCGCTCTGGAGTGCCGAGAGCTGGGCCAAGCTGCTGATCTGGCTGGCCCTCAACTGCGGCTGCAGCGGCGATCGCCAGGGTCTCGAGGCCTTCGCCGCCGCCCTCGGCCCGGCCCTCACCGGCCGCATGCGCCGCGTGTTCTTCGAGCGGGAACTGGCGGATCTGGAGCTGCAGCTGCTGGCCGATCCGGCCGAGCAGCAGGTGCTGGTGCTGCCCACGGGCGCCAGCGAGGCGGTGCTGCAGCCCGAGCGGATTGCCCAGGCCCTCGAACGGGTGGGCCTGAGCGCGCGGGTGGTGGACGATCGCTCCCGCTGGCAGAGCCTTGAGGCGCTGGTGGCGATCCCCTGGCGCGAGCGGGAGGCGCCCTGATGGAGTTGATCGCCCGTTACCGCAACGCCGGCTTCGAGGCCCTGGCAGATGGCGTGATGGCCTTCTTCGAGCGCCGCGTCGACCTGCAGAGGCCCGGTGTGGCCTTCGGGCCCGAAGCGGCCAGCCTGCCTGGCGAACCCGGCACCGCGCCGGAGCCGGCCAAGGTGTCGACCGACATCAGCCTGGTGGCGATCGACCGCTCCGATCCTGGGGCCTTCGCTCTTGCGGAGGTGATCCTGCGGGGGGTGAGCGCCGGCCTGGAGCGCTACCTGCAGGAGAGGCCGCTGTTCCGCGACTGCTGCCCGGAGCAGCAGCTGTTCGTGAATCCGATCTTCAACCTGCAGCGCTATGCCCCGGGTGAAGGCTTCAAGCGCTGGCACTGCGACTGGACCATCAGCGATGAGGCCACCGAACCGGTGCATCGCGTGCTGGCCTGGATCCTCTACTGCCATGACCTGCCCGACGGCGGCACCGAGTTCCACTGGCAGGGGCATCACGAGGACGCCGAGCGGGGCAAGCTCGTGATCTTCCCCGCCGGCCCCTCGCACATCCACCGGGGCCGGGTGAACCACAGCCATAGCAAGACGATCGCCACCGGCTGGATCAACGCCGGCAGCTGCGAGAGCTACCTGCAGCGGCTGGCCAGGGGCTGAGCCGGCGGGCGTGTCCTCAGTGCGGGCCCAGGTTCGGCTGCTGGGTCTGCGGTGGCCCGACCATCTGATATTCCACCTGCTGCGGGAAGGGGATCTCAATTCCCTGCTGCTGGAAGGCCTGCCAGATCGCCTGGTTCACGGCGCTGCAGATGCTCACGTTGTTCATCGGATTGGTGATCCAGAAGCGCAGGCCGTAGTTGATGGCGTAATCGCCGTAGCTGAGCAGCAACGCTTTGGGAGCCGGCTCGCTGAGCACGTGCGGCACGGTGCGGGCCGTGGTCTCCAGCAGCTCGATCACTCGGGCTGGCTCATGGCGGTACGCAGCCCCAACGTTCACCTGACTGCGCCGCAAGCGGTCGGAGGCGGTGTAGGTGGTGGTGGCCTCGGTGAAGAAGGTCTGGTTGGGGATCAGCAGCTCGGCGTTATCGCGGTCGCGCCAGAGCAGGGTGGCGCGCAGCCCCAGCCGGCGCACCTCGCAGGGATCGCCGTCAATCATCAGCACTTCGCCCGGCCGCACCGAGCCCTCGAACAGCAGCCACAGGCCGCTGACGAAATTGGAGAACACCTCCTTGACGCCGAAACCGAGGCCCACGGACAGGCCTCCGGCCACGGCGATCAGGGCGGTGGTGTTCACGCCCAGATGAGCGGCTACGCCCACCAGGCCCAGGCCCACCACGATGTAGCGCAGCATCAGTTCGGTGGCCTTGCGGCTGCCATCACTCATGCCCACAGCCCGCTGGAGAAGCCAGGCCAGTCCGGCCGCCGGCGGGCCGCAGCCCACCAGAACCAGATAGAACACCAGCAGCGCGAGAAACGCTTTCTCGATGCTCAGCGTGATCCCGAAAAGGGTTCCCAGCGGAATCACGGCCACGTCGTGCAGGTTGTCCAGTTCGCTGATCAGCACGAGCGTCGCCATCAGCAGGTAGCCCGGCCGCAGCAGGCGGCTTTCCAGCTGATGCAGCGTCGTGGTGGGCAGGCGGCCCACGAGCAGTCGGTGCAGCAGGCTCAGCCCGAACCAGCCCAGCCACAGCTCACCCAGCAGCAGCGCCAGGCCATGCGGTTGCCCCATCGCCCAGAGCAGCAGACAGCTGAGGGCGAGCAGGCTGAGGCCGACGCCTGGGTAGGCCAGGGACGGCAGCCGGCCCAGCCAGCGTCGCTGTCGCGCCAGGCGGCTGAGCGTCAGCAGCGCCAGGCTGATCAATAGCTGCAGGAGCACGGGGAATCGCTCCAGATAGCCCAGCCAGCCGAGCACCTCCAAGAGCAGTTCCTTCATCGCGTCCTCCGCAGGATCTGCACGAGGCGGTCGCTGCCGGCAGCAGCACTGGTCTCGTTGAACACCACCCGCGTGATCAAGGCCTTCAGCTCCGGCATGCGCGGGTCAGTGCTGTGCATGGAGGCCACCAGCTGGTTGGCCTCCAGCCCCTGGGCGGCGGCCGTGTTGAGTGTCTCCAGCACCTGCGAGCTCTGCACCGGCACGCTCACGAAGCGGTTGGCCGGCAGCACCGTCTGTGAGCCCATCGTCAGCGTGCGCTGCGCGAGCGGATTGACGTTGAAACGGCTGAAGGCGATGGCCCGCTGCCGACCTGCCTCGCTGGAGTGTCGGCCAAGGGCCATCACCCGCAGGCGGTTCACAGCACTGGCTGGATGATCGGGGCCGTCGGGCAGCGGCGCCACCCCCAGCCTGGCCCCCAGCCGTCGCCGCAGCATGGGAAGCGCCGTACTGCGGCAGGGAATCCACGCCACCCCGCCGGCGAGGAACTCGGCATCGGCCTCGGGCTGGCTGGCGAAGAAGGTGATCCGCTGCTGCACGTTCGCTGCCTGCAGCCAGCTCAACCAGCGCTGGATCGCCTGCCGATCAGCGGGGCTGAGGGGCTGCCCTCTCAGGGTCCGCTGCAGGGCCGGCAGGGTGCCGAGGCTGCCGGCCGTCCAGAGCAGATTCACCGGATCCACCGTCAGCCCGATCGCTTTCCCGGCGGCGCTGATCCGAAGCAGCTCCTCCAGGGTGCGGGGCGCCTCGGGCAGCTGGCGGCGGTCGAAGCAGCTGATCTGGGTCTGCACCAGCACCGGCAGTCCCGCCAGTTGCCCGTCTGCGTTGCGCAGACGGGCCAGCGTTTCCGGATGGAACAGCTTCTCCAGGCCTGGATCAGTGGGGAAGGGGGCCACCAGTCCGGCCTGCAGCAGCTGCAGCGCGGTGTCGCCGTTGATGTACAGAAGATCAGGATCCAGGCCGGCGTTGCTGCGGCGCACGATCGCAGGAATGATCTGATCTTCCGGGTAGAGCCCCAGCTGAAAGGTGGTGCCCGGGTACAGCTGACGGAACGCGTCCTGCAGCAGCCCCAGATGCTGCCGATAGTCCTCGCGCATCTCGGCATCGAGTCGCTGGTCTGTGTTGGCGCCCGCTGCGATGTAGGTCACCGTCGGCAATCGCGAGCCGAGGCCGCAGCCCGCCAGGCTGAGGGCAGCCAGCAGAAGGCCGGCTCGGCAGAACGGGAGCACGGCTGGGGGCAGGTTCAGGGCCGTCACACCTCAGACCATTCTCACTGGCACAGCCCCGCTTTGCGAGCATGGCCCGATTGCCTGCATCTGCCGCCGTGACCGAGGCCGTGACCGCCCCTGCAGCTGCTGAAGCGGCGCTGGCCAAGACCTACGACCCGGCGGGCACCGAGAGCCGCTGGCAGCAGGCCTGGGAGAGCAGCGGTGCCTTTCACCCGGATCCTGCGGCGGAGGGTGATCCCTTCTCCGTTGTGATCCCGCCGCCGAACGTGACCGGCAGCCTGCACATGGGCCACGCCTTCAACACGGCCCTGATCGACACGATCGTTCGCTTCCAGCGCCTGCAGGGCAAAAACGTTCTCTGCCTCCCCGGCACCGATCACGCCTCGATCGCCGTGCAGACGATCCTCGAGAAGCAGCTCAAGGCCGAGGGCCAGCGCAAGGAAGATCTGGGCCGCGAGGCATTCCTGGAGAAGGCCTGGGCCTGGAAGGCCGAGAGCGGCGGCACGATCGTGGGCCAGCTGCGCCGGCTCGGTTATTCGGTGGATTGGCGGCGCGAGCGGTTCACCCTCGATGCCGGCTGCAGCACCGCGGTGATCGAGGCCTTCAACCGCCTGCATGAGCAGGGGCTGATCTATCGGGGTGAATACCTGGTGAACTGGTGCCCCGCCTCCGGCTCGGCGGTGAGTGATCTGGAGGTGGAGATGAAGGAGGTGGATGGCCATCTCTGGCACTTCCGCTACCCGCTCACGGCCGGCGCCGCTGCAGATGGCCGCACCCACCTGGAGGTGGCCACCACCCGCCCCGAAACACTGCTGGGCGACACGGCCGTGGCCGTGAACCCCAAAGACCCTCGCTATGCCGAGCTGGCAGGGCAGACCCTCACCTTGCCGCTGGTGGGCCGCGAGATCCCGATCGTGGCCGACGACCACGTGGATGCGGAGTTCGGCACCGGCTGCGTGAAGGTGACCCCCGCCCACGACCCCAACGACTTCGCGATCGGCCAGCGCCACAACCTGCCGCTGATCACGGTGATGGCCAGGGATGGCTCGATGAATGAAGCCGCCGGCCGCTTCCAGGGCCTCGATCGCTTCGAAGCCCGCAAGGCCGTGGTGGCCGCCATGGATGCCGAAGGCTTCCTGGTGAAGGTGGAGGACTACCGCCACAGCGTGCCCTTCTCCGATCGCGGCAAGGTGCCGGTAGAGCCACTGCTCTCCACCCAGTGGTTTGTGCGCACTGAGCCGTTGGCGGCCCGTTGCCGCGAGGCCCTGGAGAGCGCCGATCCGCGCTTCGTGCCGGAGCGCTGGGCCAAGGTCTACCGCGACTGGCTCACTGACATCCGCGACTGGTGCATCTCGCGCCAGTTGTGGTGGGGCCACCGCATTCCTGCCTGGTTCGTGGTGAGCGAGACCGGCGGCACGATCACCGACAGCACCCCCTACGTGGTGGCCCGCGATGAGGCGGAGGCGCGCGACAAGGCCGAGGTCCAGTTCAGCGGCGGCAGCCATGCCCACCCTGTGGTGCTCGAGCAGGACCCCGACGCCCTCGACACCTGGTTCTCCAGCGGCCTGTGGCCCTTCTCCACCCTGGGCTGGCCGGGCGAGCTGAACGGCGCCGAGCCCGCCGATCTGGCCCGTTGGTATCCCACCAGCGTGCTGGTGACCGGCTTCGACATCATCTTCTTCTGGGTGGCCCGGATGACGATGATGGCCGGCGCCCTGATGGAGTCGCGTGGCGACGCCTCAGCCGCCTGGATTCCTTTCCGGGACGTCTACATCCACGGCCTGGTGCGGGATGAGAACAACCGCAAGATGAGCAAATCGGCGGGCAATGGCATCGACCCGCTGCTGCTGATCGAGCGCTACGGCGCCGATGCCCTGCGCTTCGCCCTGGTGCGCGAGGTGGCCGGTGCCGGTCAGGACATCCGCCTCGACTACGACCGCAAGTCCGACACCTCCGCCACGGTGGAGGCTTCGCGCAACTTCGCCAACAAGCTCTGGAACGCCACCCGCTTCGCCCTGATGAACCTGGGCGGCGAGACCCCATCCAGCCTCGGCGAGCCCGATGCCGCCACCCTGCAGCTGGCGGACCGCTGGATCCTCTCGCGCCTGGCCCGCGTCAACCAGGGCACTGCTGATCGCTACGGCAGCTATGGCCTCGGCGAAGCGGCCAAGGGGCTCTACGAGTTCGCCTGGAACGAGGTGTGCGATTGGTACCTGGAGCTGATCAAGCGCCGCCTGCAGGATCCGGCCCAGCAGCGCACGGCACGCCAGGTGCTGGCCAAGGTGCTGCAGGAACTGCTGGTGATGCTGCATCCGCTGATGCCGCACCTGAGCGAGGAGCTATGGCATGGCCTGACGGCTCATCCCCAGGAGACGTTTCTGGCCCTGCAGCGTTGGCCGGTGGTCGACGTTGCCGCCCTCGACGACGACCTGGAGTCGTCGTTCGCCGAGCTGATCGAGGCGATCCGTGTGGTGCGCAACCTGCGTGCCGTGGCTGGTCTCAAGCCCAGCCAGAGCGTGCCGGTGCGTTTCGTCACCGGTCGCCCTGAACTGGCCGCGGTGCTCAGCGCCGCCACGGCGGACATCACCGCCCTCACCCGTGCCGAATGCGTGGAGGTGCTCGATCCGGCCGCGGCGGAGGCCGCCCCGGCCGCCAAGGCGCTGGCCGGCGTGAGCGGCGACCTGCAGGTGCTGCTGCCGATCGAGGGCCTGGTGGACCTCGAGGCCCTGCGCGGCCGTCTGGAGAAGGACATCGCCAAGGCCGAGAAGGAGATCAAGGGTCTGGCCGGCCGCCTGGCCAACCCCAACTTCGCCGATAAGGCGCCGCCCGAGGTGGTGGCCGAGTGCAAGGCCAACCTGGCCGAAGCCGAGGCTCAGGCGCAGCTGGCCCGCCGGCGCCTGGATGATCTGGCGAGCTGAAAGCCCCGACCCTCGATAGAGTTGAAGCCTTCGAGGGCTGGCATGGAGTCCGGCCAAACCCGTCGGCCAGAGCTGGGTCGCCGCGCGCGTCTCGCCCACGCCCTGCGTCAGGTTGCCGGCCTCGGCGCTGCCAGGGTCGGCACCTGGGATGCCGTTCCTCCGCTCGACGACGGTCTGGCCCGACGCATCGAGAGCCTCAGGCCCGACGACCTCGAGCTGCTCGTGCAACCGATTTTGCTGGTGCACGATCCCGGCAAGATCGCGCTGGAGCTGCTGCTCCGCTTCCGGCCGCCTGAGCTTGCGGCCCTCGGCACCCAGGCCGTGTTCCAGCGGGCTGAGGCCCTGAACATGGCCCATCGCCTCGATCGGCTCGTGCTGCAACGACTCGGGGACGTGCAGCGGGCCTGGCGGGAGCTGGGGGATCTCTCCGCCCGGATCGTCTACATCACGGTGAACATCAGCGCGGCCTCTGTGGCCACCGCCAAGCGGCAGGACGCGCTGATGGCCCTGCTGCGCGGTCAGCGCATCGACCCTGCCCTGTTTCGGCTCGAGCTCACCGAGACCGCCGCCATGGAGACCATGGAGGAGTCCGACAGCCTGCGCTCCACGGCCCAGCGGCTGATGGATGAGCTCAAGTTCCGGCTGATCGTCGACGACTTCGGCTCCGGACTCTCCAATTACCGCCGTCTCTGTGAGGCCTGGTACGACGGCATCAAGCTGGACCTCCAGCTGGTGGATGGGATCAGTCGCTCCTACCGCCTGCAGAGCTTTGTGGGGTCTCTGATTGAGGCGGTGCACGGCTTCGGCAAGACCGTGGTGGCCGAAGGGGTGGAGCAGCATCGCGATCTGGAGGTGCTGCTGCGGCTGGGGGTCGATGCGCTGCAGGGCTATCTGATCTCCCGGCCGATGCCCTGGCAGAAGCTCGTGCCCTTTCTCAGGGAGAGTCCCTGGCTGGAGTTCGATCGCTTGCCCCGCCTGCAGGCCGAGCTCATCGAATCCGACCGACAACTGCAGGAGCCGCTGGCTCCGCCGCCCAGCGCCATCGCCGCCACCGGGCCTGTCCCTGTGTCGATGCCGCTTGAGCGCTACGTGCTGGAGCACTGGTCCAGCCTGCGCAGTTTCGATGAGTTGGTGCTGCTGTTCGTCCAGGAGCTGTCCGCCTGGGGGCTGGAGGTCTTGCGGTTGTCTCTGGCCTTTCTGCCGGACCAGGAGGAGGTGGATTGCAGTCAGTACGTCTGGCATTCGCATCGCCCCGGCGAGGTGGAGACGCTGCGCATGCAGCGGGACTTCCTCGAGACTCCCCAGCATCGGCAGAGCGTGCTGCATCACATCGTCAGCAGCTGCCGGCTCTTCCGGGCTCAGCTCGCGGACATGGGCACCGGGGGTTTCTCCTTCCTGGAGGAGCTGCTGGAGTCTGGCGGCACCGACTACCTGGGGCTGCGGCTCGCTTCCCGCGGGGTTTCGATTCCGGTGCTCACCATCTGCCTCACGGGCGGGACGCGCTTCTCGGCCCGGCAGGTGGAGCGGATCGAGACGATGAGCAGTCTGCTCAGCCTGCTGTTCCATGCCTTCGAGTGCGAGCGTGCCAGTCGGCTGGCCCTGCTGGATGTGCTGACGCAGCTGCCCAACCGCCGCAGCTTCGACTCGCGCATCCGCGCTGAACGGGTTGCTGCCACCACCACCGGACAGCCCCTGACCGTGCTGCTGGTGGACATTGATCGCTTCAAGCTGATCAATGACAGCCTCGGCCACGCCTATGGCGATCAGTGCCTCAGTCGCGTGGCGGCGGTGCTCCGTCAGCAGCTGCAGCGCCAGAGCGACATGGTGGCGCGTCTCGGTGGCGAGGAATTCGGTGTGGTCCTGGCGCAGACCGACACGGCCCAGGCCGCTGCGATCGCCGAGCGTCTGCGCCAGGCGGTGGCGGCGGAGGCGATCCGCCACCCGGAGCCGATCAACGGGGCGGGCCTCACCATCAGCCTCGGCGCGGCCAGCTGGAGGCCGCAGGAGGGAGAGCTCCCAGCGCTGGATCCGCTGCTGCAGCTGGCCGACGATTGCCTGTACGAGGCCAAGCGCCAGGGCCGCGATCGTGTGGTCGCCGCTCTGTTGCCGACGGGCCAGGAGCAGCCCCTGTCGGAGGGCAGCGGCGAATCAGGGGGATGTTGATGGATGCGTTGCCGCTCAGCCTCGATTGGCACAGCTGGCTGCCGGCCCTGCAGTCGCCCGCTGGCGCCCTGATCTTCATTCCCCTGTATGCCCTCTGGGTGACGCTGCTGCTGCCGGGGGTCTGGGCCTCAATGCTGGCGGGAGCCCTCTATGGCACCTGGTGGGGCAGCCTGATCGTGTTCGTCGGTGCCTGCCTCGGAGCTGAGGCGGCTTTCCTGCTGGGCAGAACACTGCTGCGCGGCTGGGCCCAGCGGCGGCTGGCGGCGCTGCCGAAGCTGCAGGCGGTGGAGCAGGCCGTGAGCCGTGAGGGCCTGAAGCTGGTGCTGCTCACCCGCCTCTCGCCGGCCTTCCCGTTCTCACTGCTGAACCTGGCCTACGGCCTCAGCGAGGTGAGCTTGCGCGATTACACGCTCGGCCTGATCGGCATCCTGCCGGGCACGATCCTGTTCTGTGGCCTCGGTGCGCTGGCCGGTGATGTGGCCCGCTTCGGAGAGGTGCTCAGCGGTGAGGCCGATCCGGGCACCTGGGCGCTGCGCATCACTGGCCTGCTGGCCACGGTGGCGGTGGTGTGGCTGGTGGGTCGGGCGGCGCGGCGTGCGCTTCAGGAGGCGGAACCACCAGGCTGATTGGGCAGGCGCCAGTCGCGCAGTGCTGCGATCAGCACGAACCAGGCCAGGCGCACTCTGGCCAGAGCTCCCTGGCGCGTGGCCAGATCGGCGTATTTGGCCCTGCCGCATTCGGTCTTGATCCAGCGGTGCATGGAATGTTTCGGACTCATGCCAGCCTATGAACGCGTTCAAGAGCCCTGCAGGCGATGAAGCAGCAGAGCCTGTTCCCAACTCCCTTGTGGATAGATCGGTTCAACGATGCAGATCAGCTCTCGCGCTGGGTGCAGCGGGTGATGGTCCTCAGGGCTGCCGATCCGATCGGAGTGCAACTCACGAATCAGGGTGCCTGGCACAGCCAGACCAATCTTCTTCAGGATCCTGGCCTGCATGATCTGTTCGGCTGGATTGCCGCTCAGGTTCAACGGGCATTGGCGGAGTGGGGCTGGGATCTGGAGCAGGCCAGGCCTCGTTTCAACAATGCTTGGGCGGTGATCAGCCGATCAGGTCATGGCCATGGCGCCCATATTCATCCCAACAGTTTGTTCAGCGGAGTGTTTTATCTCGCAGCACCTTCTGGAAGTGGCGCGATCGCGTTTCTGGATCCTCGGGCGGGAGCCTTGCTGCTTCAGCCGCCGTTTCGCGGGGAGGCAGCCAGTCGCGAGATCGGACGGCAGCGATTGGTGCCGGAGATGGGTTTGCTGCTGCTATTCCCCGCCTGGCTCTGGCATGAGGTGGAGCTGAGCAGCTGCCAGGACCCAAGGATTTGCATCAGTTTCAACGTCGGCATGCGGCCTGTGCCGGCAAATGCAGAGGGCTGAAGAATCTCTTCAGCCCTCCTTGCGCGGTTGATCAGATGCTGGTGATCATCCCCGTGTTCCAGCTGGGCAGGCTGCTACCAGCCAACACCAGCTCCTGGAAGGATCCACTGGCAAGACCAACCTTGAGGGTGTTGGTGCCAAGGCCGGACAGCACAGTGATGCCATCGGAGAGGACGAGGGAATCCTCAGAGCTGAAGTCCAGCAGGGTGTCCTTGCCCGCCAGCTGATCGCGGGTGATCAGTAACTTGTCAGCCCCAGCGCCGAGGGTGACGCGGTCGTTGCCGGTGCCACTACGCACCAGATCCTTGCCGGCCCCAGCATCGATGAGGTCATCGTCGGCACCGGCGCGGATGAAGTCCACTCCGGATGATCCTGTGATGGTGTCTTTGCCATCGCGGGTGTGGACGTAGTTGCTGATCACACCGGAAATCAGGCCGCGCCCAGCGTTGGAGATGGTTTCCAATGCGCCGCCGACGTCGGCAACCAGGGCCTGAGTGTTCACCTCTGGATCGCCTGGTTGGGCGTCCAGCTGAATGGTGATGTTGCGGCTGCCTTTGGCGGTGGGGAAGTCGAGAGCCGCTCCGCCACCACTGAAGCTGATTCCTAGGGCACCAGTGCTGGGCAGGCTCGCCAGGGGATAGAGCCCCCCGTTGAGATCCTTCTGGCCGGAAAGAATCAGGAACATGCCATCGGCTGAAGTTGAGAAGCTATTCAGGTCTGGGAGACCCTCCAACTTCATGGGTTTGGAGGCACTGCTGCCGGACTCCGTCAGCTTGACGATCTGCCCACCAGCGGCGAGGTTGAAGTCGGCGATGGCACCACCTTTGACGCCATGGGTCTGGATGTTGGCGAAGAAGTCAGTACCGGGAGCGTTGCCGTAGAGGTTGGAGACATCGATGATGCCGGAGGATTCCCAGCCGTAGGCCTTGTAGCCGGCATCGTTCTTGTCGAGTGCCTGGCCGCCGCTGCCATCGGGATCGATGGAGTCGTCGATCTGTGCCCAACGAATGGCCTTGCCTGAGGAGAGATCGAGCTTCCAGATGGAGCTCTTTTCGAGGCCGTACTTGACGTCGGCATCACCGCCGTAGACGGCCTTGTCTTCCTGGATGTAGGCGAAGCCGTCCTTGGAGACGGCGAGGTTGTCAGGGCTGCGCAGGCCATTGGGGCCATTGCCGGCATCATCACCGTCGTAGACGATTTTGAGAGTGCCAGCGGTGGGGGCACCAGCGGAGCTGAAGCTCACATCGAGGGTGTAGACGGTGCCGAGGAGATCGGAGCCGCCATCGAAGGTTTCGTTGCCGGTGGCCACGAAGACCGCCTGGTTGGTCTTGTTCGGGTTGACATCAAGGTCCTCGATGCGAGCGCCGAGGAAGGCGTTCTTGCTGTCGGCATCAGCGCGCAGCAGGGCGGCGGACTTGTAGCCGAGAGCGTCGTAACCGGTGGACCCGGCCTTGCTGGCATCCTTGGTGGCGATTTCGACCCACTTGCCGTTGGCGGTGGCGCCGTAGCCCTTGAACTCACTGGGTCGGTTGAGAGCGGCGCCCTGATCGGCGACCCAGGCGTAGAGCTTGCCGTCTTTGAGACCATTGCGCTCGAGGAAGGAAGCGCCTGCTGCGGTGCTCTTGGTGCCGACGTAGAGGTAGATGGGAGCGCCGATGGTGGCGGAGGCGAAGTCGTCGCCGAGGAGCAGGGCGACCTGGTTGGTGTTGCCGGTGTCGAGAACGGTGGCGGCTTCCCAGGTGCCGAAGCCGAGATCGGGGACGGCGTAGAGGGTGCCAGAGGCGACATCGAGGGCAACCATGGTGCCGCCGAGGTTGTTGTTGGCGCTGGAGCTTTCCTCACCGAGGAGGTGAATGCGATCAACGAAGCCCTTGCCGGCCCCGAAGGCGTTGGCCTCGATCAGGTTGGCAGCGCAGAAGCGGTCGTAGCCGGCGTTGCCGGAGGCATCACCGCTGATCTGTTTGGCAGCGGTGACCTCCTTGCCAGCGCGATCAAAGGCTTTGGAGTAGGCGAGGCCAGCCCCGATGACCTGACTGGAAGCCTTGTCGATGTCGAGGTAGTGAATTCGAGCGCCTGTGAGCTCGGTGCCGTTGGCGAGCTTGTAGGCGTAACCGGAAGTTTTGGTGATTTCGGACTGAACGAGCAGACGGATGGTATTGGCGTCCTTGAGGTAGGCGCCCATGCCGTCGGGGGTGCCGGTGGGGATGTAGTTGCCGATCGCTTCACCGATGGTGAACACCTCGCTGATGTTCAGTCCGGGAACCCTTGCTTTCAGCAGAGGAGTGTTGAAGCCCGGCAGTTCCTTGAATGTGTTGTTGGCTCCCGTGATCAGGGTGTCGCGCTCCCAGATCGGCTGGTTGTTGCTGGGATCGACTCCCTTGAGGTATTCGAAGCCCGCGGTGATCTGGGTCTTGCTGATGTTGAGGTCGAGGAAGCCCCGGTCTTGAAGGTTGGCGTAGCGCAGATCCTTGGTGTAGGCCTCGAACAGGCTGTCGAGTCCCGTCACGCCAGGGAAGTACTTCTCGAAGCCAGGTGATGAAACACCAGGGGTTGCAAGTTCGATGCCGGCAACGGTGCCAGGGGTGATGGCCACCTTGGCGACGGCCATCAGGGAGAGCTGCCCCATTTCCACCTGTTCGGCAGGATCGGTGACAGCTTTGTGGATCTGATCAGCAACCAGGAAGTAGCTGAACTTGCTGGTGTCGTAACCGGCAACGCCCGTGAGGAAGGAAGTGACCTCAACAACGCCGGAGGATTCTTCGTCGTTGGTGAGTTTGTTGGTGCCTGTGAAGAGCGCCGGATCGTGCTGGGCGATTTCGGTGAGCTTGTCGGTGCTGATGTTGTAGGACCAGATTTTGGCGAGACGATCATTGGCGCCAGGATCTTCCTGGAGAATGATGTTGCCGTCGGCGGCCACGGTGAGGTTGTCGAACATCACCTGACCTTCACTGCCATCGAGCAGCAGCTTGATGGTGCCACCGGATTCGGGATTGGCGGCATCGGTGAATTCCAGGGCCCAGACACGGCTCGCGGTGGTGGTGGAGCCGGTGGTGGCGAAGTAGAAGGTCTTGCCATCGAGGCTCCAGGCACCGTCTTCCGGCCGGTTGAAGTTGGTGACGCCGGCAGTTTTGCTGTCGGTGTTGAGGGTGGCGCCAGTCTTGGCCTTCACATCGCCGAGATCAACGAGGCTGAAGGCGCCGCTGCCGTTGGTGAGGGCGAAGCCGGTTTCGGTGGGCTTGCTGAGATCGCTGACTTCCTGTGCGGCTGTGGTGCCGGTGCCGACCTTGATGCCGAACAACTTGCCGCCGGCGAGGCCGGCCTTTTGGACGGCGTTACCCGTGGTGGACTTGTTGCCGATGTAGACGTACACCTGTCCATCGGTGCTGGTGTCATCGAGTGACACCGCAACGGTTTTCAGCTGTTCCCTGGGGTTGGCAACGATGTTCTCGAAGGAGAGGTTGCCGAGGGAGGGGAGTTCGTAGACGCGGCCTGCTTCCGCTCCGGTGACGATGTGGGCAAAGGCGCGCCCCTCGGCGCCGGATTCTTCACCGGTGAGGAAGATGCGGCCGTCGTAACCAGCGGAGCTGGTTTTGAAGGCGGTAGCTGCAGCCAGATCGGCAGAGCAGAAGCGTGAGAAGGCAGTGGTGTTGCCCGATGTCCAACCGCTGCCATCGGCGGTGGCCAGATAGAGGTCTGCGGCGGACTTGAGGAAGTCACCGCCGGAGGTAACGGCGAGGGTGGCTTTGTCGATCGTCAGATCCGAGACATAGGCACCCTTGGAACCATGGGCACGGGTGGCGCCGACTGTTTCGCGAAGTTCATGGGTGACGAGAACGCGCAGGGTGCTTCCGTTATCGAGCACGCCGATGCCATCGGGGATGCCGTTGAAGCGGTAGCCGTTATTGGCCTGCTCACCGGCAGTGATGATCTCCTTGAAGGCGCTGCGATTCTCAGTCGGAACCAGGAAGTTGCTGCTCGGGAAGGCCTGCTGTCCAACGTCGGCATTCGACATCGTGTCAAGCACACCTGCCCAGGCGTTGTGCGTGTCGCCACCAAGATTGATCAGCTTCTTACCCAGCTGGAGGGCGGCCTTGATGATCTCCTCGCGTTCAGCCCCGTAGCCATCCCAGGCATCGAGGTTGTAGGCGATCTTGCCGGCTTCGTTGAACAGGGCCTGCTCCTCGGCCGTGAGTGCTTGGCCGGCCGCCAGCTTCTGCAGCGGGCCAGCATATTTGGCCAGAATCTTCGGATCGCCAGCATTGAGCAGCAGCTCCGCCGGGATGGCCATGTTCATCATCAGCGTGCCGGAACCCAGCAATTGCCAATTGGCGTTGGAGGTTGCCAGTTCGTTCTTCAGCCAGGCGAGCTGCTCGCTGCCCAGCATTTCGCGATTACCGAAGTAGGCCTCGTTCACGATCTTGGCTACAAGCTCGTTGGTAACGAAGCTGGCAATGGCTGAACCGAACCGGGCGGCATCCGCCTGACTGGTGGGTGCGGCAACCTTGTACTTGGCCGCATAGGCAGCCGTTTCGGTTGGGCTGGTCAGGATCTGACCAATCCTTGCCTGCACGGTCGCCGCCGTGGGATAGGCCAGCTGCTTATCACGTGCCAGCAGACGGTTTTCCATGATGTGCAGCGAGAGCACATCAGCGAAATCAAAGGACCGGTAACCCTTGGTGAGCGGCGTGCTTGCTGTCCCTTGATCGGTGCCATCGCGCAGCTGGGGCTCGCGGATCGGCATCCACTCGTAATACGCCTTGAGGGCAGCATCGCGGCGAGCAATCCAGTCGCCTTCGGTTGCTGATTGATGGTTTTCGGCTCCGGTTTCGTAGCTGTCGTTGGCAGTTTCGTGGTCGTCCCAGATCGCGATGATGGGTGCTGCAGCCCGCATTTCCCGCAGGCTGGCATCCGTGTGGTACTGGGCATAGCGCTGCCTGTAGTCGTTCAGGCTAATGATTTCCTTGTCTGGCGAGAAGCCACGCGTCTTGCTGGCATCCTCAGCGGCGCTGTAGCCACCTTTGCCATATTCGTAGATGTAGTCACCGAGGTGGATGAACGCGTCGTAGGCATTGGACGTATTGATGTCTGCGGCCCTGCCGTAGGCCACAAACTCGTTGGTGGCCGTGAAGTTCGCGCAGGAGAACACACCGAGGTGCACGTTCTCGGCAGTGGTCGCCAGGGTCTTGGTGCGGCCGATTTCCGAGAAGGAAGTGCCGGTGTTGAAGCGGTAGAAGTATTCCGTGCCGGCGGTGAGGCCCTCGGCCTCGATCTTCACGGTCCAATCGCGATCCTTGTTGGTGGTGAAGGTTCCTTTTTTCACCACCGTGCTTGCATTGAAGTCGCGGCTGGTTGAGAGTTCCCAGCTCACCGATGCACTCTCAGTAAACTGAGTGGTGGGGTCGATCCGGGTCCAGAGGATCACCGAATCCTTGTAGGGATCACCCGAGGCAACACCAACACTGAAGGGGGTTCTGGTTTTCGTAGACTCCAGCTTGACGATCTGCCCACCAGCGGCGAGGTTGAAGTCGGCGATGGCACCACCTTTGACGCCATGGGTCTGGATGTTGGCGAAGAAGTCAGTACCGGGAGCGTTGCCGTAGAGGGAGGAGGCATCGATGATGCCGGAGGATTCCCAGCCGAAGGCTTTGTAGCCGGCATCGTTCTTGTCGAGTGCCTGGCCGCCGCTGCCATCGGGATCGATGGAGTCGTCGATCTGTGCCCAACGAATGGCCTTGCCTGAGGAGAGATCGAGCTTCCAGATGGA
>Ga0310334_100131_pt1 | contig 23294 bp, 15 predicted proteins | sample LakMicMIDCLREDC7_FD_195548 | JGI IMG/M metagenome (GOLD analysis project Ga0310334, IMG submission 195548) | Enriched freshwater cyanobacterial communities from Lake Michigan, Michigan, United States - MI23.DCL.RED.C7 (v2) (version 2) | ecosystem: Environmental > Aquatic > Freshwater > Lake...
GCCCTGGGGTTGATCAGCACTGGCGTCCAGGCACGGGCCGAGGACACCAGCATCGGCGTCTATTCCGGCCGCCATTACAACAGCGATCAAAAGCTCTACCAGCAGTTCACCACCCAAACGGGCATCCAGGTGAAGCTGCTGGAGGCCAAGGATGACAGCCTGATTGAGCGCCTGCGCCAGGAAGGCAAAAACACCCCCGCCGATGTACTCGTGCTGGTCGATGCGGCCCGGCTTGAGCGGGCCACCTCCCTCGACCTGCTGCAACCGGCCCGCTCTGCCACCCTGCTGCGCACCATTCCCCCCAACCTGCGCGATAGCAAGGGCCGCTGGGTGGCCCTGACCCGGCGGGTGCGGGTGGTGCTCGTGAATCCGGCGTTGGTGAAGGCCACCTCAATCCGCACCTACGGCGATCTCGCTAATCCGGCCCTCAAAGGCAAGGTCTGCCTGCGCGATCGCAAGAGTGTGTACAACCAATCCCTGGTGGCCAGCCAACTGCTCCTGCGCGGCGAAGCCCAAACCCAGAGTTGGCTCAAGGCGATGACCAGCAACGTCACCCAGCCCTACTTCAGCTCCGACATTCCCCTGATCCGGGCCCTGGCCAAGGGCCAATGCGGCGTTGGCCTGGTGAACACCTACTACCTGGCGCGCCTCCTCAATGGCGAGGCTGGCCCGGCCGATCGGGCCCTGGCCCGCAAGCTGCAGGTGGTGTTCCCGAAACCGGCCCATGTGAACATCAGCGGCGCCGGCATCACCCGCTACGCCAAAAATCCGCAGGGCGCCTTGAAGTTGATTGAGTTTCTGGCCTCGCCGGTGGGCGGTAAGGGCTATGCCGAGGCCAACCATGAATATCCGCTCAAGGGATTCGGCGATGACCCCATCTTGAAAGGGATGGGCCGCTTCCAGGCCGATGGCCTCTCGGCCGAACAGCTGGGCAGCCGCAACCGGGATGCGGTGAAACTGATGGAAGCCAACGGCTGGTTGTGAGCGCACCCAGTCCCCAAGCCAGAAGGCCGAGGCCAGGCCAAAGCCTTTCTGACTCGCCCACCGAAGCGATCCGCTCGGCTGGCCCCGACCGCCGGGCCCGGGCCTTGCCGCTGCTGCTGCGATCGCCCCCCGAACCCTGGCCCCTAGCCCTGGCCGTGGCCCTGGTCGCCCTGCTGGCGTTGGCCCCGCTGGCGGCCCTGGCCCTGCTTGCCGTCCAGGGGGAAGCGCTGCCCAGCCTGCAGCTCGAGGCCCAAGGCCTTACTCCTTTAGCCCACACCCTGACGTTGGTGGTGGGCGTAGGCTGCGCCGGAGGCCTGATTGGCACCTGCAACGGCTGGCTCACGGCCCGCTGCCAGTTCCCCGGCCGCCGCTGGCTGCGGCTGGCCCAATTGCTACCCCTGGCCACACCCAGTTATCTGCTGGCCGGAACCCTGATCGACCTCGGCAGCCGCTCGGGCCTGCGCATCGCCGGACCGGGTTGGGCCATGGCGATCCTGACCCTGGGCACCTACAGCTATGTGGTGCTGCTGAGCAGCGAAGCCTTTAGCCGCAGTGGCGCCCGCCAGCAGGAGGTGTGTCGCTCCCTGGCCGTGGGGCCCTGGGGCAGTTTCCTGCGGGTGGCCCTGCCCCTGGCCCTGCCGGCGGTGACGGCGGGGGTGGCCCTGGGGGCGATGGAAGTGATCAATGAGTTCGGCGCCGTGCAACTGCTCGGGGTTCCGACCCTTTCGGCCGCGATTTTGGAGCGCTGGCAAGGGGAGGGGGACCTGCCGGGGGCGGTAGGCCTGGCCCTGGTCACCCTGGCCCTGGTGGCGTTGTTGCTCTGGAGTGAGCGCCAGGGGCGCAGCCGCAGTCGCCTTTGGGCCGCCGGCCAGGAGGGGGCCAGCCCGGAGCTCTGGCCCCTAGAGGGCTGGCGCTGCTGGCTCGCCCAACTGGTCACCCTGGCGCCGCCCCTGGCCAGCCTGGCCATCCCCCTGATCTGGATCGGCAGCAGCTGGGACCAGCTCCCGGCCCAAGCGATCGGCGACCTGGTCGCCCTAGGGCTGCGCAGCCTGGCCCTGGCCCTGGGGGCCACGGGCCTCACCATCGGGGCGGCCCTGGTGCTCTCGATCGGCAAGCGCCTGGTCAAGGCACCCCTGGTGCGGGCCCTGGCCGATGGGGCTGCCCTGGGCTATGCCATTCCGGGTACGGTGCTGGCCCTGGGATTTCTTGTCCTAGGTGGTGGTTGGGGCCTGGCCCCGTTGTTGCTGCTGGTCTGGGGCTATGTCGATCGCTTTTTAGCCGTAGCCAAGGGAGGTCTAGATACGGCCCTAGAGGGCCTCGCCCCCAGCGTCGATGAAGCGGCCCAGAGCCTGGGCTGCAATTGGATTGCCTTGGTGGGACGGATCCAGCTGCCCCTGCTGCGGGGACCACTCCTGGTGGCTGGAGTCTTGGTGTTTGTCGACACGGTCAAGGAGCTGCCGCTGACCTTTGCCCTGCGCCCCTTTGATTTCGACACCCTGGCGGTGCGCGTTTACCAGTACGCCAGTGATGAACGGCTAGGCGCTGCCCTCATCCCGGCCCTGGTGATCCTGGTGCTGGGGCTGGTTGCGGCCATGGCCCTGATGCCAAGCCTGGATCAACAGATCCCAGATCCCCAAGCCTTGCCCCGCCGGCCCATCCCAACCGCAAAGCCAAACCCATAAGCGGCAGCCCGCCGTACCAGCCCCAGGGGGATCCAGCCATGGGGCCATGGATTTGATGGAGAATGGATTTGATGGAGAATAGATTTTGGTGGGGCCATGGGCTTGATGGGCCCAGGATCAAACCACCTCGACGGACTGGCCCCCGGGAAACAGGATCCCCCGGCCGCCCCTGACCAGGTGCACGCTGCACGATTGGCCTGGCTGCCAAGGGCTCCCCAGGGGCACCTGCAGGCTCAACCGGGAGCCGTGGTCCTCCACATCCAACTGCCAATGGGATCCATGGAACTCCCGGCCCAGCAGCCGAGCCGTCCCCTGGGGATCGGCCTCCAGGCCTAGGGCCTCGCCCAGCAACACCACCTCCAGGGGACCCCCAGGACTGCGTTCCAAGGGGGCGCCCAACCCAGGACCGCTGGGACGCCAGCGTCCCCAAGCCGTCTGCAGCTCCCCGGCCTGAAGCCGGGCTGGCAGCACATTGGCCTGCATGACAAACCGGGCCACAAAGGCGCTGGCCGGCCGGGCAACCAACTCCTGGGCCGGGGCGCACTGCTCCAGGCGGCCCGCCGAGAGCACGGCGATGCGCTCGCACACCGCCAGGGCCTCCTGGGGATCGTGGGTCACCAGCACGGCACTGGTCTGACACTGCCGCAGCAGGCCTGGCAGCTCCCGACGCAAGCGCAGACGCACCTCGCCATCGAGGTTTGAAAAGGGTTCATCGAGGAGTAACACCCGCGGCCCGGGAGCCAGGGCCCGGGCCAGGGCTAGCCGCTGACGCTGGCCACCGGAGAGGGCATGGGGGTAGCGCTGCTCTAGCCCGTCAAGGCCCAGCAGGGAGAGCAACCAGCGCACCCGCTCCTGGCCCTGGGCGTAAGCCTGGCCCGGGCCGATGGTGGAGCGGGATCCGCGCGCCAGGCCAAAACAGGCGTTTTGCCAGGCCGTGAGGTGGGGAAACAGGGCGTAGTCCTGGAAGAGCATGCCAACGCCCCGGCGCTCCGGGGCCAGCCAATGGTGGGGACCCGCCACCTCCCGTCCATCCAGGAGCACCCGACCGCGGCTAGGCCGCTCAAAGCCGGCGATCAGGCGCAGCAAGGTCGTTTTGCCACAGCCGGATGGACCCAGCAAACCGAGCAATTCGCCCGGTTCGAGGCCCAAGGAGAGATCCTCTAGGCACCAGCCATCACCGGACCCGTTGCCGTAGCGATGCCAAACCTGTTCCAGGGCAATGGAGCCTGCAGCTGGAGAAGCGGCGGCGAGGAGGTCAGGGGCTGGCGGCATTAACGCACCAGCGGGGGCATGGACCTCAACAGCCATGGGGTGATCGGAACGGACAGGCACGGGACGGGGGGGCAACGCCCTTAGGGGGTTGCCAGGGGGGCGGAGTCGACCAGGGCGGGAGCCAAGCGCATCCAGGTGCCCTGGCGGGGCACTTCCAGGAGCTGGGCCAGGCGGAACTGGGACATCAAACGGGTGGTCGTGACCCGGGTGGCACCGATCAGTTCGGCCAGGCGGTCGTGGCTGAGGCGAAAAGGCAGATCACACCAGGCGCCACAACGGCGACCCAGGCGCAGCACCAACAACCCCAAGAGGGCGTGCAGGCGCTGCTCGGCCTTGGCCAGGTGACGAATGCGGAGCAACTGCAAGGTCCAGTCCTGCACGGGATCAGAACCCACGCTCAGGCCATGGGGCCTGCGGGGACGTAGCAGGAGGGGCGTGAGCGCTTCGAGGCAGACGGCCTGAACGCAACCGCGCTGGCATTGCCAAGAGTCGCCGGCTTGGAGGAAGGCGATCGTGATGGCCTCGCCCTGCTCACAGGAGCAGGACAGTCGGCCGATGCCTTCGACAATCTCAAGGGCAGCGCTGGAGCCAAAACGGCCACAATCGAGCAGCAGGCTTTGGCCACTGCCGATCCGCACCAGGGCTGCGGGGGGCTCGTTCAGCAAAGGGGACACCATCGCCAGGACGGAACGGCGCCATCGGGGCGCCGGGCATTGAGGCCCGCAACCTAACCACAAGGGCGTCCTTTTGCAAGCGATTCTCAATAGCATTAGCCAGTTGAGAGGGGCTCGCCCTGGCCGGCCAAGGGCCGTTTCGGATTCCCGCCGGCTGCCCAGGCCCCAGGCCTAACCCCTCGACGGAACGCAGACATGGGGACCAGCGGCTCCCGATCCAGCCAAGCGACTTGCCGCACGAGCACGGTGGGCATGGAGACCCAAATCAACAGGACCACCTAGGTGTCCTGCAGGAACGCCTTCACCCAGAACAACGGCAAGCCCGATAGACCACCGAGTCAGCAACCAGGACCACGGGCCAACGGTTGGCCTGTCAATCTCAGCGCCAGAACGGCCTAAAACCCAATCTTGACCTTGACGGGGGATTGCTCCTTCACATCCACCTCCACGGGCTTGATATCCACCACCTGGAGCTGGACGGGCGTTTGGTTGGTGACCTGGACCTGCAAAGGCGTGCGTTCATCCACCCGCAGGTCGATGGGGCTCTTCTGGTGGACCGCAACGGTGATCGGCAGGGGCCCCTGGGCCCGCACTTGCATCGGAACCGGCCCCTGCATGGAGAGGCGGTGGGAGACGCTGCCCCTGAGCTGGAGGGGTTCCGCAAAGGCGTGGAGCACGCGCAGCTCAATCGGATGGCTCGTGAGCCGGACCAGCCCGTAGGTGGCGAGTCCACCCAGGGCGAGGGCCGTCAAGGGCCAGCGCCAGGGCAGCCAGGACGACAACTCCATGCTGAGAGAAGAGAAGGCGAGACCCGAACCTAGGTGGGGCCATGCCTTGGAACGACCAAGCCCGATGGGGCCAGGGGATCAGGATCGGGAAACAGCACCGTCGAAAGCAAGACCTCAACAGCAACCGAGGCGAGCACCAACGCAAAGGGTGATACGGGCCCTAGGAGCTATTCGCCGCTGCTGCAATCAAGAGGCAAGATCTTGATAAGAAATCTTAAGCAGAACCACACAGCCACCCAGCGGCGGCTTTAATTCCTCGACTTCCAACGCAATTGGTCCCTCATTGCTACTGGTTGCCCCCAAGTCAAAGGCGAAGATCCTGGTCGTCGACGATGAACCCAACATTTGTCAGATCCTCGAAACCAGGCTCACCATGGCCGGTTACGACGTGGCCGTGGCTGGCGATGGCATTGCCGGTCTCAAAACCTTTGGCGAAGTTAATCCGGATCTGGTGATCCTGGATTTAATGCTACCTCAACTTGATGGCTATGGGGTCTGCGAAAAACTGCGTAACCGCACCAGCATTCCGATCTTGATGCTGTCGGCGATTGATGAGGTATCCCAGAAAGTGGCCTGCCTGCAACTGGGAGCCGACGACTACATGGTGAAACCCTTCAGCCCCAAGGAGTTGATCGCCCGCATTGGCTGCCTACTGCGCAGGCGGGTGGGCAAGACCCAGGGTCGTCAGCAGGAGATCCAATCCAACCATCTCATCATGGCCGGCAATTTGCGCATTGATAGCAACCGCCGCAAGGTCTACCGGGGCGACGAACAGATTCGCCTGACTGAACTGGAATTGAGCTTGCTGGAGGTGCTAGTGGAGAGTGCCGGCAAGGCCATCGACCGCATCGAAATCCTCAGACACATCTGGGGCTATTCCCCCGAACGACACTCGGAAACCCGGGTTGTGGATGTGCACGTGTCCCGATTGCGCTGCAAGATCGAGACCGATCCGGATCATCCCGAACTCATTTTAACCTGCCGGGGCATGGGCTACATGTTTCAACGTCTCAACGGCTAGGGCCCAGGCCAGGGATTGACCAACCCAAGCGAGGGCGTCAACCCCAACAAGGCCAAAGGGTCCCAGGGAAGAACGACAGAGCCAACCACTGACCAGGGTCGGCACAGAATGACACGGACTTGAGCCAATGAGAACCAGAAGAACGATCTAAATAGCCCAAGATGGCACCAACGGTAAAAAGAAGTTACAACGCGCAAAAGAGAGTCGCAAAACGACAAAAGCCCTAACCATGTATCTGTTTTAACGAAAATCAGCAACCAAACAGATAGGCGCTTTAACCTATAGCCGAACGTCGATTCCATTCCATGGCCCTCAGCTTGCAGTCCCATCCGTTGCTGTCCTAAAACGCCCGTGTTAATGGCATGGGGGTGGGAAGTGATGCAACAAGCCACCTGCCCACAGCTGAAAAACGGCTCAGTCGCGGCACGATGGACAGACTGATTGAGGGTGCCTACCGCCAACTCTTCTTTCACACCTTTAAGGCCGATCGCAATCACACCCTCGAGTCCCAATTGCGCAGTGGTCAAATCACTGTCAAAGAATTTGTGAAGGGCCTGGTACTCTCCGATCGCTTCCTAGTAGGGGTCTACGGCTGCAACGGCAATAAGGAAGTGGCCCGCCAACTGGTGGAGCGGGTGCTGGGCCGCCAGATCCATGGCGACGCCGAAGCGATTGCCTGGTCGATCGTGATCGGCCAGCAAGGAGTGGGAGCCATGGTGGATCAACTGTTGGCATCCAAGGAATACGACAACAATTTTGGTGAGGACACCGTACCTTTCCAGCGCCAACGGGTCTTGCCCGGTCGCCGCCTGGGCAACCAGCCGCTCAATCTCACCCTGCCCCGATACGGCGCTTATCACCGCCAGGTTCTGGCCAGCTTCCCGCCGAGCCAGTCGGGTGGCTATCGTCCTAGCGGCAGTCTGCCGCCAGTAGGGGTGCAAAGGATCTGGTACGGCCTAATCCTGGTGGGTGGATTGGAACTGGTGCGGGTCGTTGCCGGAATTGGGGCCGCCATGCTGGCGACTGGCACCAACTAAGCGATCACGATCGGAAGAGCCAGGGGGGGCATGAGCTCCTCCTTCAAGCCCAAATTCTTGCAAGCACTAACGATCCCTTAGAGCCGGAAAGCATCTCAATGAGTTCCCAAGCAAAGCTCGAAATCGCAACTTGTCTCGCCTGCACTGGCAAGAAATCGGCCCTATCAGCGTAGGACCAACCCCCCAAAACCAAGGCAGACAACAGCCGTCCACGCTGCTAGTCAATCGGATTAGGACCAAGGTTCAAGGCCAAAAAGGCCAACAAAACGAAAAAACAAAGGGCGATCTAACAAACAGGACAACTACAAGCCGACACGAGTAATAAATCACGACATTCAGTATCTGGAAAACTGGTCTATGGCAACTTCAGGTTGCAACGGGATCGCAGGGCCCGAATCAGAATGGCCACGGCGTCCGGTTGGGATTGCAGCAGAAAGGCCTCCCGCTCCAAGGCTCGATTGAACTGGCCATAGCGGGTGAAAAGAATACCGCTAATTTCTTGATTGACGACAGGCGCTACAGATACCTTGATACCAAGCAGACTTGGCCGACTAGTAGAACAACTCTGGGCGGCATGGACAGCCTCATGTAGAAATGTTTGCCGCACAATCTCCAGGGGTATGGTAATCGGAGCGATCCATATTGTACGACTTTTCAAGCTAAACAGCCCATACACATTGTACTGGGGGTGTTGTTCAAGTCGTACTTTGAAGCCATACCGATTCAGCTCCGTCGCCAGGGGCAACACATCGGCCGGCAGGCTGGCTTGGGGTGGGGGAAGAGCCAACGGCATGGAGCAGCGGTGTGGAACCGATCAGGCAAAACCATGGCCAGATCCAAGACCATCAAAAGCCTAGTTCATAGCAGCAGCGCCATCGATGGTAGGAGCAAGAATCTAAGGAGCAATCATGACTAAAAAAAATTCAATGCAGCAAGACAAAGCCAAAGCGAACAAATGTATGCATTTAAATGTGCGGAAGCAGGCTCAGCAAGGTAACGTCAAACGAGCCAAGCCGTTCTCTCAGGGATCCAGGCGATAGAGCTTTGTTTCCCCCATTATAGAGGTAACAGAATCATCCTTAAGCGCGAAGTTGCTCACGCCAGCCTCAACCGGGATCACCGCCAACGGCCTGCCATGCTGATTAAACACTTCTAAGCCAGCACCAGTGGCTAGCCAAACACGATCCTGGGCATCACCTTGACCCGATCGGGGATACCATTGGTTAGCACACAAAAATGGTGCGATCCGTTATCAAAGGGCCTTCAGGAGTATCAATAATACGCTAACGGTAAATCATTCGATGGAAAAGACTATGACGTTCGCCATTGCCGGCAATAAAGCCGGGAACGGTGACGTAAACATACCGTTGATCACGACTCAATGCGATGCCATTAGGCTTGGCAAAGCCTTCGATGAGCAGGCGCTGACTGCGGCCCAAAGCATCTAGGCGCCATACCCAGTTGCTAGTAGCTGGCTTGGGGCGAAAGCCGTGCTCATATCCATAGTGGGGATCGGTAAACCAAATCGAGAGATCCTTGGCTTGAACCACATCATTGGGGCCATTATATTGCTAGCCAGCAAAGCCATTGGTCAGTATGGTGACCTGTCGACTGTTAAGATCGAAGCTGGCAAGGCCAGCAGGTTGCTTGAGATTGCCTTGCATAGCCACCACAAACGAGCCGTTCTTAAAGTGAAACTCTCCATTGGCCATGGGGATTAAATCGCTGAGACCAAGGTCGATTATCTTCCTAAGTTGACATTAAAGAGGGACACAACAACATATGGACTGCCATCGGCACGCCGTAGCCGATTGGAAGCAAAAGAACAAGGCCTGATGCTCTGGCAAATAAATCGGCCCTGCGTGGGCCAAGGCTTGCCCATAACTAGCAACAACCGGACTTGCCTTTAAAAACTGCTGCCACGGCGGCCTGAATCAGGGACGTAATTGCGCATAAAACCACAATCGTGGCCAATCTTCGCAACTTGAGCAGGGACCTAGGGAACCATGGAAGGGTAACATTCTGGTCAGACAATGGATTCGATCGGAAGCAAGCAATCCAAATAGCGAGCGAACAGTCAAGACTTTGGATCCATCATAGTGTTAATTTAGGCGATTCACGAATATCAACGAAGCATAAAAATTAACAATTCCCAAGCAGTCCCAGCAAATAGCAACCAAGCCCAATGCAACTCAGAAGAACATCGCTCTGCGAATTAGCCCGGCAACAACAAAGACCAGTAGCAACGTGGAAACAAACGTAATGCGGTGCCCAAGCCGCTCAATGGCCCTGCCATCTTCATGCCTACGGTAGAGACTCCAAGTATAGACCCCGGCAAAGGTTGCAATCATCACATAGATGAGGGAAACCAGGTGAATTTGATCAATCAATGTATTGTAATCAGTAATGCCAAGCTCTGTCGATGCGCTTCTCAAACTGAGAATAGCAGCAAAGATGGCACCTGACAAAAGTGCGAAGCGCGGACTCAACGTCTGTGCCTTATCGACATGGAAAGCATAGGAAGACAGGGCAATCGCAGCCGCAACTATTGCGCCGGCTGTAAATTTCCAGAAGCCGGCAAAGCTATTCCGCTCTATTTGCACCACAATATCAAAACCACTGAAGGAGGTGGGCATATCAGAACGCAGGCCAGGATCACCGAAATTTGTCATGTAGGTTTTAATGCTAGGCCTTATTTGACTTGAAACAACGCGCCATCCCTTGATTTTCATCTGGCCATCAATGAGAAACTTGGTGTCTTCTGGCACGTAAACAACCTCGTCAACATAGGAATCGGCCTCCTCAAGTTTAAGGTGCAAATCATGGCGGTCGAAAGGAAATTTTCGCAGGTTCCATTCATGGTGCAATGTGGCCACAACCTTGCGCTGATACCAAGTGCCATCAGGAGTCACCCTTGAAAGGCTATTGGAAAATTTAACGGCCTCAGCATTTACGAATTCAATATCATCCAGTCGGTTATGAGCATGCTCAGGAGATATCATCCAAAGCCAAAAAGTGGCGTCAAATGACTTACCATTCATGTCAAAATTATCTAAGCGCGTAATGTAAACACCGACCTTAACCACCTCAGGTCCTTTTCGCAGGGCTAGCCCAGCCCCAGGCTCCAACGGTGCTGGACTGAAAGGATCAGGGGTAGCGGCCTGAATCGATTGGCTTAAAGGCCATAGGATTAGGAGGCAAAATAGTAAGCCTGCCCATAGGAGTTGCCAAATTCTACGAAGTGTCAAAAGAAATCTAGACAATGGATAATAGGCTAATCACCCCCATCTCCTTTGCAAGCAGCTCGTCACTACTCTATGGGGCTGGGATTGATGACGTGCCTAGCAGACGCAAGACGACTAGGCACGCCTTTAGATTGTAGCCAAGTTACCAGCCGCTATCCCGTTGGCTCGGGATCCATCACCCGATTGCCGGCAATGGCGGAACAAGGGAGCAAGGAGTCCAGCATCAAGAGTCATCAGTCCCCCTCAGCCCCACGTGCCCCCGATTGGAAAGCGATGGCGAGACCCTCCAGAACCATGGCATGAAAGCTTGATCGCAACAATAGGGGAATCGACCAAGCTAAAAGTTGGAATCGACCAAGCCACATCAGCCTTACATTCATGACCACAGAGCGATTCAGGGCCAGGGAAAATTTAGGCAAAAAGTTGGCTTGCGCAGTGCATTGCCTGGCCAACCATCTAAGACTGAGGTGTACATTTGGCCAGTTAATTAATGTTACCTGGCGATCGGCCAGCTTCAACGCCTGCACACTGTTAGGCGTGGTCACAAGCCGCAGGAGCGACTTAAAACAATCAAAACAAATATTTTAGCGATTAACATCAGCCGACCGCTGAATCCCCTCGCTAGTTAAGGCATCCATCAGATGAAAATTCAGTCCATCAATGGAGTCGGATGAGCCTCAATGCATAGCAACGGCGTCGCCATGGAGGGCGCAGTCAATCTTGTCTGGATGATGCGATTAGTCCCGTGGATCGAGTGGAGATGAAGTCGTCCATTCTTGAAAAAGCGATCAAGTCAATGGATGGGTCTCGCCATCATCATGGAACTGAATTGGCACCCTTCATTGGCTGCTCGAAGGGGAAGCAAACCATTCCATGAATGCCATGATGGTCGCGCTTCATACTGCGACTGACCATCCTTTGCTAGTAATGGCCAAGGCCTTCAGCCAGCCGTCCATTAACGAGCCGATAGTAAAAGTCAAAGAGTAAAGATCGCAACTGTTCACCCCAATCAAGCTCTGCAATTAATTTGAAAAAATGGAAATAGAGGATGCATTGATGCTCAGCATGAGTGGCCTAGCCAGAGCCAGCCAGCCCCTGGGCAAGGAAACACAGGTGGCCAAGTCAGAGCAGCTCATTTAAATTCAAGGCTCGCCCGCGGCTTGGCGGAAAGCGGGGCCATTCCGAGCGTGATTAGAAGGCTGTTGACCCGTCCAGGCTGAGGCGGGGCTGCACCGGCAGGGCCGGATCCCTCGGCATCGGCAACAACTCACGCAGCAAGCGCGCATAGGTGACATTCACACCCACGGTGGCATTGAGGCGCTGCAGCAGGCTGGTAACCAGCTGGCGCTGGGTATCGGAAAGGTCCACCTCACTGGAGAGGCCGCTCTGGTAGCGCAATTTCACATCCCTAAAAGCCTCCAGTGACGCGGTCACCCCCAAGCGTGCGGCCGCCAACTTGGCCAAGCTGGCTTCATGGTTAAAAAAGGCGGTTTCCAGCCGCAGACGGATGGCGTTGCGTTCGGCCGCATAGGTCTGGCTACTGGCCGCCGCCTGACGGGCCAGGGCCTCGGCCTGGTTGGCGGTGCTGCCGCCATCAAAGAGAAGCCATTGCAGGGTCAAGCCCAGCGACCAGTCGTAGCCGCTTTGGTTGAGCATGGGAATCACCGTGGCCCCGCAACAGCCACCGCCACTGGCGGTGATGTCAAAGGTGCTGGTGCTGCTACCGGACAGGCCCCCTCCGGCGAACAGGGAGAGTTTCGGCAACAGGCCAGCCGCCGTGGCGTCCCGCTGGCGCAACAGGGCTTCACGGGTGGCCAGGATTGTTTCCAGTTCCGGATTACCCCGATAGGCCGCCAAGAGGCTCTGCTCCAGGTTCAGGGGCCAGCGGGCCAGGGGCCGGATCGGATCGCGGGCCGCGGGGGTGATCTGGGGTGGCAGGTTGAGCAGCACGGCCAGCTGGCGCCGGGCCACGGCCCGATCGGCCAGGGACTGGATCAGGGTTTGCTGGTCGCTAGCACTGATGGCATTGCGGCGCAGCCCATTCAGCCGGGGCACGAGGCCCGCCCGCTGGAGATCGAGGCTTTCGGCCAAAATCACCAAATCGTTGGCCAGGGTGGCTTGGTTGATGCGAACCGTCTGGTCCGCCTGTTGCAGCTGGAAATAGGCCTCGCTTACCTGGAGCTGCAGGCTGCGCAATTGGGAGGCATAGGTGGTGCGGGCGGCGCCCAGCTGGGCCCGGGCCGCCTGCACCACCGGATTCCGGGCGAAATCCAGCAGGGCGTAGTTCAGCTGCAGGCCGGCGCCAGCGCTAGTGCTGTAAGTATTGAGATAGGCGCCGCCCCCCGTTGGCACGGCAAAGGCCCCTGAGGGCATGGCGAAGTTGGGGCCAAAGCCCAGCCCGGTGTTGCCAACCGGCGCATAGAGGGAAGAGCTTGATTGGCCGCTGCTGCCACTGACGACGGCGCTGAGCGTGGGCCAATACAGGCCCTGGGTGGCCCGGAGTTGGGCTGTGAATGCGGCCACCTGCTCCCGTTGCGCCTGAAGCGTGGCGCTGTTGGCAAAGGCAATCGCCAAGGCCTGCTCCAGCGTCAAGGATTGAACCGGGCCAGCCTGAAGACTGCTGGGGCCAGGCAGGCCTAGGGGAGCGGCGGGTAACGCCTTGGCGGGGTTCAGCTGGACGCTGGCAGGGGCATTGGCATCAAGCAGCAGCTGGGGAACAGGCGGCAACACCCTTGGATCGATGGCCTTCACCCCAGGTTCAGCCGGAATCAGGCCATCGAGGGCCCGCAGTTGTTGATCCAGCTCCTGCCAACTGCGCTCCAGGCCAGCCGTGTCGGCCCCAGTGCCCGCTTGGCCGACCTGGGCAACGGTCCTGGGGAGGGGCTGGGTTTGGGCTTGGGGTAGCCGTTGCAGGGGCCCCATCGACCCTGGCTGAACCTGAGCCCAGGCCGGCGGAGAGGGGAAGGCCGCAAGCATGGCCAGCCAGCCGAACGAGCAAGCCTGTCCAAGCAGGCGCCCTGGGATGGGGGACGCCCGCAAGCTGCAAGCTGAGGCGGGTTGGGCTCCGGCCTGGCCGAACTGCCGCCCATGGCTCCGGCACCCGAGGCCCATGCTGCCCTTTTGCTGCGAAGGCTCCAGTTTGCGCTATGGCTCCAATTCACGAGGCGATCGGATCGGCCAGGGTAGGCGCCCCCACACCTGGCCTTGGCCAAGGCAAGCGCGGTGGGCCATGCTTAGGGCCATGGTGAGCCCTCCTGACCTAGCCCCCAACTCCTGGCCCCAGCGCCAGCTGGATCGGTTGCAGCACCGCTGGGGCCGGCTATCGGACCACGACCAGGTGGGGGTCTGCCTGGCGGCCATGGGCACGGCCCTGGTGGGCTGGGCCCTGGTATGGCAAATCCCCACCGAAGTGGCCGGCCAGGGGGTGTTTCTCTACAGCGACAACGCCGCCATCCTCAATGCCCGCGCCGGCGGCCAGGTGATCAAGATCAACACCAAGCTGGGCGAGCAGGTTAAAAAAGGGCAGATCCTGATGCAGCTGTACCTGCCGGTGCTCGCCCGCCAGCTGCAACAGGAAAAGGGCAATCTGGCCCAGCTGCAACGCATCGACAGCGACCTGGACCACCGCGACAAAATGCAACTGTTGGCCGAAGCCACCAGCCGTGACACCGCCCTGAGCAAGCTGGAGGACGACCGCAAGCGCTACCAGGGCCTGCAATCGGTCTACGCCTCGAAACTACGCAACCTCGACTGGCTCAGCCAGCGCCAGGTGGTGGCCCCCCTCTCCAATGATGTGGTGGGTGCCCAACAGGCCCTCACCAGCACGAGCGTCAACCTCGATGACGTCAAGATCAATGCCAAAAAGGTGATCGCCAGTTACCAGCAGGTGAAAGTCACCCTGGAAACGGCGGCCCAGCAGCGCCGCTATCAGATTGATGATCTCAAGCGCCAGATTCGGGTCACCGAAGCCAAGATCGCCTACGAGGGGCTAATCGAAGCCGACCGCGATGGCACGGTGCTTGATCTTCAGGTGAGCCCAGGCCAGACCGTGGGCACGGGTCAGCGCCTCGGCACGATCGGCAGGCCCGATTCCACCAAAACCAGCAAGCTGCCCTTAGAAGTGGTGGCCTATTTCAGCCCGGCCGACGCGCGCCGCCTCCCCCTCGGGCTGCCGGTGGAGGTGGTGCCCCTCTGGAACCAGCGGGGTCGCTTCGGCGGCATCACCGGCACGGTGACGCGGGTGTTGAGCCTGCCCGCCAGCGTCGATGACATCTCCACCACCATCGGCAACCCCCAGCTCGCCCAGGAGCTCACCAAAAATGGCCCGGTGATGCGAGCGGACATCAGCCTGGACCGCGATCCAACCAGCGTCGATGGCTTCCGCTGGACCCTCTCGGGGGGTAGTGGCGTGTTTCCGGTGCGGGAAGGCCTGACAGCCGTGAGCCATGCCTACGTGGAATGGCGCAGCCCGATCAGCTACTTGCTCCCTGGGGTACGTTCCCTGACTGGGGGTTACCGCAGCCAACGCATTGACCGCCAGTGGAATAAACCCTTTCTGCGCCAGCCCGCCGGCTTGCCCTAAGACCGCAAAGGTCCTAGTCCAGCCCCCTCCAAGACTGCCTAACCATGGAGCCTCGTCTGCCGAAACTCACCAATCCGCTCCTGCGCCAGGAACTGCCTTGGTTAGTGAGTGAGTTGCTGCTGCTGATCATTCTCTGCAACGCCAACGCGCCGGAATTATGGTTTTGGTTGGTGGTTCTGATCGTGATCCTGGGCTACCGGATTGAGCGCTGGTTGTCCTCGCGCCAGTCCCAATCGGAGCCCCATCAAAGAAGAGGCAAATAGCTGCAAACCATAACAAACAAAACACCTAAGACAATATAATTATAAATTTGGCATTATATGCTTGCTCGGCAAAGAATAACAGAGATACACAACGCCAACAGGACGTAGCTGGGGCTGGTAACGGGTTTTGTGCATCCAAAAATGAGTCCATCGTCGCCCGACCCCAACAGGTCCGATCAGGACGAAAACACGACCACGCCCGCTCCGGGGACCAAGCAAGGCCGGAGCCAAAGGAGAAAAGTGGGCAATAGGTAGCCTAAAACACATCAAAGGGCATGGCTCAACACAGGTGGGGAAGTAGGCCAAGCCCTATGAAGGGAGGGCCGTAGGTCTTGGAACGACGTCTCACCTGAATTAATCGGTGAGTTCGGGAACCAAGGCTAGGACAATAAAAAATTAACATCGTCGGGCAACTGTCGGTGCGATTGAAGCACAGCAGCCTAAAAAATATCTATTAGCCAATACCAAATGGATTTCAACGCCATCCATTTCGCCTTGCCAATCAGCCTTGGCACTGATCCTTAGCGTCACAGCTCAGGAGCATCCATCACGCATGGGTGAAGGCGACAACCTTAAACACCATTTCAGGCCCCCTAAGGATCGACCAATGCAAGAGCTCGGCATGGACAACCAAAGTTCCCTCTTTGGCAGTGGTGCGATCCCAGGTGTTGCTGATCAGATGAATCCACTCGTGGACCCCCGGTCCCCGCTGTCGCCCTTACTGGCGCCGGACCCCATCCATCCACAGATCGCCCCGGGTCCCGATGACCCCATGCTCTGGAAAGAGAATTGGTCTACGGATATTAATCAAGCCCCGATAACTCCTGCAACGGGAAGCCAGAAACTAGATTTAGGCGCAATTTATATTGTTACATCGAAGAGTGATAGCTTAGACCAACTTGAGAATGCCCTTACAAAAGCAGGTGCTAAAACCATCCAGTTGGATGAAAACTCAAGCCTATCCAACCTTGTTACACAAGTCAAAGCCCTAGTTCCAGTAGGCGGCTACAGTGCAATCCATCTGCTGGGTCATGGCTCCGAAGGGCAATTCATTGTTGGCAAGGATACCCTCACCAGCCGTAATCTGTGGAGGCACAAGGCAGACTTAAAAGAATTAGGAAACTTATTAACCGAGGATGGCGACCTCTTAGTTTATGGCTGCGAATCTGGCAAAGGCACTGCAGGCCAGCGGCTAATTGAAGGATTAGCAAAATATACCAGGGCCGATGTGGCCGCATCAAATGATATTACTTATGCAAACTTTGGCAAGACAACTAGCAATTGGGGCCTTGAAATAAGCGAGGGGGCAATCGAAGCAAGGCAAGATATATTAACTGGGTTAAACTGGAGCGGTTCGCTTGGGACAGCTAACTACAGCAACAAAATCCTATCAATTATTACTTCTGAAGCAGATGAACCCATATCAATTATAGGTATTTCACAAACACAAGTTAGGATTTCAGGGCTTAATAAACAAGATCATGTTAAGGACATTACGGGGGGGGTAAGCGAAATAAGGATTACTAGCAGTGACGGCTCAGCAATAAAGATTAACAATATTGATCTAGATTCCAATAATGCAGATACTTATTATCCTCCAAGCTACAATCTATCAATTAAGCTTGACAACGCCATAAATATAGATAGAAGCAGCGGTGAGACTATTGGAATTTACAATACAATTAAGACCTATGGTGGCGATATTGAGATTACCAATAATGGCCACATTTCACTTGCTGGAGCAACAATAAATACAAGCAACAACAATCAGAGCTATGGGAACGTGAAGATTGCACCAAAATTATCAACAAGCGACATTCCGGCTATGGTTTGGCACCCAATTCCAAGAACCTCTGTTGAAATTTACAATTCCAACCTAACAACAGGTGATTTGACGATAATATCAAGTGCAATTATAGACTCCTATCTACCATTCCAAGGCGGGAACGGGAAAGAATCATACTTTGTAGACGGTTTTTTAATTGACAACATCATTGATCCGGCCATATACGGCCTAAACAATTGGTTTGTTCCAGCTATGGTTAAAAGCGGATCAGCCACGAGCTCACTTGCAATTCATAACTCACAGATCACTGCCAATAGCAAGATTGATCTACGAGTAGAATCAAGTATAAGTTTAAACAGTGTTGTTAATCAGGTAAACTCATCCACTTTAACGAGCGAAGTTTTCACCAGAAAAGATGTACAGAATGCGTCTGTGGCGTTTGCTGTTACGCATGCAAACTCAAGCGCTAGTATATCAGTATACAATAGTACAGTTACAGGTAAAAGTATCAATGCATTAAGTGAGGCTACCAATTCATTGTCGAGCAAAGCACAGGTATTTATGAACCTTGGGCAGGCAATTGGTAGCTACAATGATAGGCTACCTGATGGCAATGCAAGTGGTTTTTCTAACGCAGTTTCTGTCGGAAATACAAATTCTACAATTTTGGTTGATGGCGAATCAATATTATCAGCCGACAACGAAATATTACTAAAGACCGACGCAACTCCATCATTAGACTCAAAATCAACAACAACATTATGGGGGGATGGCTTCATAGCGGAGACCGCCTCCGTTGAAGTTGACAATACCAACAGCACAATAACTTTGGACGGACAACTAATAATCAGATCAAAAGAAAGCTCCCAAGTGAATGATAGGATTGAGGATCACTCTGATGCTGCTTCAGAAACAAGCACCATGGCAGGTGCCCAAAGCAGTACATCAAAACAGGCAACAATAGTTTTGCCTGAGACCATAGAGCAAGCCACTATTATTAATACTCTGCTTACAAATGGCAGTGCGATTAGGGGTAACTATGGCTCGGGCGCTGGACAGACATATAAATATACCGGCAAGACAGCGTCACTTGATTTAAGAAATAGAGACTTGGGCACAGATACCCAAAATTTTACACTATTGACATTTGACAACTATGCTAATGCTGAATTAATTAAACCGGGCGACATAGTTAAGCCGACAGGCATCACCGCACCGGGTTATACTGTGAAGGGAAATGCCGAGACAGGTTACAGAATTAACAATAGCAAAGGTGAACTAATTTCAGGCAATAAGTTTACAATGAACAAGGGTGGATTCATAACCTGGAGCGATGATAATACCTATCAATACATTGGTGAGTCAACAGATGAAATGCAACTGAGCGACATATCTGATCTAACAGGTGAAGCTTCATTGGCTAGCTCAGACAAGTGGATTCAAGTACCAATTATGCATGAAGACCAAACCTATATTGTTACAGCCATTAATCCTGGAACGACAAACAATAATGATCAAATTGTAGTGGCTTCTTCACGTCCGAACGACATTGATGGTAGTGGTACCACAGGGAATAATTATGAACTCTATGTAATGACTACAGAGCTAGTCAATAGCTCATCACCATTACAAGTCGACACAAAGAACAATGAAATTCAATTTATCAGTGAAAACAATGAGTACAAATCAATAAACTCAGGTCAACGCATATCCTATTATCTAATTGAAGATCAGGAACTAGGTGAAAAACCGCGTGAAATTCAGGGTCTAATATCAGGTATGGATTATTATGTAATTCTGAGGGGGGCAGGCCGTATCGCGTTAGCATCATCACTTGAGAATGTATTGCTGAATGAAGCAATTGATATCACAGGCTATGGCACGGGAACTAACCACGTATTCCGATATGAATTGGGGCAAACTCATCATCAAAATCTACTGCCGACAACAACAATCAATCATCAAGCTAGTGCACAACAACAAGTTTACAAGCTAAAAGTCAGTGGAAACTACAATGCAAATGATAGCATCGATTTGCGCTTCCGTTCCAGTTCGAGAGCAGATGACATAATCGTCAGCTACCAGGTCCCGAGAAATAATATGGCTCTCATAGAGGTATGCAATGGCCTGCTGACTAAACTCAATTCAACAGATAACCTCTGTGCTGGTGATAATAGATTCATAACTGCAGGGCAAGATCCCAATGATAATACTGCTATTCTGCTGACAGCGATAACTGCCGGTGAAGGCTATCAACTGTTAAGCAATGCAGGCAATGCTGAGACCTTTGCAAGCGACATACTTAGTTTTGGAAATGAGTTACAATTAGACGACCGAATTACTATTGTATTTAATGAGGGAACATCAAATCAAAGAATAGTCAACTATAATGTAAATACAAAAGAGCCAGAAGTAATTCGTGAGGGCTTAATAAGTGCCATCAACACTTGTGTTGGTGTCGGCAAAGGCAACCAAGCGTTTATTAATGCAACGATTGAACTTGACGACAAGGAACAAGTAGTTAACAACAGCATAAGCATAACCGCACTAGAAGCAGGCGTAGGATATTCTTTAAAAGGCTACGTAAATGGCATTGATAACCAGCAGGTAGAGATCACTAGTAAAACGTCGGCATATAAAGATCAGGATAACAGCCAATTTATTACCATAAGTTCTGTTAGCAACAATATTGAAAGTGCAAACATCAGCAGGCAAGTATTTGCCAGCAGTGACTCTTGCCCAATGATTGCAGGTTCAGTAATTACCCTAGAATCAGGACTTCTTCAAGATAATAACGGTATACTCCTTGGTACAAGTTTATTCTTAATGGTTGATAATAAACTTATAAATGACAACGGAGAAGAAGTTGCAAGCATGCTAATTACGACCGATCAGATCGTTTACATTGAGACACAGGGCAATACAGACACAAACAATATGGGTGGGTATTATACCTATCTTGGTACCACAACAACAATGACTGGCGAACAACTAAGGCAACATTTTACCAACAGCATTAATAATAATCAGTGGCGCAAAACAAATGGTGGTAGTTATTTAATGACGGCAGTAGACGACACAAATAAAAATTTCTGTCTTTCAAGTAGTTCAAATGGTAATGTGTTGACACAGGTAACACAATCAAACCAAAGCCGTGCCAAACTTCAAATTCAATTTGATGCCCCATACTTAACTTTCAATCCTAAACAGGCTATCAACAAAGACAATGATAGCTTATATTTAGAGGGCATTGGATTAGAAACAGGTGAAATAATCACAGTCTATAATGATCGAAGCTTTAAGCAAACGGTGCGTGGTCATAGCTTTGCCTTAATAGATACAAAAAATTGGCAAAACAATGTATTGAGTGGTATGCAAGTGCCTAGCAATATCAAGGAGAGTAATTCTGGTATTTATGCCGTGCAATATGCATCAAGTCTACCAGGGCTTGCCGAAACCAACGCAGAAATTGATCAAACAGGATTGTCTACAGGTAGAACAATCTACGTAAAAGCACCGGGTGGAGAGCTGGAGGGATCAACCCAGGTAGAACTGTATTCGGACCCCTCCGCAACTGTAAGGTTGGAAAGACCCGCGGGCTTAACGAACGACTTCAAAGCTTACCTCTGTTTTGAAACAACTACGAATCAAGGAGCAATCGACATTCGTGGAATCGAGCAGGGAAAAGAAATGCGAGTTCTAGCCCTAGGAAATGATACTTACCAAGTGGCTACGAATCAGCAGGAATACATCGCTGCGATACCAAAAATTTTGTTAGCTAGTCAAGTAAGAAAAGAAGAAACAGCGGGACTCAACGTAATATCTAAAACTAATGGAGCTGTGAAAAGTGTTGATGGCAATGATCATAACAAAGTTTCTATAAGTACCAACATTACAGCAAAAAATTCAGCGTTTGCAGCATCTGGAAGTGGCAGCAATCCGAAGATTAGAGACTATATAGGCAACCCAATCATGCTACTCCCATTTGGTTTTAAGTTTGGCGCATGGGGTGGGAACGTGTTCAGAGATGATCTTAATAAATTAAACACAGATTTTACCCTTAGCAAACAAAACATTTCTCCAAGTTTTGCCGTCAATAAAATTACTCATAGATCGGTCACTACAATTAATGGCAATATAAGCGTTTCAAGCACAGTCAACCCGACAGATCTTGCCATTACCAATACAATATCCCATGCATATACTGCTTGGAGTGAAGGCAAAACCGACGAAGAAGAAGGATTGAAAGCCGCATTAGGGGTTTGGTCCTTGGCGGTGTCATGGAGTGAAATTGAGAATAGTGCTCTAACGGTGATCAATGAAAATGCAAATATAGGTTCCTATGGGAAGGAATTCAATACAATTTCAATTGATAACGAAGTAACCTACCCAAATAAATTTAGATCCACATTTGGCAGTACACAATTAATAGAAGAATGGTGTTCCAATCCCGCCAATGACGTCACTACGCTATCAGGAGTAAACTTTGTACTGATGGAAAATGCCTTTAATTCCTACGCAATTATCAGTAATAAATCTAGTAATTACGGCAAAGTACGCGACAACGATGCAAAAAGAAAGGGCGCTGAAAATGCCTTGGCAATTGCATTAAGCTACGTCAATCAAACTACTTCATCACATACACGTATTGCAGGGAAATTATATGGTAGAGAACTTTTAACAACAAACTACAACAACATAGATTCAATGCTGGGAGCTGGTGATTTATACTGTGACCTCGGAGTGGATCAAATGATAAAGATATGGCGGCCTAACCGCGAGGGAACTACAAGATATAGCAAGGAGGGAACCAGTAGTTTTAAGCAATTTTTTCAATGGTCCAACGTAGGCAGAAATGGTTTGGGAGTTGTCCTGAATGTAGAGCGTACAAAGAATAAAGCGGAGACTCTAATAGATAGCACCGCAAATATAAGTTTAAGCTCAAAATTTAACAATGTATCCAAACAACAGGGGAAAGTTGTCCATGCGATTACGGCCTCTGGATCCTCTAACGAATTAGGAATACAAGGGGGAGTGGATCTAACTCTATCAGCCGATAACGATGGTGATACAACAGGATTAGTTATTAAGTCAGGTGCATGGCTAAAGAGCAATGATATGGTAGCATTAGCCGACAACGAATTAAATCGCATAAATATTAATGGTTCCGTACAATATAGCGAATCGATTGCAGGGGGGGCGGCCATAGTTTTTAGCGAGATTAAGCGCAAAACTTACAATAAGCTTTCATTTAGTGACATAAATCAGCTACAAGTTTCAAACTCCTTAGACATGCAGGCACAAAACTCGGGATCGATTACATTGGTTTCAATAGCAGGAACATGGGATCAAGATGGTAAAAGCTATCAAAATCCCGAGTATATAGAATTAAATGGTTCTGATGCAAAAACAGCGATAATAGGGTTAACAGGGAGCGCTGGAGTGTCAAAACTTAACGATCTAACGGAAAACAGCGTAGTAGTTTCTGGAGAAAGCGATATCAATTCATCAATTAGTAAAATTAGTCTGATGGCAACAAACTCAACAGACATAAATAACTGGAGTGGAGCTTTCGCTCTAGGTATAAGCGGAACAATGGTGGACAAAAACTCTGAAGCAAGGAATAATAGTGTATACTTCGCAGGTGCAGCTGCTGTAAATCAAATTGGTCGCGTAACCACTAACACATTAGAAAATATTCGGTCGAATTCCACCGCTCCCATATCAATTAACTTACGGAGTGATTCTCGCAAAGCCAATGCTGTGGCGGGTGCAATCAGCCTTGCGGGTTCTACGGCAAGCGGTAGTAATTATGTTGGGGCGGCTTCTGTCGCAGTGAATATCAACCTAGACAATACTGGTAGCAGTACCAAATCAATACTTGACAAGCTAAATCTGAAGAGCGGAAACATCACAATAGAGGCGATTGAAGGTGCGGACGCCACAGCAATTGCTGGAAC
>Ga0310334_100134_pt1 | contig 23041 bp, 22 predicted proteins | sample LakMicMIDCLREDC7_FD_195548 | JGI IMG/M metagenome (GOLD analysis project Ga0310334, IMG submission 195548) | Enriched freshwater cyanobacterial communities from Lake Michigan, Michigan, United States - MI23.DCL.RED.C7 (v2) (version 2) | ecosystem: Environmental > Aquatic > Freshwater > Lake...
CCCCGCTTCCAGGTGATGCTGAAAGCGGAAGTGTCCCCCCCCCCCAGGATCCACACCCACCAAGGCTGAACCGCCCGTCACCGCTCCCATCGCCTGATGCCAAAGTTCGATGCCCACCTGAAGTGCTCCTTCTGCGGGAAGTCGCAGGACCAGGTGCGCAAGCTGATCGCCGGCCCCGGGGTGTACATCTGCGATGAGTGCATCGACCTGTGCAACGAGATCCTCGATGAGGAGCTGGTCGAGGGGCATGGCCATCCCGGCGGACGGCCGACACCGGAAACGAACCGCAAGGGTGCCAGCAAGAAAACCAGCAAGCCGGCCCCCACCCTGGCCCAGGTGCCCAAGCCCCAGGAGATCCGCGGCTTCCTTGATGTCCAGGTGGTGGGCCAGGAGGACGCCAAGAAGGTGCTGGCGGTGGCCGTGTACAACCACTACAAGCGGCTGGCCTGGCAGGGCGATGGCAAGGGCGAAACCGACCGCAGCGCCACCCGCCTGCACAAATCCAACATCCTGTTGATCGGCCCGACCGGCTGCGGCAAAACGCTGCTGGCCCAGTCGCTGGCGGAAATGCTCGATGTGCCCTTCGCCGTGGCCGACGCCACCACCCTCACCGAGGCGGGCTACGTGGGGGAGGACGTGGAGAACATCCTGCTGCGACTGCTCCAGAAATCCGACATGGATGTGGAGCAGGCCCAGCGGGGCATCATCTACATCGATGAAATCGACAAGATCGCCCGCAAAAGCGAAAACCCCTCGATTACCCGCGATGTGTCCGGCGAAGGGGTACAGCAGGCGCTCCTGAAACTCCTGGAGGGCACCGTGGCCAACGTGCCACCCCAGGGGGGCCGTAAGCATCCCTACCAGGACTGCATCCAGATCGACACCAGCCAGATCCTGTTCATCTGCGGTGGCGCCTTCGTGGGGCTGGAGGATGTGATCCAGCGGCGCATGGGCCGCAATGCGATCGGCTTCCTGCCCGAAGGTGGCCAGGGCCGGCCGCGCCACGGCAAGGAGCGCCAGGCCGCTGAAGCCCTCCGCCACCTCGAACCCGACGACCTGGTGCGCTACGGCCTGATCCCGGAATTCATCGGCCGCCTACCCGTGACTGCCGTGCTCGAGCCCCTCGATGAGCGGGCCCTCGAGGCGATCCTCACCGAACCGCGCGATGCCCTGGTGAAGCAGTTCCAGACCCTGCTGAGCATGGACAACGTGCGCCTGGAGTTCGAGCCCGGCGCCGTCGAGGCGATCGCCACCGAAGCCCACCGCCGCAAGACCGGCGCCCGCGCCCTGCGGGGCATCGTGGAGGAGCTGATGCTCGATGTGATGTACGACCTGCCCTCCCGCCGCGATGTGACGAGCTTCACGATCACCCGGGAGCTGGTGGAGCAGCGCAGCAGGGCCCAGGTGGTGCCTCTGGGTGGCGCGGAGCGCGAGGAACAGGCGAGCGCCTGAGGAAGCTGGGCCGCGATGGGTCACGGGCATGGACCGCGGTTGAGAGCCTGCCCTTTACGGAGGCAGAGGTGGTGCAATCCCCACCGGTCGTGGGGGGCCACGGCGGCGGAGGTCGGGGCGATGCTGGAAACCGCCTTCTCCCGGAGCCCATCCAACCTTGGCCCTCGCCGACCACCTGCAGGCCCCCCGCCAGCACGGCCTGTTCAACCACCACGGCATCGACCTGGGCGACGGCACCGTGGCCCACTACCTGGAGGGCCGGGCCATCCTGCGCAGTCCCGTCGAAGCGTTCAGCCGCAGCCAGCCGATCACGGTGGTGGAGTACCCGGAGGACGAGATCTCCGCGCCAGGGGTCACCGTGCGGCGGGCGATGGGCCGCCTGGGCGAGCAGAACTACAACCTGCTCTTCAACAACTGCGAGCACTTCGCCCACTGGTGCAAGACCGGCCGCCACCGCAGCAGCCAGGTGGAAGGCTGGCTCCACACGGGCAGCCTCGGCGCCTTGGCCTTCGGCCAGTTCGTGCCAGCCGCCCTGCTCACCGGTGTACGCATGTTGCTGCGACAGGGCATCACCGTGGAGCCGGAACACCTGGAAAAAGGCCGCGACCTGGCCCTGAAAAGCCTTGAGCAGCTCGATGGTCTGCGGGCCAAGTTGCAGGGGAAGCTGGAGGAGGAGCTTGCCAAGGCCGAACTACGCTGGGGCAGCAATGAGCAACCGAGTGATCAGTTTGTGCAGCTGCGCCTCGCTGCCCAGAAGCTGGCGGATCAACTGAGCCAAGTGGAGGAGTTGGAGGCGAGGTTGGAGAGGATGCTGGAGGAGAAGAGGCTCGCGCCCCTCCTGGATGACGGAAATCAAAAGGATTCAAGCCACTGAGGGCCGCAGCTTCGTGGTCATAGTTGGACAACAAAGCACCCAAGCACGATCAGAGACATGGCCTGCTCAGCAGCATGATTGATAAACTTCAGATTCACGGCCACCTCCAATTCTGGCCAGGCCACCATTCCCATCTGCTGAAACGGAGTTCCACATTCCGCCTCATTACAGCAAAGGATGCCAATTCAGTCCATTTCAATGACCGACAAAGCGACTCGACACAACAAAACTATCGCTTTGGTGGAGTGGAACTGGATGGGTCACCATCCCAGTTATACCGTGCAGCTTGCCCTAGCGATCTCCAATGCGGGCATGAATGTTGTTCCTTTCTGTGCCAATTCAGCTGATTTCCAGAAGCGACTCACCAGCAGCGAATCTCAGCGCCTGAAGAACTCAGGCACCATCCATCCGGCCAATCAGATCCAACGGGCAGATAGCCGAGTTAGGTGGCCGCGGGATGTGATTCCGATCGGTCAGGCCATCAATCACTTCGGCATTCTTGGCAAGCAATTACGACGCTGGAACAAAAGGAATAGCAAGCAAATTGATCAGGTTTTTTTCTGTTGCATTTACGATATGGACTTTGAGTATTTTCGATATGCCGAGCCACTATTTCGCTTCCCATGGGCGGGCCTATACTTCAATTCACGATTCTTTCGTTTACCGGGCACCCTCACTCCCTATCAAGCCCGAGTCTCCTGCCCAGAGAAGTACTTCGCCCTGCCTTCCTGCACTGGGGTAGCCGTTACGGATCCACAAGCAGTGCAGGCAATGAAAGAGCGGATAGGAACACAAAAACGAGTTGTTCTCTTTCCTGATTTCACCGATCTGAGCCTCGGCTGCGAAACATCACCTAGCCAAAATTTTAGCCTGGCCTCAAAGATTCGTCGTCTTTCCAACGGAAAACCGATCATCAGCCTGGTTGGCCACCTCCAACGCACGAAAGGCTTGCTCAGCTTCACCAGAGCCGCCTGCGAGTCCAGCCTTCAAGACATCACTTTTTTTCTGGGTGGCGAAATCAACTGGCAGGAAATCAGCGAAGCAGACAAGCATTGGCTACTGCAAACATGGGAGGCAAATCCAAACATCTACAGCCATTTCCAGCGGCTTTCCAGTGAGAGTGTGCTCAATCAAGTAATAGCCGAATCCGACATCATTTACGCTGCCTATAACGACTTTCCCAAAAGCAGCAACATCCTCACTAAAGCTGCTTTGCTGAAGCGCCCAGTCGTTGTAAGCGAAGGGCACCTGATGGCTGAACTCGTTCGTGATTATCAACTCGGAGAGGTCGTTCGGGACGATGATCTCACGAACATCTGTCAAACTCTGCACACCATGCTGGAGCCGGGCTATCTTGACCAACTCAGCAATAGGGCCCGCTGGCAGGATTATGCCGATCTTCAATCGGCCAACAGGCTGCCGCAAGCTTTTCAACAACTCCTGGGAATTCCCTGAAGATCAGCGCACAGCGGAACGAGAAAGCAGCCGATCTTAATTCACCTTGCGACCGAATGAGCGGGCGATTTTGCATAAAGCCAGAAAACCCCGAACAACGGGATTAGAGCGTATTGGGCTGGAAGGCCTGAATTGATCGGCCGGATCCCAAAGATACTCAATTAGAATCAATCGCAAAGTTTCTATCGTAGAAAACAATACTCGCACAGCGTGTGAGCTAGAACTCGTTCGAGCAAGAAGAGACAACTTATACTCAAGCAAAGCGAATAGTCGCCTAAGCTTACTCTTGGAGAAACGATCGGTCTTCGAGTCTGCATGTACCCTATAGATGGTCAATTGATCTGGCAAGAACAAAAAACTGCCATGATCTGACAACAGCGACCAAGTAAACCAATCACCGAAGCCCAGCACCGTGTAAGTGGCAAAATGAATCATCTCGAGCATCGAAGCCCTGACGACGACCGACGAGGCACAAATTCTATTTCTGTAGAGATAGTCGGGCAGCTTTTGATACCGATAAACTCCCTCAGGACTATTCGATAACGCACTGACAAACCAATCAGCCTTAGAAAGATCTCCCACCACTTCGATAGCTGTGTGACAAAGAACGCAACTAGGGCTTGCTTCCATTGCAGCAATCTGTTTGGATAGCTTATGCGGATGGAAAAGATCATCTGCATCAAGAAAAGCGATATACTTGCCCGCAGCAGTGGATACGGCTAGCGCCCTCGCAAGACTTTCGCCCAGATTTTGGCGATTTTGATGGGATAGTATCTTCAGATCGGGATACGATTCTGACTTCAGCCTATGCAAAGCCTCCCAACTGCCATCTGTTGAGCCATCATCGACGACGATAACCTCAAACGATAAAAAGCTTTGCGCATAGACACTCGCCAACGTATCGGCGATAAAATTGAGACTATTATAGGACGGTATGACAACTGAAACGAGAGGGGAAGCATCCACGACTTGACCCGTGAGATCCATAAAAAAACAGTCTTTCAGTAAAGCTTTAAATGATCTTACGGCAATTGTGGCCCTAGGCAAGGGTCACCCTGGTCACCGTGGCGCACCCATTCCGCTTCATGAGTCTTGAGCGCTCAACGGCGGAACCAGGCAGCGCCTATCCATCCACCCAAGCAGCGAGCCAGCTGGAAGGGGAGCATCAACAACTTCACAAGGGCATGGGGCTTTAGCGTTGCATCACGATCAGGATGAGGGCATCGGCCCCAAAGGCAGGCCGTAACGCTTGACATGAACTTTGTGATGACAAACAGGGCGGGCTAGCACTACGCCTTTCCTGATAACCCATAGGCAGAAACCAGCCAACGCCTCATGTGCTAATATAAACCCAACTTATGCTATGGATCGGCCAAGATTCATGGTATTTCTTTCGAATTAACCTCATGCTATTACGGCTATCTGGCTTGATTCGAAATTCTCTGCAACAGACCCAAGGGGAAGAATCTGCCAAGAAAAATGCATCCGCCTTGGCTGACCAGGCCAGGCTCTTTGATGGCAATGACCATCTGTTTCAACGAGAAATTTTATCCTGCCAGGTTTACGGAGAATACGGATGCGGGGCTTCTACGGTTTGGGTTGCTCACCACACCAATGCCACAATCGTGTCAGTGGATTCTTCTGCTGAATGGATCGCCAAGGTGGAACTGGAAACCAAACCTTTTCGGGAAAAGCTTCATATTGATAGAGTGGATTTGGGCGAAATTGCCGCTTGGGGCTATCCCACAACCTATCGTCATCGCAGCCGCTTTCACGATTATGTTGTCTCCCCATGGCGCCATGGGATCAAGCCCGATCTCGTGCTGATTGACGGGCGATTTCGGGTTGCATCCTTCCTGCATAGCCTATTAACTGCCGAACCGGGCACCAGACTGATCTTTGACGATTACAACAATCGCCCCCACTACCACCTGGTGGAAGAGTTCTGCCCGGTTAAAGAGCGCGAAGGTCGTCAGGCACTGTTCCTGGTCCCAGATCAACTTGAGCGTCCAGCGATCGTGGCGGAAGAAGAGCGCTTCCTCTACGTGAGGGATTGAATCTCACTTCGGAGGAATGGGCCTTGGATGCCATCCACGACCACCCTGCTCACCGACAATGGCCCCATGACCCAGGCCTACCAACCCCTCCACCACAAATACCGACCCCAGCGCCTTTCGGAGCTGGTGGGCCAGGAGGCCATCGCCGCCACCCTGGGCAACGCCCTGCGCACCGGACGGATCGCGCCGGCCTACCTGTTCAGCGGGCCCCGCGGCACCGGTAAGACCTCCAGCGCCCGCATCCTGGCCCGCTCGCTCAACTGCGTGGCCAGCGAGGGGCCCACGCCCGAGCCCTGCGGCACCTGTGAACTCTGCACCTCGATCGCCGTCGGCAATGCCCTCGATGTGATCGAGATCGATGCCGCTTCCAACACCGGCGTCGACAACATCCGCGAGCTGATCGAACGCTCCCGCTTCGCACCGGTGCAGGCCCGCTGGAAGGTCTACGTGGTGGACGAGTGCCACATGCTCTCCACCGCCGCCTTCAACGCCCTGCTCAAGACCCTGGAGGAGCCGCCGCCGCGGGTGGTGTTCGTGCTGGCCACCACCGATCCCCAGCGGGTGCTGCCCACGATCCTCTCGCGCTGCCAGCGCTTCGATTTCCGCCGCATCCCCCTCGAGGCCCTGGAAAAGCACCTCACCTGGATCGCCGCCCAGGAAGCGATCGGCATCACCCCCGAGGCCCTGCAGGTGGTGGCCCAACGGGCCCAGGGCGGCCTGCGCGACGCCGAAAGCCTGCTGGATCAGCTCAGCCTGCTGCCCGCTCCGATCGAGCCCCTGGCCGTGTGGGAACTGCTGGGGGCGGTACCTGAACAGGAACTGCTCCTGCTGGCCCGGGCCATGGCCGAAGCCGAGCCGCTGGGGGTGATTGAGGCCTGCCGGCAGCTGCTGGAGCGGGGCCGCGAACCCTCCGCCGTGCTGCAGGGCCTGGCCGGGTTGCTGCGGGATCTACTGCTGGCGGGCGTGGCGCCGGATCGGCTGGAGCTCACCAGCGTGTCGCCGGCGCTGCGGCCAGAACTTCCTGGGGTGGCTCGATCGATCGGCAAGGCGCGCCTGCTGCAGTGGCAGGCCCAGCTCAAGGGCAGCGAACAGCAGCTGCGCCACAGCGTGCAACCCCGCCTCTGGCTGGAGGTGCTGCTGCTGGGGTTGTTGGCGGAGCCCCTGGCCCATGCCGAGCCCCCCCGGGCGAGCGGGGTCGCTCAAGCCAAGACCATGGCGCCGGCCCCGAGTCCGCTGGGGCTGCCTGGGCCGGGCCCAATCCAACCACCACCCACCCATGGGGAGCCATCGGTGGCTCCAACAGCCTCTGCCACACCCGCAGCTTCCAGCGCAAACCCTGGGGCGACCAGTGCTGCATCGGACCGGGAGCCAAGTGACGGCGAAACCCCACCGTCTCCGATCGCGGCAACCCCGCCAGCCCAGGCAAACCTGGGCGAACTCTGGCAGCAGATCCTGGCGGGTCTGGAGTTGCCCTCCACCCGGATGCTGCTCTCCCAACAGGCCCACCTGCATCGCCTCGACGATCGCCGTGCCGTGGTGCGGGTGTCCGGCAACTGGATCGCCATGGTGCAGAGCCGGCTGCCGCTGCTGGAGGGCGCCATGGCGAAAGCGCTCGGCGGCCCCAGGCAGGTGACGCTGGAAGCCGGAGGAGACCCAGCCGCGACGGGGGGCCCACCCCCCGGACCAGCGCCTGAACGGCCGCCCATCATCGAAGCGGTAAGGCCGCCAAAAGCTCTGGCTGAATCAGGCTCCGCCCCGGCCGCCATCGACGTGGTGGCGGCCGGGGAACCCCCCGCCAGCGACCACCGGTCTGGGCCTGAGGCGGAGCAGAGCCAAACTCCACCGCCAGGCGGCACCAGCCCTTCGGAAACGGTCGGCAGGTCCGCGGAGCCCCAAGCCCCACCCCCTGCGCCTCCTGGACGCCCTGGGCTTCATGAGCCTTCCAGGCTGGATCAGAAAGCCCGCCTACTGGCGGACTTCTTCAATGGGGACGTGATCAACGATTCGCCCAGTCCCTGAACCCGACCCTTTGCCTCAACGGCCCAAAGGCGCGCTGCAACAGGGACAAGGCTCAGGGGTCAGGGGCCCTCCGTCGCCAGGGGAGCAATGCCATCGGATTCAAATCCCTCCTCATGACCGCCAACCACGGGCTCCTCCTCCTGCTCCTCCTCTCCACGATGCGCCGTCTTCGCCCAAACCAACGTCTTGGGCAGCAGGGCCATCTTCAGCGCCACCCACGGGATGACCACGAACCAATGCATCAGGTAGCCCATCGCCAGGGCGATGTTGAGCGGGGTGGGCTTGGGCAGCGATGGGCCTTCAGCTGGGCGGCCGCAGCCCGCAACGATCGAAAAGCCTGAGAGGCCCAGCGCCACCACCGAAAAGGGCCACATCCCCGGCGGTGTGCCAGTGAGCAGGGCGCCGACAAGATCAGCCACGGCCATCACCGGCAGCACGTACTGCAGCACGAAGAATGTGGCCAAGTCGCGCTTCTGGGCGCCATTCAGGCGATCGGAAACCAGCTGGCCGCCGTAATCGAGGAAGCGCTGCAGGCCGCCTTCCGCCCAGCGCTGCCGCTGGCGCCAGAGAGCCGGCAGGGTGAGCACCGCCTCCTCGCACACCGGCGGATCCCAGAGCACACCAACCGGCAGGCCGGCCAGCAGCAACCGGAAGCTCAGATCCAGGTCATCGGTGATGGTGGCCTCGTTGAAACCGCCAGCGGTGTGCACCGCATCGCGCCGCAGGAGCTGACCGTTGCCGCGCAGTTCGGCCACGCCGCCGCGGGCCAAGCGGCCCTCCTGGATGAAGGCATCGAAGGCCATCTCCATCGCCTGGGCACGGGTGAGCCAATTGGTCTCGGCATTCGCTTCGGCCTTGCGGAGCTGCACCGCCGCCCAGCCGCCCGCTTCGGCATAGGGAATCAGGCGCTCCAGCAAGTCGGGCTGGAGATCGGCATCGGCATCAAGCACCAGCAGCCAGCGACCCTGGAGTTGCTGCAAAACCAAATTGAGGGCGCCCGATTTGCCACCGCCGGCATCGCGGCTGCGGCGCAGCACACTCAGCTGGGGATGGAGGGCCTGGAGCTCGGCCAGGCGCTGGGGGGTGCGGTCCTCGCTGCCGTCATCAATCACCCAGAGGCGCAGCTGCTCGGCGGGCCAGCGCAGCCCCAGCACCCGCTCCACCAGCCTCGCAATCACCGCCTCCTCATCGCGGGCGGCCACCACCACATCCACGGCCGGAGGCGGCCCGGGAAGGGGGATGGGCCCTCCGGCGGGCGACGCAAGCGGAGCCGCCGATGGCTCATCCAAACCGGCTGTGGTGAACGCCGGGGCTCCCTGCGGCCTGAAGCACACCGTGCGCACGGCAAAGCCCCCGAGCAGCCCGGCCAACCCCAGCACCGACAGCAACCTGCCGAGGGGACCTAGGCCATGGGGCAAAACGCCTGCCAACCCACAGACCAACAGGAAAAGGGCGGCCTTGGGGCGGCGGCGATCGTCGGAGCTGCCGCCTCCCATACCATCCACAAAACTGAAGTAACTTTAAAGCTCCCCCGCCGGGGGGTGACGGGACCCTCGATCCAGGCACCCGCTGAGCCTCCCGAACCGGGGCCGAGAACGGCGATGGCACTGGGTCGTGGGGCCTGGAACGGTGATGGGAAAGGTCTTCCCCCGGGATCAGCCCCCGCCCTCCGGCGCCCCTCCCATTGCCTCCAGGGGCTGCAGCGCCGTACCGGGGTAGTAGTGCTGCAGGATCCGATCACTGCTCCAGCCGCGGCGGGCCAGATCGATCGCGCCGGCCTGCGACAGTCCGGCCCCATGGCCGAAGCCTCCGCCCTCCAGGCGCCAGACCCCCTCTCCGGCAGGCGTGAGGGTGAACAGGGTGCTGGGCAGCTCCCGCAGGGTGCGGCGGATCGCGTCGCGCCGCAGGACCATCCGGCCCGTGCTGCCGTCAATCTCGAGGGCCACCACCCGGCCGCTGGCCCCGCGTTCGAGCACCCGAATGCTGCGAACCGACCCCACCGCGGTGCCCCGCGCCGCCAGGGCCTCGGCGAGGCGGCCGGCCGTGAGTTGCCGCTGCCAGCGGAAGCGGGGATGGTCGGCTCCATAGGCCCCGCCATCCCCCTGCAGCAGTGACGGCAAGGCCGATGCGGCCAGGGGCAGGGGGAAGCGGAGCGCCGCGGCAGGCGGCGCGTCCACGAAGGGACGCAGATAGGGCAGCGGCTCCCCATCCCAGGCCTCCTCCAGGCCTGCGGCCACCCCACCATTGCTGGCGTGATACACCGCCTGGATGGGCCGTCCGGCGGCCGTGAGCACCTGGCCCCGGGTCGCCGCAATCGCCGCCCGCACCCCGGCGCTGGCCTGGCCGGGGTCGCTGTACACCTGGCATTGGGTGTCGGCGCAGAGGTGGTAGCCATCCACGCCATAGCGGATGCGGTTCTTCACGGCCCAGGTGCGGGCCAGCACTGCCTGGGCGGCTAGGGCGGCCGGAGGGGATCCGGCCCCGATCTCATGGGGCACCACCCCCTCGAGGTAGCGCTCTACGGGCACCTCCTCCAGCAGGGTCCAGCTGCCATGGGCATCGGCCTGCAGACGGAAGGGTCCGCCATAGCGGCCATCTCGCCAGAGGAGTCCGGCCGGCGCCTCGATCCGGATCGGACCCTGCAGGGCCACCCCACCCTCCGGGCGACGCAGCTCGAGGAGGAGCCTCCGGGTCTCACGCCGCTCCACCAGGCGGGTGGGGAGATCGGCCGGAACCGGGCTGTCGGGAGCGGCCCAGACCTCCCACTCCGCCGGCCGGGCGATCCGGGTTTGGGCACCGGCGGCCGCCCAGCGGCGGGCCGCCGCCTCGGCGCTCTCGTAACTGGCGAAGGGCCCCAGCACCCGCCGCCGCACCGTGAAGGCCTGGGGGAGGGTCTGCCAGCGCCAGTGGAGCGTGAAGGCCGGCGCCACGAAACGCTGGCCGGCCCCATCCACCAGGGTGAGCTCACCGGAGGCGGCACGGAGCCGCAGCGGCGCTGCCCCGGCAGAATCGGAGGATTTGGCATCGGGACCGAGCCGGGCGGCCAGGGCCACCCAGAGCACGGGCTTGACGGCCTTCAGAGCAGGGGGTGGCTGAACAGGCCAGTGGAGAGGCGTGAGCTCCGGGACCGCGGCGGCCCCGCTTCCAGACGGCAGGGGTGGCAGCCCCGGGGGAAGGGAAGGCTGATCGGAGGCCTGGCAGCCACCGCTGAGCAACATCAGAACCCCCAGTAACCCGCTGCGCATCCATGGCCCAGGGAGAGTGCCGAGCAGGCTGGGGCGGTGAAGGTTGCGGCTGGCCATCGGACGGGGACTTGGAGAAGGGTTCAGTCGCGTCGTACTCTGCTTGTTTGTGCCTGCGCCGATAGCGATGCCGAAGCTCAAGACCCGCAAAGCGGCCGCCAAGCGGTTCAAGGTGACCGGCAGCGGCAAGTTCGTGCGCCGGCACGCCTTCCGCAACCACCTGCTCGACCACAAGAGCCCCAAGCGCAAGCGCTGGCTCGGCACCATGGCGGTCGTCGACGAGCGCGACGCCGACAACGTGGCGCTGATGCTGCCCTACGCCTGACCGGTCCCTGATCGGCTCCCCGCCGGAACCCTGAGGCGCTGAACGCGCACCAAGGCTTTCGCATCCGGCTTTTCTCCCTAACCCATCGTCCTGATCCATGGCCCGCGTCAAGAGGGGCAACGTCGCCCGCAAACGCCGTAACAAGATCCTTCGCCTCGCCCGGGGTTTCCAGGGGAGCAACGGCAGCCTGTTCCGCACCGCCAACCAGCGGGTGATGAAGGCCCTGTGCAATGCGTACCGCGACCGTCGCCGCCGTAAGCGCGACTTCCGCCGCCTCTGGATCGCCCGCATCAACGCAGCGGCCCGCCTCAACGGCATCAGCTACAGCCGCCTGATCGGCGGTCTGAAGAAGGCCGATGTGCGCATCAACCGCAAGATGCTCGCCCAGTTGGCCGTGGTCGACCCCGCCAGCTTCACCACGGTGGTGACCGCCGCCGGACGCTGAGCGCCGGCACCCCATGCAGGAACTGCTTCCCCAGGCCTACCTGATCGGCCTGATCGTGCTCCTCGGCGCCGCGGCCGTGCTCGTGGGTCGGCAGATCCTGCGGGTCCGCAAGGACGAACAGGCCCTAGCTCGCCTCAGCAGCGGGGGGGCCTCTGGTGGTCAGCCCACGGATTCGGTTGGCCTCTATGAGCTGGCCTCCGTGCAGCTGCGCAAACGGCTCTACGGCCAAGCCGTGGACAACCTCAAGCTGGCCCTGCGCAAGGCCCAATCCGAAAAGGCTCCTGAGGAGGCCCGGGCCCTGATCGAGAATGCCTACGGCTTCGCCTTGGCAGCTCAAAGCAAGTTCCCCGAAGCCATCCGCCACTACAGGAGTGCCCTGCAGATCAAGCCCGACTATCCGGTGGCTCTCAACAATCTGGCCTACGCCCTGGGAAAACAGGGGGAACCGAAGGAAGCCAGGGACACCTACGCCAGGGTGCTGGCTCTGGAGCCTGCCAATGGCACGGCCCGCAAGGGCCTCAAGACCATGGAACGGCGCGTTGGTGATCCGGCCAGTCCAGCCCCCAAGGGCAAGACGGGGTCTTCTGCTACCAGCGGCAAAGGCGGCGGCAAGGGCATCAACAAGGCCGAGTGAAGCCTTCACTTAAACAGTGGCGAGCAGGCCCGAAGGCCCCTCACCAAAGGCCGCGGATCGGCTCTGCCTCCGGGGCCGTCTGGGCAGCAAGCTTCTCGGAGCCTGGCACCGGCAGGAGCTGCAAGCGACCACCCATCATGGTGAGCCGGTTGGCGTTCCAACCGGAAAGGCTCAGACCCTGCAGCCCCTGGAAGGCTCCACCGTTGCCCAGCCCCCCCCCGGGTGCCTCACCGAGAACCAGCAGATCCAGCTGATCCGACTTGGCATTGAGATTGCCCTGCACCGGCGAAGCAACCCCGGCGACGGTGATCGTGCCCCGCATCACCACCATCTGACCCGCGGAACCGGTGGAGGCGATGGCCAGACTCACGGGCACGGGCACACCGCCGTCGAAGGGGGTGTAGCTGCCGTTCCAGAGCCTGGGCATCTGGGTGGCGATCAACCCGGCGCGGGCGATCGGATCGAAGGTCTCCACCGCAGACGACTCAAACAGCTGGACTCCGGACTCCCGGCCGGGGGCAGAAAGGCGGCTGGAGGGGGGCACCACGGGCGCAAAGGCGTCGCTCGGCAGGGGCGAGAGCGCCAACAGCATGGGCAGGGCCGTGGGTACGAGCGGCATCGGCATGGCTTCGGTTCACGGGGCCAGACCGCAGACTAAGGGTGCCGAGCGCCCCGCGACCCCCGGTCTTGAACCCTTCCGCTCCCCTTTCCAGCGCAGCGCCGACCCCGGCGGCCTCGACACCCCCCGGCGGGAGCCCTCCCCCCAGCTCGGCAGCCAGCGAGTCACCGCTCCTGATCGGCGGCCGAAGCTTCCGCAGCCGCCTGATGACGGGCACCGGCAAATACCCCTCCCTGGAGGTGATGCAGGCCAGCCTGGCGGCGAGCGGCTGCGAGATCGTGACCGTGGCGGTGCGCCGGGTGCAGAGCCAGGCAGCGGGCCATGGCGGCCTGATGGAAGCGATCGACTGGAGCCGGATCTGGATGCTGCCCAACACCGCCGGCTGCGCCACCGCCGAGGAGGCGATCCGGGTGGCCAGGCTCGGCCGCGAGCTGGCGAAACTCGCCGGCCAAGAGGACAACACCTTCGTGAAGCTGGAGGTGATCCCCGACAGCCGCCACCTGCTGCCCGATCCGATCGGCACCCTGCAGGCGGCCGAGCAACTGGTGAAGGAGGGCTTCACGGTGCTGCCCTACATCAATGCCGACCCCCTGCTGGCCCGCCACCTGGAGGACGCCGGCTGCGCCACGGTGATGCCGCTGGGTTCACCGATCGGCTCGGGACAGGGGATCCGCAACGCCGCCAACATTGCCCTGATCATCGAGAACGCCCGGGTGCCGGTGGTGGTGGATGCGGGCATCGGCGTGCCCAGCGAGGCGGCCCAGGCCATGGAGATGGGGGCCGATGCCCTGCTGATCAACAGCGCCATCGCCCTAGCGGGCGATCCGGCCTCGATGGCACGGGCCATGGCCCAGGCGTGCGAGGCCGGGCGGACCGCCTTCCGGGCCGGGCGGCTGCCGGTACGGGCCCAGGCCAGCGCCAGCTCCCCCACCGAAGGGCGTCTGGGGGGCCCCGGCGGGAGCGATGGAGTGTGAAGCGTCTGTGACAGATCCCGGCGGCCAGGAAGAGGGTCCATAGGGTTCCCCGATTCCCGCCCTCCCCCCATGCAGGTCACCCAAGAAGACGGCGGCAGGCTCAACGCGTTTGCCAAGGAACCCCGCATGGTGGTGATGGAGGAGGGCGAAGCCAACGGCCCCAACCGCCTGCTGCTGATCGGCGGTGTGGTCTTGGTGGTTCTGCTGGTGGCGGTGGCTGCAGGGATCAGCTGATCAGCCAAACCCTGCCGAATCCCGCAACACCGGTCAAAAACCAGGTGGAGCAGCAGAAACGCTTGCTGCCGACGTCGTCCCCTGAAGCGCGCCAGTTGGAAGCTGCGGCCCACTGCAGCGGCGAAGCCGGAGGCCTGTAGTAGCTTGCGTGCGGGCAATGGCTCGACCAGGAGACAGAAGTGAAGGTTCTCGTTCTCGGCGGCGACGGCTTCTGTGGGTGGCCCTGTGCGGTGAACCTTGCGGATGCTGGCCACGACGTGGTGGTGGTGGACAACCTCAGTCGCCGCAAGATCGACATCGACCTGGAGGTGGAATCCCTCACGCCGATCACCTCGATCGGCGAGCGGCTGCGGGCCTGGGAGCAGGTGGGCGGCAAAGCCATGCGCTTTGTGCACCTCGACATCGCCCACGAGTACGACCGACTCCTCGAGCTGTTGCGCAGCGAGCGCCCCGACACGGTGGTGCACTTCGCCGAACAGCGGGCCGCCCCCTACTCGATGAAAAGCAGCGCCACCAAGCGCTACACGGTCGACAACAACGTCAACGGCACCCACAACCTGCTCGCCGCCATCGTGGAGAGCGGCCTTGATGTGCACATCGTGCACCTCGGCACCATGGGGGTCTACGGCTACGGCTCCCACCGGGGCGCCACCATTCCGGAGGGCTATCTCACCGTTGAGGTGCCCCAGGCCGATGGCAGTCGTTTCACCGAGAAGATTCTGCACCCTACGGATCCGGGCAGCGTCTATCACATGACCAAGACGCTCGATCAGCTGCTCTTTTTCTACTACAACAAAAACGATTCGATCCGGGTCACCGATCTGCACCAGGGGATCGTCTGGGGCACCAACACCGCTCTCACCGATCGGGATCCGCGCCTCACCAACCGCTTCGACTACGACGGCGATTACGGCACGGTGCTCAACCGCTTCCTGATGCAGGCCGCCATCGGCTATCCCCTCACCGTGCACGGCACCGGTGGCCAGACCCGCGCCTTCATCCACATCCGCGATTCGGTGCGCTGCGTGCAGCTGGCCATGGAAAACCCCCCGACCAGCGGCGAAAAGGTGAAGATCTTCAACCAGATGACCGAAAGCCACCAGGTCGGCCAACTCGCCCAGAAAGTGGCCGACCTCACCGGAGCCGAGATCCGCTACCAGGCCAACCCCCGCAAGGAGGCGATCGAAAACGACCTGATCGTGGACAACCGCTGCTTCATCGAGCTGGGGCTCAAGCCCACCACCCTCGATGACGGCCTGCTGGCCGAGGTGGTGGATGTGGCCCGCCGCTGGGCGGACCGCTGCGACCGCTCCCGGATCCCTTGCCTCTCCGCCTGGACCACCCGCCAAGCGGAAGCCCTCCGCACCCACGCCTGAACCGGACGGACCGCCCGTGAGGATTGCCTTCTTCACCGAAACCTTCCTGCCGAAGGTTGACGGCATTGTCACGAGGCTCACCAAAACCCTGCCCCACCTGGTGGAGGCCGGGGACGAGGTGATGGTCTTCTGCCCGGAAGGGGCCCCGGACAACCATGCCGGAGCCCAGGTGGTGGGGGTGCCGGCCCTGCCGTTGCCCCTCTATCCGGAGCTCAAGCTGGCCCTGCCCCGGCCGGCGGTTTCCGAGGCCCTGGAGCGCTTCCGACCCGACTTGGTGCACGTGGTGAACCCGGCCGTGCTGGGTCTGGGGGGCATTTGGCTGGCCAAGACCCGCAACCTGCCCCTGGTGGCGAGCTACCACACCCACCTGCCCAAATATCTCGAGCACTACGGCATGGGCATGCTGGAGCCCCTGCTCTGGGAACTGCTCAAGGCCGCCCATAACCAGGCCGAACTCAACCTCTGCACCTCCACCGCCATGGTGGACGAACTGGCCGCCAAGGGGATCGAACACACCGCCCTCTGGCAGCGGGGTGTCGACACCGAACTGTTCCGGCCGGAGCTGGCCAACGCCGCCATGCGCGCCCGCCTGCACGGCGGCCACAGCGACACGGGCAACCTGCTGCTCTACATCGGCCGCCTGTCGGCTGAAAAACAGATCGAGCGGATCCGCCCCGTGCTGGAAGCCCTGCCCCAGGCGCGGCTGGCCCTGGTGGGGGATGGCCCCCACCGTCAGCAACTGGAGCGCCTGTTCGAGGGCACGGCCACCACCTTCGTGGGCTACCTGGCCGGCGATGAACTGGCCTCGGCCTATGCGAGCGGCGATGCCTTCGTGTTTCCTTCGAGCACCGAAACCCTGGGGCTGGTGCTCCTGGAGGCCATGGCGGCCGGATGCCCGGTGGTGGGGGCCAACCGCGGCGGCATTCCCGACATCGTGAGCGACGGCATCAACGGCTGCCTCTACGACCCCGACCAACCGGCGAGCCTGGTGACCGCCGTGCAACGGCTGCTGGGAGATGGGGCCACCAGGGCCAAGCTGCGCCAGGCGGCCCGGCTGGAGGCGGAACGCTGGGGCTGGGCCGGCGCCACCGCCCAGCTGCGTGCCTACTACCGCCAGGTTCTCGAACAACGGCCCCTCGCCCTGGTGGCCTGAACCCCGGATATCGGCTGGCTGGGGGGCCCGCGATCCGGAGCTGCCTGGACCAGGTTGAATCGATCAGGGGACCTGGGGCGCGACGGTGCCCGGCGTCGTGCCGGATGGCGGATGGAACCACGCCTCCATCATGATTTTCACCATCGGCACCGCCACCGTGCCGCCATAACCGCCGGAATTCTCCCCGAAGGCCACGATCACCAGGTTGGGCTTGCCGGCCGGCGCGTAGCCGCCGAACCAGACGTGGTCGGGCCGGGGCGGATCCTCGCCGGTGCCGGTTTTACCTGCCACCGGCGGAAGGGTGGGATCGTTAAGGATCTTGGCCGTTCCTTCGGTGACCACCATCCGTAGGCCCTCCCGCAGCACCCGCAGGGTCTCGGGCTTGAGCCCCAGCCACTGGCGTGGGGCGGCACGTTGCACCAGATGGGGCGTGACCAGCCAGCCGCCATTGGCCACGACGGCGTAGAGCCGGGCCATCTGGATCGGCGTCACGGTCACGGCGCCTTGGCCGATCGCAGAGGTGATCGTGTCCACCGAGTTCCAAGGCTCACCGATCACCTTCTTCTTCCAGGCCGGATCCCCCAGCAGGCCGGTACTCTCCTCATCGCGGATCTCCACGCCGGTGTGGAGTCCATAACCCATGCGGCGGGCGGCCTTGAACAGCTCATCGGGCCCCACCTTGAGTCCCATCTGGTAGTAAAAACTGTTGCTGCTGACGGCAAGGGCCTTCTGGAAACCGATGGCGCCATAGGAGCCATGGTCGCCGTAGCACTGGCCCTGATAACAGAAGCGACCCATGGTGGGCAGGGTGGAATCAGGGGTGAACTTGCCCGATTCCAGGCCGGCGATGCTGGACACGATCTTGAAGGTGCTGGCCGGCGGAAACCCCTGGAAGGCCCGGTTGAGCATGGGTGCTTCCGGGCGGTTGAGGTTGTTCCACTGGGCCGTGGTGGGCCCATCGGCGAACACGTTGGGGTCGAAGGTGGGACGGCTGGCGATGGCCAGAATCGCCCCGGTCTGGGGATCGAGGGCCACGATCGCCCCCTTGGCCACGGTGTCGAGGGCCCGTTCGGCGGCGCGCTGAAGATTGAGATCGATCGTGAGCCGCAGGTCACGGCCGGCCCGGGCCGGCTTGTCGCCCAGCACCCGCTGCACCCGGCCGGCGGCGTTCACCTCCAACTGCTGTCCACCCCATTCGCCCCGGAGGTGGGATTCATAGGTGCTTTCCAGACCACTGCGGCCGATCCGGTCGCTGAAGCGGTATCCCTTCTCCCGGAGCCGCTTGTAGTCCTCCTCGGTGAGATTGCTGGTGTAGCCGATCACGTGGGCAGCGAGGCTGCCGTTGGGGTAACTGCGCAACACATCGATCGACACCTCCGCCCCAGGCAGCGAGGCCGCCTGTTCGCGGAACCGGAGCACCTGCAGGGGCGTCAGGGGCCCGGTGAGGGGCACATGGAAGCCATCGTCATCACCCTTATGCAAGCGGCGCTGCTGCTCCAGTTTTTCAGCCGGAATCCCCAGTAACCGGGACAACCGGTCCCGCAGCGATGGCCAGAGCCGCTCCTGGGTCAGCCGGGGCTGGTAGTAGAGGCGATAGGTGAGGCGGTTGGTGGCCAACACCTGGCCGGTGTGATCCAGCAACCGGCCGCGCACCGGATCCCGGGGAATCAGCCGGATCCGGTTCTCATCGGCCATGGCCCTGTGTTCCTGGCCATGGAGGAGCTGCAGCCACACCAGCCGCAGCACCATCGCCGAGCAAACAACCAGCACCAGAGCCATCAGCAGACCGGGCTGCCGCCCCACACCGGTCTGGCGGGCATGGCCGTAACTGATCTGGGGCATCAGCCGAGTCGCCTTTCCAGCTCGGCCAGCCGGGCGGAGATTCTCGCCAGGGTGCTCTGGAGCTCCGCGGTGTCTGCCTCCCCTGGACCTGTCTCGGCGCCAGCGGACGAGGACACCTCAAGATCAACCAATGGACCGGGAGAGGCGGGAGGCTGACCTTCCCGCACCTCCACCTTCACCACGGGATTGCCAAGGCCAGGTTGGAAGCGGTCGAGGGTCTCGCGCACCTGGCTGGCCACCGGTTCGCCCTCCTGACGGAGGCGATCGATGGAAGCGGTGGGATCACCCCCGAAGGCGGCCAGCACCTCCTTGGGCCCGCCCTTGCGCGCTCTCTCCACGACGGCGAGCCCTACCGGCAGCACGTCCTGCATGAGGGTGAGGCGCAGGGTGTCGAGGGGATCGGCAGCCATGGGGCCCGGCACGGGTTCTCCAGTCTGCCGTGAAGATCCCCGCGGCGGTCAGCGGCTCGGTCGCTGAATGCCTGGATCCACCAGCACCGCCTGGTACGGCCGCTGGCTCCCGAGCCACCAGCCACCGGCAGCCGCCAAAACCAGCAGCAGGGAGAAGGGCAGCAGGGCCCGGCGGGTGGCCGGCAAGCTGAACCACTCCATCCAGTCGCGCAACACCCGATCGCGGTCGAAACGGCGCCGCTCCCGGAGCCCCTGCTGTTCCCGCCGCCTCAGGGCCCGCTCCACCCAACGCTCAAAGGCCTTCTTTTTGGTGACCGCCATCTTGCGCTCCACCTCCAGCACCTGGCCGGGGTTGAGCTCGGGGTTGAAGGTGCTGATCAGCTCAAGGGTCTTGAGGAACATCTCCACGGCCCCGTCCTTGATTGGGCGCTCCTGGTCATCGAGCAGGGTCCAGTCGAGTTCGGGGTAAAAGCGCAGCCGATTGGCCTGGATCTGCTCCTCCGGCAGCTGGCCGGGTTCCCGCAGCCAGCGGTCGGTGTTGGCGTCGAAGCGGCGCCAGTAGAGGAAGGGGTTGAGGTAAACCGTCTTGGCACCCACCAGGATGCTGTCCTGCTGCAGGCGGCGCTGCAGCTGGGGATCTGGATCGGCGCTGACGGTGGAAGGTACGACGGCTGTCACGGGGCCGGGCTCGGGTGACCGATGGTATCGGCGACGAGCGTGGCGGGCCAGCCCATGGGAAGCCCAGCAGCCGCCACCCCTACTCCCACTCGATCGTGCCGGGGGGTTTGCTGGTGATGTCAAGCACCACCCGGTTCACGCCCTTCACCTCGTTCACGATCCGGTTGGAGATGTGCTCCAGCAGGTCGTAGGGGAGGCGCGACCAGTCAGCGGTCATACCATCTTCCGAGGACACGCAGCGCAGCACGATCGGGAAGGCATAGGTGCGCTTGTCGCCCATCACCCCCACGCTGCGCACCGGCAGCAACACCGCGAAGGCCTGCCAAATCTCGTCGTAAAGGCCGGCGTCGCGCACCGCCTCGCGCACGATCAGATCGGCATCCCGCAGGATATTCAGCTTGTCGGCGGTCACCTCCCCCAGGATGCGAATCGCCAGGCCGGGGCCGGGGAAGGGGTGGCGGCCCACGATCTCCTGGGGCAGCCCCAGGCTCCGGCCCACCTTGCGCACCTCGTCCTTGAAGAGGCGGCGCAGGGGTTCCACCAACTTGAACTGCAGATCCTTGGGCAGGCCGCCCACGTTGTGGTGGCTCTTGATCTTCACCGCCACCCGTTCGCCCGTCTTGGGATCGATGTTGGTGCCGGCGCTCTCGATCACATCGGGATAAAGCGTGCCCTGGGCGAGGTAATCGAAGGGTCCGAGGCGCTTGCTTTCCTCTTCGAAGACGCGAATGAATTCGGTACCGATCAGCTTGCGCTTCTCCTCGGGATCGGTGACGCCAGCCAGTTTGCTGATAAATCGCTCGCGGGCATTGATGTATTCCACATTGATGTGGAAACGTTGATCAAAAAACTCCACCAGAAACTCGGGCTCCCCTTTGCGCATGAAGCCCTGGTCGATGAACATGCAGGTGAGCCGATCGCCGATCGCCCGATGCAGCAGGAAGGCCAGGGTGGAGGAATCCACACCGCCCGAGAGGGCCAGCAGCACCCGCTTGTCGCCCACCTGGGCCTGCACATCGGCGATCGCTTCGTCGATGAAAGCGGCGGTGGTCCAATCGGGGGTGCAACCGCAAACGTGATAAACGAAATTGCGAATCAGGGCCATGCCGCAGGTGGAATGCACCACCTCCGGATGGAACTGCACGCCGTACAAGCGTCGGCCAAGGTGGGCCACCGCCGCCTCGGGGGTGTTGTCGGTGTGGGCGAGGCGCACGAAGCCCTCCGGGAGGCGCTCCACCGAATCGCCGTGGCTCATCCACATCGTGGAGCCTTCATCCACGTTGGTGAGCAGGTCGGTGGGGTCGTCCACGTGAATCGGCGCCTTGCCGTACTCGGCCCGACCGGCGGCCACCACCGCCCCACCCAGCTGCTGCACCATCAGCTGCATGCCATAGCAAACCCCCAGCACCGGAATGCCCAAGTCCCACAGGGCCGGGTCGCAGCGGGGTGCGCCGTCTTCATAGACCGAGCTGGGGCCGCCGCTCAGGATGATCCCCTTGGGGTCGAGGGCCCGCAGCTCCTCGGCCGTGATGGTGTAAGGCAGCACGAGGGAGAACACCTCTGTTTCGCGCACCCGGCGGGCGATCAGCTCGGAATACTGGGAACCGAAATCGAGGATCACCAACCCGGGGGCCCGGCTTGATCCGCTGGTGATGTCGCGGCCCGCAGCCTCCGGGGAAGCACCGCTCACATGGACCATCGCAATTCATAACCGTTGGACCAACCCTAAGGCGCACTCCCCGCAGCTCCTGAATGGGGCGACAACGCCTGGGGCGTGGAAGCAGCGCCAGGCTCGGCCAGGGCCGCCAGCAGGGGTCCACCGATCGGACCCGCAGCCCGGACGCGGCGGCTGCGGTCAAACAACACCGCCCCCACCGCCAGGGAGCCTCCCCCATGGCGGGCCAGGTAGGCGCAGCTGCGGGTCTCCACCGCCGCCGCGAGACGGTCCCGCAGCCGCTGGGCCAGGGCCGGATCACCAGCCTCCAGCTCCGCCAGGGCGGCCTCCACCGTGGGGGCGGCATGCAGGGAGGCCAGGGCGTCGCCGGCGAGGCCCTCCAGGGCGGCGAAGGCGGTGAGCACCTCGGCGCGGCCATCGGCCAGATGGTGGTGGGTGTGGAAGATGCCCGCTGCCAGCTTGATCAACTTCCCCTGGTAACCGAAGAGCAGCAAGCGGCCCACGCCCGCCTCGGCCGCCGCCACCAGCACCGGTCCGATCCAGTTGCCGGCCTTCAGCAGAAGCTGCGGGGGGAGTCCGAGCCGGGGCGCCAGATCGAGGCCGTTCTCCCCGATCACCAGCACGAGATCGCCCTGGAAATCGGGCGCGTCGACGTGCTGGCGCAGGGCCGCCAAGGTGGCCTCCAGCTGGTCCGGCGAGGCGCCGGCCTGCACCGCAGCGCGGGTGCCGATCAGGGCCAGGCCCTCCACCACCCCGAAGGCGGCATTGCTGGTGCGCTCCGCCAGGGCCCGGCCGGCCGGCAGCACCACCCGTAACTGCAACCCCTGGCCAGGGGAGAGCAGCGGCCGGAGGTTGGCCTCCAGCAGGCGGCGGGCGTAATCCGACAGGCAGGCTTCGCCATTGGCGGCATGGATTCCGACGCCCTCGCCGGCCTCGATCAGCAGCCAGGGCTCCGGGCTGGGTTCAAGCGCCCCTGGGGCTGGAAGCGCCGCAGCTTCACCTGCGGAAAGCCGCGGCGGCGGCACTGGCGGCGATGGGCCCGGAGCCAACTCCCGCCAGCGCAGCAACACCCACACCACGAGCCCGCGGGTGAGATCGAGGCCCTCGCCGGGATCACAGCGGGCCTGGCCCAGGGCCCAGCCATCCCCGAGGGCCGCCGCGGCCTCCACCGCAACGGGCACTGCCCCCGGCGGCTCCAGGAGCTCCAGCCTCACGGCCGGGCCGTCGCTTTCGCCCCGCAGAACCCCCATGGCCGCCCGGGCGGCCGCCGCCACCCACACCGGCAGGGTGTAGCCCCGGGGCGCAGGGATGGCGTCAGCCATGCCGCCAGCCGGCCAGCAGAGCGTTGATACGTCGGATACGACGCAGGGGACGGGCCTGGAGGCCTGCGGGCGGGCCCCACCGCCATCCAGGAACCCCCCGGGTTTCCAGCCGGGAGCAGCGACCGGAGAGGGGATCCAGAGCCAAGGGATCGGTGGGCAAAGGAACGTCGTTTTTTATGGTGGTCGATTGCGTGCCCAGCCGGCGCCGCATCCCTCCCCGCCACGCCCCCCGGGCGCCGGCATCACCCCTACGCG
>Ga0310334_100135_pt1 | contig 23033 bp, 20 predicted proteins | sample LakMicMIDCLREDC7_FD_195548 | JGI IMG/M metagenome (GOLD analysis project Ga0310334, IMG submission 195548) | Enriched freshwater cyanobacterial communities from Lake Michigan, Michigan, United States - MI23.DCL.RED.C7 (v2) (version 2) | ecosystem: Environmental > Aquatic > Freshwater > Lake...
GCCCAAGGCGAGGGTCGCCAGGATGGACAGGCAGCCCACGGCTGTGAGGGAGCCATAGGGGGCCTGGAGAACCACATCAGTGGCGATGTGGTTGAGCTGGAAAGTGCCGGCGTAGGCGGCACGGATCGGTTCAATTGCGAAGGTAAGGGGATTCAGGGCCGCTAGCCACCCCAACCATGCAGGCATGAACGAAAGGGGGGCCAGGGCTGTGCTGGCAAACAGCAGCGGCAGATTGGCCACGAAGATCACCGCGATCAGCTCAATGTGCCCCGGTAAGGCGAAGGCCAGGCCCAGACTCAAGGCGGTGACCGCGAACACAAGAAGCAACAGGGTGATCACCACCAGCACCAGGCCGGAGCCACCGGGCCAGCCGTAGCCCAGCAGGGCGGCCGTGGCCACGATCGCCAGGCTCTGCACCAGGCTGAGGCTGGTGATGTAGAGCACCGAAGCCAGCACGATCGAACTGCGAGAGCGCAGCGGGGCCACCAGCAAGCGATTGAGAAAGCCGAACTCCCGGTCGAACATCACGGGCAATCCGGCATTGAGGGCGGCGCTGAAGGCGGTGAACACAATCACCCCGGCCCCCAGGAAGCGGCCATAGCTCCCCCCACCCGGCAGCAGGCCCTCGGGTGCCTTGGCAAACAGCGCCCCAAACAGCACGAGCCAGATCAGGGGTTGCAGCACCCCGGCCACCAACGTGGAAGGACGACGGAAGAGCTGCAGGAAGAGTCGACGGGTGAGAGCCAGGGTTTCCTGGCCGATCTCGGCAAGGGCCGAGGGTTCGGCAGCCGCCTGAGGCGAGGGGGCAAGGCTGGGTGAGGCACTAGTCATGGCTCAGGCTGCTGTTCTGGGAAAGAAAGATCAAGCGGAAGGAGGGGGTCGAACCGATCAACGCATGGCCTGCTTGCGCTCCACCTTGGGATCCCGCTGGCCCGCCACGGCCAGTTCGGCGTCCATGAGGGTGCGTCCGGTGGCCTGCAGATACACATCATCCAGACTGGGTCGGCTCTGGGCGAGGGCAAACACCGGCACCTGGGCCGCCTCCAGCTGGTTCCGCAGCCGCTCCACCACCGCCGCGCTCTCCACCACAAGGTTGAGCGAGTGCCCCTGGGCCCGGTTGATCACCACCTGGCTCACACCCTCACAGTGCTCCAGCAGCACCCTCACCCGGCTGGCCTCCGCCTCGTCGCTGAACTCGCGCACCCTCAATGTCACCCGATCACCACCGAGGGCTCCCTTGAGCTCGGAAGGGCTCCCTTCGGCGATCACACGGCCCGCTTCCAGGATGGCGAGCCTGTCGGCCAGGGCATCCACCTCCTCGAGATAGTGGCTGCTGAGCAGCACGGTGGTGCCCTGATCACGGAGCTGGCGAAGCACCTGCCAGATGGCGGAGCGGCTCTCAATATCGAGGCCCACCGTGGGTTCATCGAGCACCAACACCTGCGGGCGATGCAGCAGGCCAGCGGCCAGGTCGAGACGCCGGCGCATGCCGCCGGAATAGCTTCCGCAGCGTCGGTCGATCCAATCGGCCATCCCCAGCAGAGCGATCAGTTCGGCGATGCGGCCATTGCGATCGGAGCGGTTGAGGTGATACAGGTCGCCCTGGAGGGTGAGCAGCTCCCGGCCCGTGAGGATCTTGTCAATCGCCACCTCCTGGGCCACATAACCCAGCAGCCGCCTCACACCGCGGGGATTGCTGAGGGCATCGAGCCCCCCCACCCGCACGCTGCCCGCATCGGGAGCGAGCAGGGTGGCCACAATGCGAAGGGCCGTGGTCTTGCCGGCGCCATTGGGACCGAGCAGGCCATAGAGGCACCCGGCCGGAACCGCCAGGGAGAAGTGATCCAGAGCCTGGACCGGCGCCGACTTGCGGCCGGTTCCAAAGCGCTTGCTGAGATGCTGCAGCTCGATCAAGCCAGGCTCTCTCCCGATGGGACTGTGGGCAGGAATCTAGGCAGAGCCCCACAACCTGCGCTGGTGGAGAACCGACCCGCAGGAGATCGGGGGGGAGCGCTGGGTAGGGTCCGATCCACGCAATGGGCACGCAGCGAAGGAAGCTGGGGCCGACTCTCAGGCGAGCTGCGTGAGAACCCGCACAAAACCCTCAGAGGCAATGGCCTGAGGGGTGCGGGCCAGCACCAGGAGCAGGCAGATGCCGAAGAGATAGAGAATCGACCAGCGGAACAGACTGCGGGCCCGCTGCGGGTCATCGGGGTTGTCGCGCAGCGCTCCACTCAACTGCAGAAGTCGTCCGTTGAAGGGCAGCAGCAGCAGTCCATAAAGCCAGCCGCCGCTGGGAAGGGCAATCACCCCGAAACCACTGAGCAGAACGGTGAGCCAGCTGTAGCGAGCGATCGCCCGGCCGGTGACTTGTGTGCCCCGGACAACGGGAAGCATGGGGATGCCCACGGAGCGATAGTCCTCGCGCAACAGGAGTGCAAGCGACCAGAAGTGGGCTGGAGTCCAGACCATCACCAGGGAGAAGAGCCACCATCCAGCCCAGCCCAGGTGGCCGCTGGCAGCCGCCGCTCCCACTAGGGGTGGAATGGCGCCGGCCACCCCACCGATGACGATGTTCAGAGAGGTGCGGGGCTTTAAAAGGGCGGTGTAAAGCAGCACATAACTGCACAAGCCCAACAGGCTGAGGGAAGCGGCGAGAGGATTCACCCCGAAGACCAACACCAGGGTGGCCGCCAGGGTGAGCAGCACGGCCAGGGCGAAGGCCTGGCGCCTAGCCAGCCGACCCGATGGCAGAGCCCGGCGGCTGGTGCGCTGCATGCGACCGTCGAGCTCCTCTTCCCAGAGGCAATTGAGAACGCCGGCGGCGGCAGAAGCCATAGCCCCACCGCCGAGGGTGGCGGCCATGGTGGCAGCGTCCAGGGGCCAGCCCGTCGAGAGGGCCATCCCCCCGATGGTGGTGGCCAGCAGCAGGGGAATCAGCCTGGGCTTGGCCACCTCCAACCAGGCCGGAAGCTTCACCGATGGTCGGATTGGGGCCGGGGCCGCAACGATCGGAAGCTCGCCACTCCCCTGCACCAAGGGGAGAGGAGACAAGGAAGGAACGCTAACCATGGGCCATCTCCAGGGAGGGTGAAAAGGAAACAACCTGGGCTGAGGAGCGGGACGCCAACGTGATGCCCCAGAGAGCCCCAAACAGAGCCACGAGCAGAGCGGCCATCAGTTGATGCGCCACGGTCACGAGGGGCTGCTGCAACTGGAGCCGCAGGGTGAAGAGCCCGAGCGCCAGCTGCAAGGGGGCCAAGAGGGCCAAAACGAGGGCAAAGCGACGCAGGCGGGCTGGAATGCCGGGCAGGAGATGGGCCAGGAGAGCTGGCAGCAGAAGGGCGGCGAGAGCTACCCAGGCTCCTAGGCGATGGGCCAGGAGCCACTGGCATCCATCTCCCGACTGCAAGCAAAGGGTGGAGGCCCAGCGACTGGCCATGGCACCGCCAAGGGCGGATTGGCCGAACAGGGTCAAGCTGCTGACGCCCAAGAGGAGGGTCCACCAAAGAGGCAGAGAAGCGGCGAAATCGGCGGCGGCGGCTTGGCGAGATCCGCTGGGAGAGGTCCGCAGGGCTTGATGCATGGCACTCACGAGCAGCACCAGCAACAGGGCCGTAACCAGGTGGGCGGTCACCGTGGAGGCCTCCAACAAGCCCAGCACGGTCAGGGCACCAAGACCTCCCTGGACGGCCACCAACAACAGGGCGGCCCCGGCTGCCCACGGCAGCCAGCGTGGCAGGAGGGCACGACGCACCAGGGAGACGCCGGCCAGCACCATCAGGGCAAGGCCCACCAGAAAGGCATCAAGGCGGTGGAACCATTCCAGAAACACCTGGAGATTCATCTGGCGGCCTGGCAGGAAAGAGCCGTAACAGAGGGGCCAATCAGGGCAAGCCAATCCGGCCTGCATGACGCGGGTGGCTCCGCCGACGCCAACCAGGGCAACCAGGGCAACAACCAAATGGGCCAGGAGCCAGTCGAGGCACCTGATTAGCCAGGGGTTGCCCGGGGGCCGCAGGGGGGCCTCAACCGGCGGGTCGCAACTGCTTCGATCCTCAGAAGCCCTGAAAGCAAAGGGCCTGCCGACCATGGCCACGCTTGCAACGGGATGCACAAGTTAGCGAGTTTGCGGAGATGAGCGATCCCGCACATCTCAAGGATAAAAACGAATCAAATCTGAACTTTCAGCCAGTTCAAGCTTTCGAATCCGTTGTCACTTCCAGCACGGCTTCGCGCTACATAGGCTGGTGAGGCCACGATCCGAGTCCTCCTCCGCCCCGTGCCGATCCCTTCCGCCCTTATCACCCTCCTGCTGGGCATGGCACTTGTCTTGGCAGGGCTTTGGGTGGGGTACAACGTTCCCCTCCTGCCCGTTGAGGCCAGTACGAACGCGCCGATCTACGACGCCCTCTTCGAGGTGTTGCTCAGCATCGGCACCATTCTTTTCCTCGGGATCATCGGACTGCTGGTCTTCAGTCTTGTTCGCTTCCGCCGTCGCGAAGGCGACAGCGGCGACGGAGCGGCGATTGAGGGGAACCTTCCCCTCGAGATCGTGTGGACCGCCATTCCGGCGGTGGTTGTGCTGTTTGTGGGCATCTACAGCTACGACATCTACGAGCGAATGGGAGGGATGACGCCTCTGAATGACCACAGCGCCATGCATGCCGCCCAGCCCGCCGCTGACCATCACCACCATGGTGGTGATCATGGGTCCAACAACCCGGCGGTGCTGGCCTCCAGCTCTTCACCATCGGAACCGGATCAGGAGCCGGGAAGAGTCTGGGGTGGCATCGGAGTGGCGTCTTCTGAGAGCGAAACGCTCTCGGTCGATGTCACTGCCATGCAATTCGCCTTCATTTTTCACTATCCCGGAGCCAATATCATCACGGGTGAGCTCCACATCCCAGTCAATCAGCCGATTTCACTGCACATGGAAGCCCGGGATGTGATCCATGCCTTCTGGGTTCCCCAGTTCCGGGTCAAGCAGGATGTGATTCCAGGGCAACCCACCCTGCTCAGCTTCACCGCCACCCGCCCGGGCACCTATCCGATCATCTGCGCCGAGCTCTGTGGGCCTTACCACGGCGGCATGCGGTCCAGCGTGGTGGTGCATGAACCCGCTGATTTCGATACCTGGCTCAGCAAGAACACACCTCCAGCGCCGGCCACCGTGGCCAGCTCCGGTTCCAACCCAACGGCCTGATCCACGATGACCCTTGCTTCCCCAAGTGATTTTCAGGCTCCCCAGCAGAGTTCACCGAATCAGGAAGGACCTCGGGGCCTGCAACCGGAAGGCTGGCTCCGCTACCTGAGCTTCAGCCTCGACCACAAGGTGATTGGCCTCCAGTATATGGTGTGCGGTTTTCTATTCTATTTCCTCGGCGGTGCCCTTGCTGGTGTGATTCGCACCGAGCTGGCAAGCCCGATCAGTGACTTCGTAAGCCGGGAAACCTATAACGAAGTACTAACGCTCCACGGAACGGTGATGATCTTTCTCTGGATCGTTCCCGTGGTGAATGGAGCCTTCGGCAACTATCTCATCCCCTTCTACGTGGGAGCCAGGGACATGGCCTTTCCAAGGTTGAACGCGGTCGCTTTCTGGCTGATCCCTCCCGCTGGCATCCTGCTGATCAGCAGCTACTTCATCAAAGGCGGCGCCGCCCAGTCAGGATGGACTGCCTATCCACCCCTGAGCCTGACCACTCCAGCCCTGGGCCAGGTGATCTGGATCATCAGCGTGTTGCTCCTAGGCGGTAGCTCAATCTTCGGTGGCATCAATTTCATCGCCACCATTTTGAAGCTGCGCAGGCCTGGGCTGAAAATGATGCAACTTCCCATGTACTGCTGGGCCATGCTGGGCACCAGCATCCTGGTAGTTCTCTCCACGCCAGTACTGGCTGGAACCTTGATTCTGCTGAGCTTCGATATCATCGCCCACACCGGTTTCTTCAATCCCGCACTAGGGGGCAATGTGGTTGTTTATCAACACCTCTTCTGGTTCTACTCCCATCCAGCCGTTTATATCATGGTGCTACCAGCCTTTGGCCTGGTCAGCGAGATTATTCCCATACATGCACGTAAACCGCTATTCGGATACACCACAATGGTGTATTCTATTATAGCTATTGTGGTGCTGGGTCTCGTCGTGTGGGCTCACCACATGTTCACCAGCGGCACCCCCCCCTGGATGCGCTTGTTCTTCACGATCGCAACGTCATTCATCGCAGTGCCCACAGGGATCAAGTTCTTTAACTGGCTAGCCACCCTCTGGCAAGGCAAGATTGCCCTCAACAGCGCCATGCTTTTTGCCTGCGCCTTCATTGTGAATTTCGTTTTCGGCGGCATCACAGGCGTGGCTCTTGCCCAGGTTCCATTCGATATCCACGTGCACGACACCTACTTCGTTGTGGGTCATTTCCACTACATTGTTTATGGTGGAACCGTGTTCATTATCTTCAGCGCCGTCTATCACTGGTACCCAAAATTTACCGGCCGGATGCTCGATGAACACCTGGGTCGCCTTCATTTTATGCTCACCTTCATCGGCTTCAACCTCTGCTTTGCTCCCCAGCACTGGCTCGGTCTGAACGGCATGCCCCGCCGGGTGGCGGAATATGACCCCTCCTTCACCACCCTTAACCAGGTGAGCAGCGTCGGAGCCCTGCTGATGGCGGTGAGCACCCTGCCGTTCCTGATCAATGTGGTGGTGAGTGCCATTCGCGGTGAGGTAGCCGGCGACAACCCCTGGAACGCCCTGACACCGGAATGGCTCACCTCATCGCCGCCGCCGGTGGAGAACTGGATCGGCGAGGCCCCCCTGGTGACCCACCCCTACGGCTATGGGGCCCCGACCGATCGTCTCGATCTCCAGGTGGTGACCGCCGAGCAGATCTGGAACGACCGCACCCCCTGACCCCATCCCATCCAACCGTCAAACCGTTCAGACCCCGCCATGACGAGTCTCACCTCAGGAACCGGTGACATCGCCCAGATCGCGAGCGATCTCGACACCGCTGGCCACGGCCATGGAGGGGATGACCATGGCGGCCACGTCGATGTCCGCCTCTTCGGGCTGGCCACCTTTCTGGTGGCCGACGGCATGACCTTCGCGGGCTTCTTCGCCGCATACCTCACCTTCCGCGCCGTGAACCCGCTGCCGGAGAACTCCAGCTACGAACTGGAACTCCTGCTGCCGAGCCTCAACACCCTCCTGCTGGTGTTGAGCAGCTTCACCTTCCACCGGGCGGGGCGGGGGCTGCTGCGGGGTGAGGGTCCGGCCTGTCGCCGCTGGCTGGCGATCACTGCTGCCCTCGGCGTGGCCTTCTTGGCCGGTCAGATGGTGGAGTATTTCCACCTCCCCTTCGGCCTCACTGACAACCTGTTCGCGAGCACCTTCTATGCCCTCACCGGATTCCACGGGTTGCATGTGACCCTGGGGGTGATCTGCATCCTGATCATTTGGTGGCAGACCCGCTCGGAGGGCAGGATCAAGGCCTCCGCCCCCTTTGGCCTTGAGGCGGCTGAGCTCTACTGGCACTTTGTGGATGGGATCTGGCTGGTTCTGTACGGAATCCTTTATCTGCTCTGATTGCTTTTCAAGTTGAAGCACTTGCCGAAGCCTCATCGGATTGGCCACAATTGAGATCAGGACGAGGCTCCTTCAAGCCGACCTCATTTCGCATAGCTCAATTCGATGACTGCCAACAGGTTTTCGACTGGCTCCGATGGTGGACACGGTCAAGGGGAAGCCCCCCTAGAAGGCAAGGCCCTGCTGGATCGGGCCCGCTCCCTGAGCAACCGACCTGAGGACCAAATCGCCCGGGCCTGCGGCTATGTGGGTCCGAGTGGCCGGATCCTCAAGAAGAGCTTCTACCGAGCCCTCGTGGCCGCCAAGGGCTACGTGCTCCCTTCGGCCCTGCAGACGGGAGGCGCGGCGGCCAAGGGCCGACAGGCCGTGTTCCGCACCCGGGTGCACGGCAACGGCAATCTGTTGATCGGCCAGGCCTACACCCGCCGGATGGGATTGGAACCGGGCCAGGAATTCCGCATCGAACTTCATAAGGAGACCGGCTCCATCTGGCTGCTGCCAATGGGCACCACCACCGGCAGCGAAGACAGCATCGACTGAGCAACCCGCTGCTGCCACCACGACGGAAGCGGATCAACAACCCGGCCAGAGCAACTGAAGCCTTCCCCTTCAGGCAGGGTCTTCCCCGTCCTGGAGGCATGCTTTGATCGATCCCTCATTGCGGGCGGCGTGGAAGCTAGCGCTGAAGGTGAGCAGGTCGAGGCCGCTGAACAGAAAACTGATCCCCACCAGGGTGCCGAGCACCCAGAGCAGGCTCAGGGACTTCATCGTGAGAATCATCAGGCCTAGAACCAGGGTCACCAGACCATTGGTGAGGCCCCAGCCCCAGCCCTTGATCTGGCGGTGGCTGAGGGCCACCACGGTCGACACCGCCCCCTCGAGCAGGAACACGACCCCAATGGCGAGCGCCAGGGATGCCACCTGGGATGCGACCCCCTCCGGTCCGGAACCCAGCTGCCGCACCATCCAGAGGCCGGCGACCAGGAAGAGGGTGGCCACGGTGAAGCGCCAGAAGCCGATGGCCGTGCTCAGCCGGGGAATCCGGGCAAGGGTGTTGACCCAGCCCACGATCCCACCCACCAGAAAGGCGATGGCCACCATGGCGGTGACCCAAACGGAGGCCAGCAAGGGAAAGATCAGGGCCAAAACGCCGAGCACCAGCATCAGCACCCCCTCGGCAAAGGTGAAGGTGCGCAGGGCGCTGTTGTCACGGGCGAGGCGCCCCGCTGGCGGGGCGCCGGAAACCAGATCGCTCAGCTCAGGTGCCATGGGTGCGACGGTTCCGACTCGACACAGCAAACGTAGGCAGGGTCCCGGCGGAAAGCCACGGTCCTGGAGGACCTAGCTCAACCCCAACCATGCTGGGTCAGCCACTCCCCACTAATGGAAGCGCCAAGGGGGGCCTGGAGATCCGTGCCCGATGGAGGCCCAACCCCTTGCAGCAAGCGTTCGGTGTACTTGGCCAGCAGATCCGCCTCGAGGTTCACCGCATCGCCCACCCGGCGGTGGGCCAGGGTCGTGGCCGACCAGGTGTGGGGGATCACGGCCACCCAAAATTGACCTTCGCTCTGGCAACCGGCCACGGTGAGGCTGATGCCATCGACGGCGACGCTGGCCTTCTCACAGACATAGCGGCCATAGGCGGGGTCGTTCCAGCGCACCACCAGGCGCCAGGAATCCGGCAGCCGCTGGATCGCCACCACGGTGCCCAGTCCATCCACATGGCCGCTCACCAGATGCCCGCCCAGGCGGTCGCTGAGCCGCAGGGCCGGCTCCAGATTCACCGCTGCCCGGGAGGCGGCCCTGGCCGCCAGGGTGGTGCGGACCAGGGTCTCCTCACTGACATCGGCCCGGAATCCATCGGGGAGACATTCCGCCACGGTGAGGCACACACCATCCACCGCGACGCTGTCCCCGAGGGCGAGGGGCCCCAGGCCCCCCGGGACGGCCGAGGAACCCTGGTGCGCCCCAGGGTCGAGCCGCAGCCGCACCCCCGCCGGACATCGCTCCAGCCTGCCCACGGCCCGCACCAGTCCGGTGAACATGCCTGCCTTCCCTGCCACTGTGGCCATAATCGCTTCAGGCGCAACGACCAACGCCGGGGGCACAGGGCAATGGTGGAGATGCGGGTGGCGGGAATCGGCCTGGACGCGGCCAGCCGCAGCCCGATCGTGCTGCTGCGGGACCCTTCCGGCCGTCGCCAGGTTCCGATCTGGATCGACCAGGCCCAGGCCCAAAACATCCTGGCTGGCCTGAACGGCGAACGCCCCCCCCGCCCCCTCAGCCATGACCTGATGGTGAGGCTGCTGGAGGCCGGAGGGCTGCAGCTGGAGCGCGTGGTGATCCATACGATCGAGGACAGCACCTTCCGGGCTGTGCTGAAAATTCGCCGTGGCGAGGAGGAAACGCTTGAGTTGGATGCGCGTCCCAGCGATGCCATCGCCCTCGCGCTACGCACGGGCAGCGGCATCTGGATGCTGGAGGAAGTGGTGGCCGATGCCTCCATTCCGGTGAATGCCGAAGCCGACGCGGAGGACCAGGAAGATTTCCGGCGTTTCCTCGACCGCACCAGCCCCGCTGAGTTGATCCGCCATCTGCGGCGGGGCCTTGAGGAAGCCGAACCGAGCGAGGAGGAGAACGCCGATCAGCCGCCCGGGGGGAGCGTTGAGCCTGGAGCCGATGGCCCGGCCGCACCAGGGGCCTGAGTCCAACGTGGGCAGACCGGAAGCAGCTCGCAAGGGTTCGCCATCACCGGCATCCATCACCGGAGAGAGCCAGACGGCCGAGCAGAGCCCCGGGGAGTCTGCGGCCGGTCTCGCGGGGGAGGGGATCCAGCTCCCATCGGTCCGGCGTCCCTTTGGACGGGGCAAGCCGGTCTCCCTGTTCACGCTGGGCACGATGCGGGCCCTGGAGAGCAGCCGGGTTCTGGAGAGGGTGGTTGATACCGCCCTTAAGACCGGCATCAACCACATTGAGACAGCCCCGGCCTACGGCCCGGCCGAAGCCTTCCTCGGCGAGGTTCTCGCTGGCCTGGCGGAGCGCGATCCGATCGGGCGCTCCGAGGTGGTGCTCACCAGCAAGCTGCTGCCGGGATCCGGGGAGGGGGTTGGGCTGGCCGAGGGTCTTGCGCAGCTGCGCTCCAGCCTGCGACGCCTGGGTATCCCGCGACTCGACAACCTGGCGGTGCACGGCCTCAACACCGACGCCCACCTGGCCTGGGCCCTGCAGGGGGCGGGCGCCGAGCTGATCGAGGCCGCCGTGGCCGAAGGGTTGGTGGGCCAGGTGGGCTTCTCCAGCCATGGCGCCTACGGCCTGATCGAAACCGCGCTGGCCAGTGGTCGGTTCAGCTTCTGCAGCCTGCATCTGCACCTCTTCGATCCCGAACGGCTGCCCCTGGCCCGCTGGGCCCTGGCCGAGGGGATCGGGGTGATGGCCATCTCACCGGCCGACAAGGGCGGACGCCTCTATGACCCGCCGGCCCAGCTCGTGGAGGATTGCGCCCCCTTCGCGCCCCTGGAGCTGGGGTATCGGTATCTGCTCGCCGCGGGGATCAGCACCCTCACCCTCGGGGCGGCCCGGCCGGAGGACCTGACCTGGGCAGGACGCCTTGCGAACGCCTCCGGGCCCCTCACGTCGGCGGAACAGCAGGCGGTGGCGCAGCTTGCCGCCGCCGGCGCCCAGCGGCTCGGGATGGAGCGCTGCGGCCAGTGCCGCGCCTGCCTCCCTTGTCCATCGCAGGTTCCCATCCCCGCCCTGCTGCGACTGCGCAACCTAGCGGTGGGCCACGGCATGGAGGCCTATGCGGGCGAGCGCTACAACCTGATCGGTCGGGCGGGCCATTGGTGGGAGGCGGTGGATGCCTCCGCCTGTCTCAGCTGTGGCGCCTGCCTACCCCGCTGCCCCCACGAACTGGCGATCCCCGACCTGCTGGCCGACACCCACCGCCGGCTGGCGGCACCGCCGCGGCGGCGCCTGTGGGGATGACCAAGCGGAGCCCGCGCTAAGCAATCGGGGGCCCACCGGAGAGAGATGCGCAGGTCAGGATCGGCCGGGGGCGGCCCCATCCCAGAGGGCCTGGAGACGGAGTTGCTCCGCGGGCGACAGCGGCGGCAGGCTGCGCCAGCGGGCCCGCACCGCGGCGGGGGGATGGAGGAGCTGCCTCAACTCCGGAGGGAATGCCTCAACAACGCTCTCCAGCACGGTGTCTGGCAGGGGCGGCACCCAGCCCGCAGCAAGGAGGCGCGGCAATAGGGGGGGCTGCAACACCTCCGCCAGCCAGTCGATCGGGGCGACTGGCGCCCCGGCCGAACTGAGCAGCAGGTTCCAGCCCAGGGGTGCCCCCTGGTCGGGCAGCACCACCGCCAAGCGGGGATCGCGGCGCAAGAGCGGCACCACCCGCTGACGGGGCACCACGGCGGCCTCAGCCCGACCACTGAGCAGAAGACTCAGCCCATCGTGATCATCAAAGGCGACGGCCTGGCGGCGGAGGCGCCGCAGGCGCTCGCCATCCCCATCGACGAGCTCCAGAACCACCCGCGGCGAGGAAGGGAGCACCACCGCCCCCGCCAGGCTGGGATCAAGCAGCAACTCCCAACCCTCGGCACGGCGCCGGACCAAGTCGGGACGGTTGCGTAGCAGCAACACCCAGGGGTTGATCGCCCAAGGAAAGGCCAACTGCGGCGCCGGATCGGCTGCGAAGAGGCGGGCCACCTGGGCGGCAGCCGGGTCGAGCCGGGCCAGCAGGGCCGGCGTGCCGATCGGCTGGAGATCGGCTGGCGGCAGGGTGGCCGCCCAGCCGTCGCTGAGCTGTGCCAGAGCCGGCCGACGGGGGCTGGGGCCCTGCAGGGCCGCGCGCACCTGATCGGGCCCCTCCAGCAACTGCGACTGCCAGGGGCGAGGCAGGCGGGCGATCCAGGCGGCGGGCAGGTCGCCCCGGCTGGAGAGCAACCGAAGCGGGGCTGCGGCCTGACAGCCCGTGAGGCCCCAGGTGGCCAGGGCGAGGGAGCCACCGGCGCTGGAGCGGAGCACCTGACGGCGCGACCAGAGACGATCAGCCATGGCCGGACCGTAGGGGGTCGCCATTCTCCGCAGCGACCAGGGGGCAGGCGGCCGGTGTCCTGGGCGGGCCCATGAGCTCGATGCAGGCCACCTCACACGCCCAGGCAAGCTGCTCGGGCGAACGACCGGCCAGCTCCCAGAGGATCGCCATGCCCCCGGCCCCCACGCCCTCCTTCACATAACCCCTTTCGTAATCGAGCAGGGCGGGGTGAAGGGGGCCCCGGAAGCGGAGGGAAGCCGCAAAGGCGAGGGGATCGACCCCCCAGTGACGACCGATGCGACGCAGCAGGAGGGAGAGATCGCTGTCGGACTCGAACGCCACCCAAGCCGTGGTGCCGATGGCCACCAGAGCCGCCAACCGGGGCCGCAGCTCCGGGGCGAGGAGGGCTAGGGCCAGGGCGAGCACCGCCGCCATCTGACTACCGCCGGCCAGGAGCACGGACTGGCCCGTTTCGGCAGCGGCGAGCAGTAGACCGGCCGCTAGGGCCTGCATCGGATCACCCAGAGCCGCCAGCACCGCCACCGGATCGGGTGGCATCCCCCGGGCATCGGCCGAAGCCGGGGAGCGGGCCGCGGCCGCCGCCAGCCCCCGCGCCACCAGATCCGCCTTGAGGGCATGGGCCGGGCGATGGAGGCTGCCGCTCACGATGCCACCCGCCTCGATGCCGAGGCCCGTGAGCAGTGCTTGGGCCGTGGTGGTTCCACCAGGAACGCATTCCGCCAGCACCAGGGGCAGGGGGGCACCGGACGGGGAGAAACGCGCCGCGGCCCGCCCCCAGCGCCGGCCCTGATCCAGCAGGGCCTCCACCCGGGGGCGGTCCATGGCGGACCCGGTGCTCAGGCAGCGGGCTGGCCCCGCTCCGGCGGGCGGGGGAAGGCGCAGGTGGGGCACCGCGGGTGCCACTGCGCAGCCCAGGTCAACGATGAGGGGACGGAGACCCAGACCCTGGAGAACCACCCGGGAGATCAGGGCCGGTGACACCCCGGCGGGCAGCGGAGGCAGGGAGTGGGGCAGGGCCACCCCTGGCCCCAGAACCAGCAGCTCGGCATCGGCGGCGGCGGTGCTGCGGCGGGATTCGGCACTGGTGCCCGCAGCGGAGATACCGGGCACCGCCGCCGTCTGGGTAGCGGCGAGCAACACCAGCACCTGGCAGGCGGGAAGACTGGCCCGCCAGGAACCGCACCAGGCTTCTGCCGCCTGCGGCGCTCCGAACAGCAGGCGGGGCAGCGCGCTCACAGGGGATCGAGGGCCACGAGGGCCCTCAAGGCCTCTGGCGGTTCGCCGATTGGGGACTGGAGGCGGGGGAAGATCCAGTAGGCCACGGCATGGAGGCACAGAGCCATCAGGAGGTTCTGAATAAGCACCAACACCAAGGCCGTGGCCTGGACCTGGGCCAGGTCGATGCCGGCGCTGAGACCCACCAGACCCAGCAGGCGCTCCAGCAGGCCAGCGGCGGCGGTGGTGATCAACACCCAGAGGTTTTCCCCCACCAGCACCGAGAGCACCGCCAACCGCACCAGAAAGCCCAGGCTGCCGATCAGCCCGGCCACCGCCAGGCTGGTCCACCAGCTCAGCTGCCGCCGCCAGCTCCATCCCAGCCAGAGGGCGAGCAAGCCGTAAGGGAAAAGCACCAGCGGGCCTCGGATCGGCCCCATCAGGGCCACCACCAGCAGGCTCAACACCACCACCCCCTCGAGGGCACAGCGCCAGCCGTGGCGCAGCTGCAGCAGAGCCAGGGGCAGGGGCAGGGCCAGCCGGAACAGGGGGCTACCCACCGGCAGGTAATAGAGCGCCACCCACAGCAGGGCCGTGGCGGCCGCCAGATAGGCGGTGTCCATCAGCTGCCGGGCCTGACGGTGACTGAGCTGCCGCTGGGGAGGGAGGGACATCGGGGTACGGGGGCCTCAGCGGGGAGGCGGAGCGGGACGCACCTGGGGCACGGAGGGGACCACCGGTGGCGCGGGGGCGGCGGCGGTTCCCGCGCCCATCCGTTCGATCGTCTCCACCTCAAAGGGCACCCCAGCGGCCCTGAGGGCCTCGGTCACCACCTCGGCCGGGGCGGAGGGGTCGGCCTGGGGCAGGCGGATCGTGACCCGATAGGGCGCCGGATTGGCCGGTGCCGGGGCGGCGGGGCGCTGGGAAAGGGCCGGGGCGGCTCCGGCAGCCTTGCCAGCCTGGCCGGAAATGGGGGCGGTGGAACCACCGGGCTTGGGAACGACCGCGGAAGGGGCCGTCGCTCCGGCTAAAGCGGGGGTGGATGCCGGGCCCGCCGCTGCGGGGGCCGTCTGTCCTGGCTGCACGCCGGCCGTTCCTGCCTGGCCTGACGCGGGGGAGCCGGGATTGGATGGGGCGCCGCCCTCACGGGAGGAGGTGGCGGCTGGAGGAAGGGGGGGAGTGGTGGTCCCGGAGGGAGTTCCGGAGGTACTGGGAAAACTGCGGGAGAGGGCCTCACCGAAGGGGGTGCCACTGCACCCCCCCAGCAGCAGCGGCAACAGCGCCAACAGAGCCCGACGTAGGGCTGGCGGGCTGGCGGGCTGGACCGGGAAGGGTGCGGGGGCCATCAGCTGCCCGCTGGCTTGATCACCCGAACGGCACTGGCCCGCAGCCTGCCGGTCTTGGTGGTGGCGGGCGGCTTGGCGGCGCCGCTGGCCTTGGCGGCGGGCTTGGTGGTCTTGGCCTTGGCGGCGGAGGCCTTGGGCGCCGCCGTCCGAGCGCCGGCCCGCGACCGGCTGGCAGCCTTGCCACTGGCGGCCTTGGCCGCCAGCAACTCCACCGCCTGCTCCAGGGTGATGGTGTCGGCCGTGGTGCCCTCCGGCAGGGAGGCATTCACCTTGCCCTGCTTCACGTAGAGCCCGTAGGGCCCGTTGAACAGCTGGATCGCCTCTTCGGCGCCTTCCGGGGTGCCGAGGTCCTTGAGGGCCGTACGGCCGCCGCGGCCTTTCTTGGGTTCGGCGAGCAGGGCGAGGGCCCGGCTGAGGCCGATCGCCAGAACGTCGTCGTCGCCCTTGAGGGAGCGGTAGTCCTTCTCGCCCTTGCCTTTGTCGTGCACCACGTAGGGCCCAAAACGGCCGAGGCCCGCCTGCACCTTGCCGCCGTCGGGATGCTCACCGAGGTGGCGGGGAAGCCTCAGCAGGCCGAGGGCATCCTCCAGCGTCATGTCCTCGGGTTTACTGCCCTTGGGCAGGGAGGCCCGCTTGGGTTTGGGAGTGGCCTCACTCGCCTGGCCGAGTTGGAGATAGGGCCCGTATTGGCCGAACAGCATGTAGACCGCTTCGCCGGTCTCGGGATCCACCCCAATCGATTCGGGGCCATCGGCCTTCTGCTTGAGGATCAGCTCGGCCCGGTCCGCATCGAGGTCGGCCGGGGTGATCTCCACCGGCAGGGTGGCCTTGAGCAGTTCCTCACTGCCGTCGTCGGCCACCCGCTTCTTCTCGAGGTAGGCGCCGAAGCGGCCGATCCGCACCACGCAGGGCAGGCCCTCCAGTTCCACGGTGCGGGAGACACCGGGGTCGATGTCGCCCTCGCGCTGCTGCACCTGGGTCTCCAGCCCCTTCTCGCCCTTGTAAAAGCCCTCCAGGTAGGGCAGCCACTCCACCTTGCCGGTGGAGATCTCATCAAGGCTGCTCTCCATCCGCGCCGTGAAGCTGGTATCGACCAGATCCGGGAAGTGCTCCTCCAGCAGGGCCGTCACCGCAAAGGCGGTGAAGCTGGGGGTGAGGGAGTTGTTCTGGAGCGTGGCGTAGCCGCGGTCCACGATCGTGCCGATGATCGAGGCATAGGTGGAGGGGCGGCCGATGCCCTCCTTCTCGAGCATCTTCACTAGTGCGGCTTCGCTGTAGCGGGCTGGCGGCTGGGTCTGGTGGCCGAGGGCCTCCACCGCGTCGCCGCTGGGGGCATCGCCCACCTTCAGGGCCGGCAGCAGCACCTCCTGGCCCTCGAGGGCGGCGTCGGGGTCATCACTGCCTTCCACATAGGCGCGGAAGAAGCCGGCGAAGTCGATCCGCTTGCCGCTGGAGCGGAAGGTGGCCGGACCCTCGGCCCTGCCGGTGGCCGCCTCAAGGTCGACCGCCAGCATGGTCAGCTTGGCGTCGGCCATCTGACTGGCCACGGTGCGCTTCCAGATCAGCTCGTAGAGGGCCAGGTCACGGCCATCGAGACCGGTGTCGGCCGGGGTGCGGAAGGATTCCCCGGCCGGGCGGATCGCCTCGTGGGCCTCCTGGGCGTTGCGGGCCTTGGTGGTGAACTGGCGGGGGGCCGGCGAGAGGTACTCCTTGCCGTAGCGGTCGGCAACGCAGCTGCGGGCCGCATTGATTGCCTGGTCGGAGAGGTGCACCGAGTCGGTGCGCATGTAGGTGATGAAACCGCGCTCGTAGAGGGCCTGGGCCGTGCGCATCGTTTCGCGCGCCGAGAGCCGCAACTTGCGGTTGGATTCCTGCTGCAGGGTGCTGGTGGTGAAGGGCGGCACCGGCTTGCGCACGGTGGGCTTCTCCTCCACCGCCGTGACCCGCCAGGGGCCAGCCTCCACGGCCGCCACGAGAGCGCGGGCCTCGGCCTCGCCCAGAAGCCGCACCTTGCTGCCGGCCTTGAGGGCGCCGGTGCTCTCATCGAAATCGCCGCCACCGGCGATCCGCTCGCCCTTGACCTGGCTGAGCTTCGCCTCAAAACGGAGCCCGCCGTGGCTGAGCCGGGCCTTGAGGTCCCAGTAGCTGCCGCTTCGGAAAGCCCGGCGCGCCCGTTCCCGTTGCACCAGCAGCCGCACCGCCACCGATTGCACCCGACCGGCTGAGAGCCCCCAGGCCACCTTCTTCCAGAGAAGCGGCGAGAGCGTGTAGCCCACCAACCGGTCGAGGATGCGGCGAGTCTCCTGGGCATGCACCAGCTCCATGTCGAGCTCGCGGGTGCTCTCGAGGGCCCGGCCGATCGCCTCCTTGGTGATCTCGTGGAACACCATGCGCTTCACCGGCACCTTGGGCGAGAGCAGCTGGAGCAGGTGCCAGCTGATGCTCTCGCCCTCCCGGTCCTCATCCGTCGCCAGCAGCAGCCGGTCGGCGCCCTTGAGGGCGTCCTTGAGCTCCTTGACCACCTTCTTCTTGTCCTTCGGCACCACGTAGAGGGGCTCGAAGTCATTGGCGGTGTTCACGCCGAGGTTGGCCCACTTCTCGCCCTTGTGGGCCGCCGGAATCTCGCTGGCGTTATTGGGCAAATCGCGCACGTGGCCCATGGAGGCCTCCACGCGGAAATCCTTCGGCAGATACCCCCGAATGGTTTTTGCCTTGGTAGGGCTTTCGACAATGACCAGGGTGTGCGCCACGTCAACGCAGGAAACCGCTCCCTCTTTATCGCATCGGCGGGCGGTGCGCCTCATTCGATGCCAGGAACGGGGGACAGCAAAGGGCCATCGCCCCCCGAAACGGCCGCTACAGTCCGCAGCACCGGATGCCTTGAACCCAGTGGCCATCACCGTGGAGCTTCCAAGTGCTCTCGCTGGCCTGCTAATTGGCCCACACCCGCTGGGACCCTTGACGCTCGCCATCACCACGGCGTCCTCCGCTGTGACCGACACGATCGCCTCGGGCCTGAGCACGGGCGGCCTCAATCTTCAGTTGAACGCCGGAGCGATCGCCCCAGAGGCGGCCGTGTTGATCGCCCTGATCGCCTGCCTCCTGGTGGACCTGGCCGGCGAGAAGGCCGCGACCCGCTGGGTTCCACTGCTCTGCTACGCGGGCCTCGGCACGGCCCTGGTGCTGCTCGCCCTGCAGTGGAACGGCCCCCAGGAGCCTTCGTTCCTAGGCTCCTTCCTGGCCGACAACCTGGCGATCGCCTTTCGCGGTGTGGTGGCCGCTTCCACCCTGGTGACCCTGATGCTGAGCTGGCGCTATGTGGAGCGCAGCGGAACGCCGGTGGGCGAATACGCCGCCATCCTGCTGGCCGCCACGCTGGGGGCCATGTTCCTGTGCGGCTCCACCGACCTGATCAGCATCTTCATCTCTCTGGAGACCCTTTCGGTGTCCAGCTACCTGCTTTCCGGATACATGAAGCGGGATGCCCGCAGTTCCGAGGCGGCCCTGAAGTATCTGCTGGTCGGTTCGGCGGCGGCCGCGGTTTTTCTCTATGGCTCCTCCCTGCTCTACGGATTGAGCGGAGGCAGCACCAGCCTGGAGGCGATCGCCGTGGCCCTGCGCACGGCCGCCTCTCCCATCACCGCCCTATCGCTGGTGTTCGTGCTGGCGACGGTGGCCTTCAAGATCGCGGCGGTGCCCTTCCACCAGTGGACACCGGATGTTTACGAAGGCTCACCCACCCCGGTGGTGGCCTTCCTCTCGGTGGGTTCCAAGGCCGCCGGTTTCGCCCTGGCCCTGCGGCTGCTGGTGGGTTGCTTCGAGAGCTTTGATACCCAGTGGAAATTTCTCTTCACCGTGCTGGCGGTGCTCAGCATGGTGCTGGGCAACATCGTGGCCCTGGCCCAGACCTCGATGAAACGGATGCTGGCCTACAGCTCGATCGGCCAGGCCGGCTTCGTGATGATCGGTTTGGTCTGCGGCACCGAGGACGGCTTCGCCTCGATGGTGCTCTACATGGCCGCCTACCTGTTCATGAACCTAGGGGCTTTCGCCTGCATCATTCTGTTCTCGCTCCGCACCGGCAGTGACCGGATCGCTGATTACGCGGGCCTTTACCAGAAGGATCCCCTGATTACCCTTGGCCTGAGCCTCTGCCTGCTCTCGCTGGGCGGTATCCCTCCGATGCTGGGTTTCTTCGGCAAGATCTATCTCTTCTTCGCCGGCTGGGCCGACAAGCAGTATCTGCTGGTTGTGGTGGGCCTAGTCACCTCGGTGGTGTCGATCTACTACTACATCTCGGTGATCAAGATGATGGTGGTGAAGGAGCCTCAGGAGGCCTCCGACGCGGTGAAGGCCTATCCCGAGATCAGCTGGAATCTTGCCGGCATGCAGCCTCTGAGGGTCGCCTTGATTGGTTGTGTGTTTGTCACCGCCGTGGGTGGCATCCTCTCCAGCCCCCTGTTCGAGTGGGCGAGTTCCACGGTAGCGGGCACGCCGATCCTCCAACAGGCGATTGCCTTGGCTGGGAACGTTCCCTTGGGCTGAGCGCCCCATGGCCCGACCCCATTCCCGACCGGCTTCAAGCCCCGTGAGCAAGCCGATCGCGGCGGCGGGTCCGGTGGCGGACCTCCAACATGTGAGCAAGGTTTACGGCAGCGGCGACACCCTGGTCAGCGCCCTCGATGACCTCTGCCTCACGGTGGAGCGGGGCGACTACTTGGCGGTGATGGGCACCTCGGGCTCAGGGAAGAGCACGGCCATGAACATCATGGGTTGCCTCGACCGGCCCAGCAGCGGCAGCTACCGGCTCAATGGGGTCGCGGTGGAAAGCCTCGATGACGATGCGCTGGCCGATCTGCGCAACCGGGAGCTGGGTTTCGTGTTCCAGCAGTTCCACCTGCTGCCCCAGCTCAGTGCCCTCGACAACGTGATGCTGCCGATGATCTACGCCGGGGTGCCCCCCGAGGAGCGACGGGAGCGGGCCCGTCAGGCTCTGGAGCGGGTGGGGCTCGCCAAGCGGATCGATAACCGCCCCAACCAGCTCTCGGGGGGCCAGCAACAACGGGTAGCGGTGGCGCGGGCGATCATCAACCGGCCGGCCCTGCTGCTGGCGGATGAACCCACCGGCGCCCTCGATTCCCGCACCACCGAGGAGGTGCTGGCCATCTTCGAGGAACTCAACGGCCAGGGCATCACGATCCTGCTGGTGACCCACGAGCAGGAGGTGGGCGATCGGGCCCAGCGGGTGGTGCACTTCCGCGATGGTCGAATCGCCTCCTAGGGCGCGCCGCAGGGTTCCGGCAAATCCATGGGCACCGTCTGACGCTGGTAAGGTTCGCGCACAAGATTGCCCCATGAATGGCCTCGGGACTGATGATCGAAGGCCTGCTGATCCTGGTGCTGATCATCGCCAACGGCATCTTCTCCGGCTCGGAGATCGCCGTGGTGTCGGCCCGCAAGGTGCGGCTGGAGCAACAGGCAGAACGCGGCAACCGCAAGGCCCGGGCGGCCCTGAAGCTGGCCAACGCGCCGAATGATTTTCTCTCCACGGCGCAGATCGGCATCACCCTGATCGGCATCCTCAGCGGCGCCGTCGGCGGCGCCACCATCGCCCATCGTCTGGAGCCCCTGCTGGCCTCGGTGCCCTGGATCGGCCGCTCCTCGCCGGGGGTGAGCGTGGCGCTGGTGGTGGGGGTGATCACCTACCTCTCCCTGGTGATCGGCGAACTGCTGCCCAAACGCATCGCCCTGAACAACCCCGAGGGGATCGCCTGTGCGGTGGCAGGGCCGATGCGCGCCCTCTCCCGGTTCAGCGCCCCGGTGGTACACCTGCTGGGCAGCTCCACCGAGGTCCTGCTGCGGCTGTTGGGCATCCGCGACAGCGGCGAACCGGACCTCACCGAAGACGAGATCAAGGCCCTGATCCGCCAGGGCGCCGAAGCGGGAGTGTTTGAGCAGGCCGAGCACAGCATGGTGCAGCGGGTGTTTCGCCTGGGGGACCGCCCCATCCGGGCCTTCATGACACCCCGCACCGAGATCAGCTGGCTCGATGCCGAAGGGAGCCCCATGGAGCAGCTGGAGACGGTGATCGGCAGCAACCATTCCCGCCTACCGGTCGGACGGGGAAGCCTCGATGCCTGCGAGGGCGTGCTGCGCACCAGCCAATTCCTGGTGGCTGAACGCCTCTCCCGCACCGGGAGGGCACCGGCCGAGGCACCGAACAGCCCCCAGCCCGAAGCGGGGGGACCGGTGCACCTGGAGCCCTTGCTGCAGCCTCCCCTCTACGTGGCGGAAACGATGCGGGCCCTGGCGGTGATCGAGCGGTTCCGGGAATCGGGCAGCCACATCGCCCTGGTCACCGATGAATTCGGCGGCATCGAGGGCCTGGTGACCGTGACGGACCTGATGGAGGCGATCGTGGGGGATCTCCCCTCCGCTGAGGACGAGGAGGACCCCTCGGTGGTGCAGCGCGAAGACGGCTCCTGGCTGGTGGATGGGTTGCTGGAGTTCGAGTCCTTTAAAGAACTGGTGAAGCGCACCAGTCTGGCGGGGGAGGGCAGCGGCGATTTCCACACCCTTGGGGGCTTCACGATGCATCACCTGGGCCACATTCCCCGCAGCGGTGAACTCTTCGAAATCGATGGGTTGCGGATCGAGATCCTCGACATGGATGGCAATCGGGTCGACAAAGTGCTGGTCAGCTTGCTGCCGGCCGATCGGGCCCACCCCGCCAAAGTCGAACTCTGAGGGAGGGCCGCCGCACCAGCCGGCTAGCGGCGTCAGGGATAGCGATTGGGCACGAAGAACTGCTCGCCGATCGGTGGCCGTTCCACCGCCCGGGCCGACTTGCGGGGCGGCAATTTGATGGCCGCTGGCGTCATGTCCTGATAAGGCACCTTGCTGAGCAGGTGATGGATGGTGTTGAGCCGGGCGCGGCGCTTGTCGTCCGCCTCCACGGTGAACCAGGGTGCCTCGGGAATATTGGTGTGGGAAAACATCGCGTCCTTGGCCTGGGAGAACGCCTCCCAGCGGTCGCGGGCCTCCAGGTCCATCGGAGAGAGCTTCCAGCGGCGCATCGGATCTTCGATGCGATCGTGGAAGCGGGACTCCTGTTCGGCATCACTCACCGAGAACCAGTACTTGAGCAGCAGGATGCCGCTGTCGACCAGCATCCGTTCGAATTCTGGGCAGGCCCGCATGAACTGCTCCACCTCCTGCTCCGTGCAAAAGCCCATCACCCGCTCCACCCCGGCGCGGTTGTACCAACTGCGATCGAAGATCACGATCTCGCCGGCGGCGGGGAAGTGCTCCACGTAGCGCTGGAAATACCACTGGGTCTTCTGCTGGTCGGAGGGGGTGCCCAGGGCCACCACGCGACAGCCGCGGGGATTGAGGGGCTCGGTGATGCGCTTGATCGTGCCGCCCTTGCCGGCGGCATCGCGCCCCTCGAACACCACGATCATGCGGAAGCCGGTGCCCTTGATCCAGTACTGCATCTTCACCAGCTCCAACTGGAGCTGGGCAAGTTCCGATTCATAGAAGCGGCGGTCGAGCTTCTCGCCGGGGGCGCCGGGAACCGGCGTGATGGGCGCCGGCGGGTCCGGGCTGGGAGAATGGTCTGGGCTGGGAGAATGGTCTGGGCTTGGGAAATGCTCCGGGCCCTCGTAAGCAACCCCAGGAGCCAGGGGAGCCCCATGCCCTGCGGCGGCGCCAGCGCTGCGGCTCTCGGCGGGATCCCTGGGGGCGTGCTTGGCCTTTTTGCCTGGTTGCTTCTTGCCCATCGCGGCTGACCTGCGCAGGGGTTACCTGCCTGGTGTAGCTG
>Ga0310334_100139_pt1 | contig 22639 bp, 22 predicted proteins | sample LakMicMIDCLREDC7_FD_195548 | JGI IMG/M metagenome (GOLD analysis project Ga0310334, IMG submission 195548) | Enriched freshwater cyanobacterial communities from Lake Michigan, Michigan, United States - MI23.DCL.RED.C7 (v2) (version 2) | ecosystem: Environmental > Aquatic > Freshwater > Lake...
GCCTGTACATCTGCAAAGCTATCGAGGTGATCCACCGGCGCCTGCTGGGTCGCCCCACCTTCGGTCGCTGGGAAATCGATCAGTACTTCGCTATCGCGGCCCGCAGCGGCTTTTATGGCGTTGTCGACGCCATCATCAACAGCCCCGAATACAACCAAACCTTTGGCGAGGACACCGTTCCCTACGAGCGGTTCATCACCCCGACTGATCTGAACAGCCGCCGGGTGCCTGCCCTGCGCCGCCCGTTCCAGGCTGGCGCCTATGCCGATTTCACCCTGGCCAAGCGTCCGGATGTGGCGCCCTCCGAGCAGCTGCGCACCGGCAGCGGTGATCCCGTTCCCAGGAACCTCACCAGTCGGCCGGTGGTTCGGGGCGGTTGGATGGCCGAGATCAGTGGTGGCCAGATTCCTCTAGCTCCCGTCTCCGCTCCGTCCGGGCCAGGTTCGGTGCGTCAGCCCCCCCCCAGCCGCCGTTGGAGAGAGCTTCCGAGCCGTCCTGGCTCCACCGCCTCGGCGGTCTGGCAGGCTCCCGGCGACGCCACTCCAGCGACTCCCACCGCCCCGCCATCCTCCGAATCCAGCACTTAGCGCGCCGCCCTCACCGTCGGTGCCCACAGCCGTTCGGCCTCGGCCCGCCGGGGCGATGGACAAGGCTCTGCGCTCCAGGGCGCCCTAGGGCTTCCGTTGTCGGTAGAGCCTCGGCCTTCCCCTGATGATCGCGAAGGCGGCGATGCCGAATCCCAGCTGACGGATGGCCAGCTCTCGCCGGCTGAATTCGTGGCGGTCGTTGCCGGCAGCGACCTGTTCCATAAATGGCACGATCGTCTGGCTCCCCTTCGCGGAGCCACCGCTGCTTACCTAGCCCTGCTCGGTCGCGTTGCCCTCCCCAAGCAGATTGTTGCCGACGGACCAGCCATCGATGGATCGGAACGGTCCCGATCTTTCGGAGATGGGATTGTAGGCAATCTTGACATCAAATGCAACAAATTTGCGCGACATCGCATTTTGTGTTGCCGCCTTTCATGTGTGACGATGGCTCACATCGCTGTGCCGGACTGGCGCTCAGATCCACTGCGGGGCAAGGGTTTTTGCAGCGGCCTCGCCGTGAAGAACTGTTACCGCCCCTCGGGCGGGACGAGGGCCTTGCCACAGAATGATGCGGCGGACGGCAATGCCGGTCGCGCCCCTTACCCACCGGATACCGGTCTCCTTCATCGGCGACCGCTTGTTTCGAGGCAGAACTGCATGAGCGTCGTCTCCAACTCGATCATCAACGCGGACGCCGAGGCCCGCTACCTCAGCCCTGGCGAACTCGACCAGATCAAGTCCTTCGTGGCCGGCGGGCAACGCCGTCTGCGGGTGGCTCAGGTCTTGGCCGAGAGCCGCGAGCGCATTGTGAAGCAGGCCGGCGGCGCCCTCTTTCAGAAGCGTCCCGACCTCATTTCCCCCGGCGGCAACGCCTACGGCGAGGAGATGACGGCGAGCTGCTTGCGCGACATGGATTACTACCTCCGCCTCGTGACCTACGGGGTCGTGGCCGGCGATGTCACCCCCATCGAAGAGATCGGGATCATCGGCGCCCGTGAGATGTACCGCGCCCTGGGCACACCCCTGGAAGCGCTTGCGGAATCCGTGCGTGAAATGAAGTCTGTGGCCACCAGCATCCTTACCGGCGCCGACGCCGAAGAGGCTGGCTTCTACTTCGACTACGTGGTCGGCGCCCTCTCCTGAGGCCAACCTCCTCCCTTCATCGCTCCCCCTTCAGGTTCCATGCAAGACGCCATCACCAACGTCATCAACCAGTCGGACGTCCAAGGCCTCTATCTTGACGGCTCTTCCATGGGTCGCCTGGAGAATTACTTCGCCAGCGGTGAGCTGCGCGTCCGTGCCGCCGCCACGATCAGCGCCAATGCTTCGGCGATCATCAAGGAAGCCGTGGCGAAATCCCTGCTCTATTCGGACATCACCCGTCCGGGCGGCAACATGTACACGACCCGTCGCTATGCGGCTTGCATCCGCGACCTCGACTATTACCTGCGCTACGCCACCTACGCCATGCTGGCCGGTGACACGTCCATCCTGGATGAGCGGGTGCTGAACGGACTCAAGGAGACCTACAACTCCCTGGGCGTGCCCATCGGCGCCACTGTCCAGTCGATCCAGGCCATGAAGGAGGCAACCGCCGCCATCGTGGGTCCTGACGCTGGTCGTGAAATGGGTGTCTATCTCGATTACATCAGCTCCGGTCTCGGTAACTGATTCCCCTCAACCACCCGGTTTCCGAGGCTTCATTCCATGCGTCTTTTCAAGGTCACAGCCTGCATTCCTTGCCCCGATAAGGCGCGGACCCAACGGGAACTGCAAAACACCTACTTCACGAAGTGGGTGCCCTATGACTCCTGGTTTGCTGAGCAGCAGCGGATTATGAAGCAGGGTGGAAGGATTCTCAAAGTTGAATTGGCCACGGGGCGACGCCAACAGAATGTCGGCAATTGAAGGCGATTCCTTCTTTGCCGCGTCATGAGATTTCAGCTCGAACCCGGCCTATGGTCGGGTTTTTTTGCGTTCCCAGCCATGCCGCCCCAGTCTTGTCGGCCCAGTGGTGGGCCCCATGGCCATCCGCAGCGGTCGGAGTCCGTTTTGGCTCCTGGGCCCTCGACAAACCCTCGTCTGGGACGGCTCAATGGACTCACGCAGTTGATGGTGTGAGGCCTTGGTGAGAACCGCTCCCCGTCGCCGATCCTCCGCCCAGGAGTCGGACGCCCCCCTTGCCCACCGGTCGCTCGCGCCCGCTCTGCCCCTTCCCTGGGAGGTTTGGCCGGCGGAGACGCGGCTGCTGGTGGGCATGACGGCGCTCTGGAGCCTGGTCGGCCTGCTGGTGCTCACGTCCGCGAGCTGGTGGGTGGCCGACCGGGAGATGGGTGATGCCGCCTACTACCTCAAGCGTCAGCTCCTTTGGTTGCTGGCCAGCTGGGCCCTCTTTTGGCTCGCGATCAAAACCAGCCTGCGGCGCTGGTTGCACATCGCCGCGCTTGGCCTTCTGGTGGGCTTGGTGCTGGTGGCCGCCACCCTGGTGATCGGCAGCACGGTCAATGGCGCCAGCCGCTGGCTGGTGCTGGGTCCGATCCAGATCCAGCCCACCGAACTGGTGAAGCCCTTTGTGGTGTTGCAGGGGGCCGTGCTCTTCTCCCACTGGCGACGCATCGGCCTTGATCAAAAGCTCCTTTGGCTGGCGATTTTCGCCGGCTTGATCCTGCTGATCCTCAAGCAGCCCAACCTCAGCACCGCAGCCCTCACGGGCCTGTTGCTCTGGTTGATGGCTCTTGCCGCCGGACTTCCCCTGCCGCTCCTGGTGGGGGCCGCCGGAGCTGGGGGTCTCCTCGGCACGGCCAGCATCGCCATCAACACGTACCAGCGCCTGCGGGTCACCTCCTTCCTCGATCCTTGGAAGGATGCCCAGGGCAATGGCTATCAGCTGGTGCAGAGCCTGCTGGCGATTGGCTCGGGGGGCCCCTTCGGTCAGGGTTTTGGCCTCTCCACCCAGAAGCTCCAGTACCTGCCGATCCAGACCACCGACTTCATCTTTGCCGTGTTTGCCGAGGAGTTCGGCTACGTGGGCTGTCTGATGTTCCTGCTGTTTCTCGCCGCCTTCGCCTTTGTCGGCCTGCGGGTCGCCCTGGCCTGCCGCAGCAACCAGCACCGTCTGGTGGCGATCGGTTGCACCGCTCTGCTGGTGGGGCAGTCGATCCTGAACATCGCCGTGGCCAGTGGTGCAATGCCCACCACCGGTTTGCCCCTGCCGATGGTGAGCTACGGCGGTAACTCCCTGCTGATGAGCCTGTTTGTGGCCGGTCTGTTGATCCGCTGCGGGCTGGAGTCCACGGGGTTGGAAACCGCCCGACCCCGCCGGCGGCGCCCCCCTGCTGCACCGATAGGCTGAGCTTTCATAAAGCCTGTCCATGCTGAGCCTTGGTCCGCTGTTTGCCGACTGGGCCCGCAGCAGTGAGCAGCTGCTACGTCTCTCCCTGGACCATCCCGGTCCCTTCACCCTTGGGCTGGTCTTCAGTGGCGGCCTGCTCACCAGCCTCGGCCCCTGCTCCCTCTCTCTGCTCCCGGTGACCTTGGCCTACCTGGCCGGTTTCGGTGGCGGGGAACCTGGCCGAGGGAAGGATGCTGGGCCTATCGGCGCTGCCCCAGCTGGGGCGGCTGACGGCCTGCCCTTGGCTGGAGCGGATGCTTCCGTGGCGGCTGCCAGCGGTTCCCGCCCACCCCTGCCCTGGCAGCGGAGCCTGAGCTTTGCAGGCGGGATCGTGCTCTCCCTGGTGCTGCTCGGCCTGGCCAGCGGGCTCCTGGGGCATCTGTACGGCAGCCTGCCCACCCAGGTTCCCTTGGTGGTGGCGGTGGTGGCCGTGGTGATGGGGCTCAACCTGCTCGGTCTGCTTCGCCTGCCCCTTCCGGCCGGTCCCGATCCGGAGCGCTGGCGCAGGCTGGTGCCGGCACCCCTGGGCCCCCTGGCGGCGGGTCTCGCCTTCGGCCTGGCGGCTACCCCCTGCACCACCCCGGTGCTGGCGGTGCTGCTCACCTGGATGGCCCAGAGTGGCCGTCCCCTCACCGGCATGCTGCTGCTTACCGCCTTCGGCGCCGGCCAGGTGGTGCCCCTGCTCGTGGCGGGCATCGCCGCCGCCAGCCTGCCCACCCTGCTGGGGCTACGGCGCATCGGTCAGTGGATCCCGCCGATCAGCGGCGTTGTTCTGCTCACCACCGGCGCCCTTACCCTCCTGGCCCAGCTTCCTTGAGCAACACGTCCTTCCCTTCCCTGCGCCCCTTCCAACGCCTGGTGGCCTGGATCGCCGACCTGCGGGTGGCGATCGTGCTTCTGCTTGTGATCGCTGTGGCGAGCGGCATCGGCACCGCCATCCCCCAGAAGGAGAGCGAATCCTTCTACCACCAGCTCTATGACCCCGCGCCCTGGCTGGGCCTGGTGCGGGGCGATGGGGTGCTCGCTCTGCAGCTCGACCATGTGTATTCCAGCGGCTGGTTCCTCGCCTTGCTGGCCTGGCTGGGGCTGGCGTTGCTGTTGTGCAGTTGGCGCCGCCAGTGGCCAGCCCTGCAGGCCTCACTCCGCTGGATCGATTACCGCGAGCCTCGTCAGCTGAGCAAGCTGAGTGTGGCCGAAACGCTCTTAAGCCCCGATGCCGCGGCCGATCTGAGCCACCTCGAAAGCCTCTTGAGCCGTCGGGGATGGCAGGTTCGGCTTCTCCCCGACCGGCTTGCCGGACGCCGGGGGGTGGCCGGCCGGGTGGGCCCGCTGCTCGTCCATGCGGGCATGGTGCTGCTGATGGTGGGTGCCTCCTGGGGCGCCCTCGGCGGCCAGCGCCTCGAGCAGTTCCTAGCCCCCGGCCACGATCTGGAGCTGATGGACAGTCGCGGCAATACCCGCCTCACCGTGGCCCTCGATCGCTTTGCCATTCAGCGCGATCCGGCCGGCCGGCCGGAGCAGTTCACGTCCAATCTGCGCATCCTGCCTCCGGCTCCAGCCGATGGCACGCCGGCCCCTCCGGCCGAGGCGGCCCAGATCAGCGTGAACCATCCACTGCGCACCCGTGGCATCACCCTCTATCAGGCCGACTGGTCTTTAGCGGCGATCGATCTGCAGCTCGGCCGCAGCCCGGTGCTGCAGCTGCCCCTTCAACCCTTCCCCCAACTCGGGGAGCAGGTGTGGGGCCTGATCCTGCCCACGCGGCCCGATGGCAGTCAGCCCGTGCTGCTGGCCCTGGCCAGCGAGGACGGACCCGTGGATGTGTACGGACCCGATGGGAGTTCCCTGGCAAGCCTGGTGCCCGGCGGTGAAGCTGTCGAGGTGCGGGGCATCCCGATCCGGGTGGCGGGGGTGCTCCCGGCCAGCGGCATCCTGCTCAAGCGAGACCCCGGCGTGCCCCTGGTCTACACGGGGTTTGCGGTGGCCCTGCTCGGTGGTGGGCTCAGCCTGATCGCGACCCGACAGATCTGGGCGGTGGCCGAACAGGGGCGGCTTCATGTGGCCGGCCTCTGCAACCGCAATCTCACCGCCTTCGCGGCCGAACTTCCGCTTCTGCTGCAGGATCTCGTGAGCCAGCGCCCCTCCGGTCCCGCGCCTGGTCCCCCGGCAGCTCCTTCGGGCACCGCCGGGCCTCAGCAGGGCTGACGCTGGCCGTGGCTCACCCGCACCACGGTGTGCACATTGCCGCGGGGATTGAAATCCGCCACCAGCTCCATCCAGCTGGGATCACAGGCCGCCACCAGGTCATCGAGGATGCGGTTGGCCACTTCCTCATGGGAGATCGAACGGTCGCGGTAGCTGTTCACATAGAGCTTGATGGCCTTGAGTTCGAGCACCCGGGGGCCCGGCTGATACAGCAGCCGCAGGACCGCAAAATCGGGGTAGCCCGAGAAGGGACAGGTGCAGGTGAATTCCGGCAGTTCGATCGCCACCTCGTAGGCCCGCCCCGGCCGTGGGTTGTCGAAGCAGATGAGCTGGGCCTCCGCGATCGCCCGCTCTCCGTAGAGGGGGGTGACCGTTGTGGGGGATGGACCTGCGGGCGTGGCCGCCGGCAGCGGTTCTGCGGTCAGGTCTGCGGTGGAATCGGCGCTGGCCATGGGGCGTGAAGGAGGGATTTCGACCGTACTGGGGCAGGCCGGTAGCAACGGTAACGACGGCTCCCCGGCGGCTCCTGCCTAATGGGGAGGTCACAGGGCCCTGCCCGTCTGCGAAACTGGCGGACGGACCGCAGGTCGAACACCGCTCCACCCATGAAAAAAATCGAGGCCATCATCCGGCCCTTCAAGCTCGAAGACGTCAAGATCGCCCTGGTCAATGCAGGCATCGTCGGCATGACGGTGAGCGAAGTGCGGGGATTCGGCCGCCAAAAGGGGCAAGTCGAGCGCTATCGCGGATCCGAATTCACCGTGGAGTTCCTGCAGAAGCTCAAGCTCGAGATCGTCGTCGATGACGACCGGGTCGACACCGTGGTGACCGCCATCCAGGACGCGGCCCGCACCGGTGAGATCGGCGACGGCAAGATCTTCATCAGCACGATCGAATCCGTGGTGCGCATTCGCACCGGCGACCGAGACAGCGGCGCCATCTGAACAGCGGAGCCCTCCGGGCGGCGATGCCTGGAGGGTTTTGGTGGCTTTTCGCCCGGCTACCTGGCTTGGTTGTTTTCTAGCCGAGGGTCAACACCTACCCTCCTGGGCTCTCAAGGGCTGGCGGGCTGTGGTTTTCGCCACAACCTCCCGGATGGTTTCGAGGCCCGCGAACCGGATCGCTTCATCCCGATCTCCCCGCTCCACCAGCCAGAGCAGGTATTCATGGTTTCCGGCCGGCCCGGTGATTGGTGAGCCGACCAGGCCCGCCGCTTGCCAGTCCAGCTCAGCAGCGGCGCTGATCACTCCAGCAATGGCATCGACATGGGCGGCCGGATCCCGGACCACGCCGCCTTTGCCCACCCGGCCCGGCCCGACTTCGAACTGCGGTTTCACCAGCAGAATCGCCTCCGCCGGGCGGCGCAACAGTCGCCGTATCGCCGGCAGCACCCGCGCCAGGGCGATGAAGGACACATCGGCCACGGCCAGATCGGGCCACGGATCGCTGGCCTCGTAAAGCTCGGCCGGTTCGAGGTGGCGCAGGTTGGTGCGTTCCCGCAGCACCACCCGGGGATCCGTGCGCAAGGACCAGGCCGTCTGGCCATAGCCCACATCGATGCCGTAGACCCGTGCTGCCCCGTGCTGCAGCAGGCAGTCGCTGAACCCGCCCGTGGAGATGCCTCCATCCAGGCAGATGCGGCCCTCCAGCGCGATCGGCAGGGCCTCCAGGGCGGCCACCAGTTTGTCGCCTCCCCGGGAGACGAAGCGGGGGGGATGCTCCACCGCCAGGGGCAGGGAGGCCGCCACGGCCACACCCGGTTTGTCGAGCACGGTGGTGCCACTCCGCACCCTCCCCGAGCGAATCAGCTGCTGGGCCTGCTGGCGACTGGCGGCCAGGCCCCGCTCCACAAGCTCAAGATCAAGCCGTTGCCGACCGGCCATGCCAGGGCATCAACACCTGCTTGTTATGGAACCACAAGCGAAACGGAACAAAAGCGGTGGGCGGGGGGGATTCCAGGGCAAAACGCCAGAGGATGGCGCCCTGCACTGCCCAGACCCAGCCCAGACCATGGCCCAGTCCGGTCTTACGCGCTTGCCCTCCACTGCACCAGCGGCCCGTGGCCAGGTGGTGGCCCTGCTGCACCCCGGCAGTTTCGTGCTCCTCCATGACCACCCTGAAGACCTGCCCCCCTTCCAGTTGATCCAGTGCCAGGGCGGACGCTGCTGGGTGCGTCAGCAGGCCTGGGGACGGGGGGTGCATTGGGAGGTGCCCCACCGCCGCCTCCTGCCCGCCGCCTGAGGCGCGCTTTCGTTGGTCTTGCCTGGGGGCCGCAGCCTGGCCCGATAGGTTGGTGGGCTGATCGCCAACCGCCCCCGCCTTGATCGAGCGTTACACCCTGCCCGAGATGGGCCGCATCTGGAGCGAAGACGCCAAGTTCCAGAGCTGGCTCGATGTGGAGATCGCCGCCACCGCCGCCAACGTGGAGCTGGGCCGGGTGCCCGCCGAGGCCCTGGCGACGATCCGCGAGAAGGCGGCCTTCGAGGTGCCCCGCATCCTGGAGATCGAGGCCGAGGTGCGCCACGACGTGATCGCCTTCCTCACCAACGTGAATGAGCACGTGGGCGATGCCGGGCGCTACATCCACGTGGGGATGACCAGCTCCGATGTGCTCGATACCGGCCTTGCCCTGCAGCTGAAGGCCTCGGTGGCCCTGCTGCGCACCGAACTCGATGGCCTGGCGGTCGCCCTGCGGGAGCTGGCCCGGGCCCATAAGGGCACGGTGATGATCGGTCGCTCCCACGCGATCCACGGCGAGCCGATCACCTTCGGCTTCAAGGTGGCCGGCTGGCTGGCCGAAACCGAGCGCAACCGCGAGCGGCTCGAACGGCTGGGGACGGTGGTGGCCGTGGGCCAGATCAGCGGCGCCATGGGCACCTACGCCAACACCGATCCCCAGGTGGAGGCGATCACCTGCCGGCTGCTGGGCCTGGTACCTGACACCGCCAGCACCCAGGTGATCGGCCGCGACCGTCACGCCGAATACGTTCAGACCCTGGCGTTGGTGGGGGCTTCGCTGGAGCGCTTCTCCACCGAGATCCGCAATCTGCAGCGCACCGATGTGCTCGAGGTGGAGGAGAACTTCGCCAAGGGCCAGAAGGGCAGCTCGGCCATGCCCCACAAGCGCAATCCGATCCGCAGCGAACGCATCGGTGGCTTGGCCCGGGTGCTGCGCAGCTACACCGTGGCCGCCCTGGAAAACTGCGCCCTCTGGCATGAGCGCGACATCAGCCACAGCTCGGTGGAGCGGATGATGCTGCCCGATTGCTCGGTGACCCTGCACTTCATGCTGCGGGAGATGGCCGAGGTGGTGAAGGGCCTAGGGGTCTACCCCGAGAACATGGCCCGAAACATGAATGTCTACGGCGGTGTGGTGTTCAGCCAGCGGGTGCTGCTGGCCCTGGTGGAGAGCGGCCTGGCCCGCGAGGAGGCCTACCGCATCGTGCAGCGCAACGCCCACACCGCCTGGAACACCGAAGGCGGCAACTTCCGCGCCAACCTTGCGGCCGACCCTGATGTGACGGCCCTCCTCAGCCCTGAACAGCTTGCTGATTGCTTCTCCACCGACCTGCACCAGGCCAACCTGGCGGTGATCTGGGAGCGGCTGGGGATTTGAGCGGGAGGGGCGGGCGATGACGGGCGTTGTGGTGATCGCCAGCTTCTGGATCGCCCAGGCCGATGGGGTGTATGCCGTGGTGAGCACCACCCTGCTGCTGGCTGTGGTGGTCCTGGTGTTGCGGCCGGGCAACCGCTGAGGCGAGCAGGGGCTCGACCCTTCAGCCTGTGAATTCGCCGTTGTAAGCCTCCTCACCGTGGGCGTTGATGTCGAGGCCCTGCTGCTCACTGAGAGCGCTCACCCTCAGGGGCAACACTTGGCGGATCAGCGTGAGCACCCCATAGGTGCCCACCCCCACCCAGAGCACCACGAAGCCGGCGGCGCGTAGCTGGATCCACAACTGGCCGGGATTGCCCGCCAGCAGACCATCGGCTCCGGCGGGATTCACGGAGCGAAGGCAAAAGACGCCGGTGAGCAGGATCCCCACCAAGCCGGCCACCCCATGGACGGGCACCACATCCAGGCTGTCATCGAGGCCGAGGCGATTTTTGAGCTGTAGGGCATAGCTGCACACCAGTGCAGCTATGGCGCCGATCAGCAGGGCCGCCATGGGGCTTACGAAGCCCGCGGCGGGGGTGATCGCCACCAGGCCGGCCACGGCACCGGTGGCCACCCCCACGGCGGTGGGCTTGCCCCGCTGCAGCGTTTCAATCGCCATCCACACCAGGGCGGCGGCGGCGCCGGCCGTGTTGGTGGTGAGGCAGGCCAGGCTGGCCAGGTTGCCGGCCACCAGGCCGCTGCCGCCGTTGAAGCCAAACCAGCCGGCCCACAGCAAACCGGCCCCCAGCAGGATGAAGGTCACGTTGTGGGGGGGCGAGACGGCTTGGGGGTAGTGGCGGCGGCGCCCCACCAGGGCGGCGGCCACGCCGGCAGCCACGCCCGAGGCCATTTCCACCACCAGGCCGCCGGCGAAATCGAGGGCTCCCAATCCCTCAGGGCCCAGGAAGCCGCCGGGGCCCCACACCATGTGGGCCAGGGGCAGGTAGATCAGGGTGCTCCAGAGCACCAGGAAGGCCAGCCATGCCCCGAAGTGCATGCGCTCCACCACCGCGCCTGACACCAGGGCCGGCGTGATGATCGCGAAGGTGAGCTGGAAGAGGGCCACCGCCCCCTGGCTGAGCTGGCCCTCGCCCCAGGGTTCGGCCCAGTTGGCCAACCCCGCCCACTGCAGGCCGCCGATGAAGGGAGCCAGGGGGCCCGTGCTCGGGGCGAAGACCAGGCTGTAGCCGAACAGCACCCACAGCACGCTCACCACCGCCATGGCGGCGAAGCTCATCACCATGGTGTTGAGCACGTTGCGGCTGCGCACGAAGCCCCCATAGAAGAGCGAGAGCGCTGGGGTCATCAGCAGCACCAGGGCGGCGCAGAGCAGCACGAAGCCGTTGTTGGCACTGCGCAGGGCTTCGGCGGCGAGTTCCGGGGCGGTCGGGGAAAGGGCGGCGAAAGGCAACGGCTGGGGGGGCGTAAGGCAATCGAACGCCAGCAGAGCGAAGCACAACCGCTGCACAGGTATAAACGGCTACAAAAATCGCGTTTTCCGTAACAACTGCAACACGGTGTCAGGGCCGCGCCGGCTCTGGGGGCGCCGTGGTGGTCGAGGCGGGAGCTGTGGGGTTGGCGCTGGCGGGAAGCGGCTGCTGGCGGCGAAGCGAGGTCACCAGGTCGTCGAGCACGAGGGAGGCCCCGAGCACGCTGAGGTGATCGCCATCGGAGTAGAGCGGTACGCCATTCCTCAGGCGGGGACAGCGGCCCGTGCGCGCGGGGCAGAGCGCATCGAGGGGGTCATGGACAACGAGCTGGGGGTGCTTGGCCAGGAGGGGTTGCAGCTGCCCCTTCAGATAGGTGCTCAGGCGATCGAGGCTGCGGCGATCGAGGCCGGTGCGGCACTCCTGGGGTGGATGGGGACGGAACCACTGGGGTTGGCAAAGCTCCATGGGCACGCCACCGCCGAACTCTGGCGTGGGCAGCAGCAGCACGATCGGCGTGTCGGGGTTGGAGGCCGCGATCTGATCCACCGCTTCAATCCACTGGCCGAGGGCCTGCTGGCGGGTGATCGGGTTGTCGCTGGAGGGGTCGAAGTGGCTGGTGCGCCGAAGGGCGGTGTCGCTCAGAAAGCCAGGGTCGAAGTAAAGCGGCCAGCGCAGGGCCAGCACCAACCAGGTCTGGGCCCCGGGGTTGCCGGGGAGTGAGGCCAGCAGCGAAGCCCAGCGCTGCTCCTGAACCTCGGCCAAGCTGACCGCATCCTCACGCGACATGCCCGTGGCGGGATTGGAGTAGTGAAGCGGCGGATAGGGCATGCCCACGGTGGCCGCCTCCCGATAGCCGAGTCCGTGGCGGCGGCAGAGGTGCTCAGCGGCGCCCATGAACACGTGGGCATGGCTGTCGCCCGCGAACAGCAGCCGGCCCTGGCCCGGGCCGGAACAGTCCGGTCGTTTGCCGGCGTCGGCGGGGGTTGAGGGGACGACCTGGGCGGTGTTGGGGGCACCCCGGAAGAGGAGCGCGCTGCCTTGCCGGGTGAGCACCTGGAGCAGCCCCGTTCCGATCGCCGCCAGCATCAGGCCCGTGGCCACCACCTGCCAACGCTCCGGCCACCAGGGGGAGCGCCGCAGCGGTTCCTCCACCCAGCGCCAGGAGACCACCGCCAGCGCCAGCATCAGCCCCACCAGCAGGGGGATCGTGGTGGCGCTGACGCCCACGGTCCAGCGGGCCAGGGTGAGCACGCTCCAGTGCCAGAGGTAGAGGGAATAGGAGATCAGCCCGAGGAAAACCAGGGGCGGGCGGCTGAGCAGGCCATGGGCGGCGGTGCCGGCTCGCAGCGAGCCCAGCAAGAGGGCTGTGAGGGTCACCGCGGCGGCCACCGGCACGACCCCGAAGGGCAGCGGTAGGGCGATCACACCAATGAGGGCCAGCAGGGCTGCCAGGGGAAGCGGCAGGGGAATCGGCGCGGTGATTCTGCCCCTGGCGGCAGGGGCACCCGGCTTCGGGTCGGCGGGGTGGCGGAGGGCCAGGGCGAGCCAGAGCAGGCAGCCCACCCCCAGCTCCCAGAACCTTCCGGGCAGCAGGAAGAACGCCGCCGGCACATCGACCCCGAGCTGGTGCACAAAAATCCCGAACGATGCGATCACCAGCGGGATCAGCAGCCAGAGCAGACGCCGGCTGCCATCGCGTCCCATGCGGGCAAATCCGCTGAACCACCCCAGCAGCGGGAAGAGCAGATAGAACTGCTCTTCCACCCCCAGCGACCAGGTCTGGGTGAAGGGGTTGAGTTCGGCGGCGGGGCGGAAGTAATCCACCGCCAGCCGGTGCAGGATCAGGTTGGAGGTGCCGAACAACGCTCGCCAGCCGACACCGAGCATCTGGCCCGGATCCGGATTCACCAGAACCAGGGCCACCGCCGTGATCAGCACACAGAGCAACAGGGCGGGCAGCAGGCGCCGGATGCGGCGGCCATAGAAACCCAGCATCAGATCGCCCAGGCCGCTGGCGGGCCGGTGGGCCAGGGAACCGGTGATCACGAAGCCCGAGATCACGAAGAACACATCCACCCCGAGGTAGCCGCCGGGCAGCAGGCGGGGGCTCAGGTGGTGCATGATCACCGCCAGCACCGCCACGGCCCTCAGGCCATCGATCTCCGGGCGGTAGGGGGCCGGGGCGTTGGGTCTGGGGTTGTTCTGGGGGCGGCCGGTTGCGTCGGGGGCCCAACCTGGGCTCTGGCTCACGGGTCTAGGGCGTTGGCGCTGTCGCCGGCCACCAAGGGAGTCGGGGGCCGCTCGGTGGCCGGATCCAGGGGGGCGGCCGCCAGCAGGTCCTCGATCTCGCAGACCGGGAAGCGGTTGATCGCCTTGAGGGCGCGGCGGGAGTTGGTGCGCAGCCGTTCGCTGATCGCTTCGCAATAGGGGATCTGGGCCAGCAGGTCCACGGTGCGGCGCAGCACCCGCACCACATCGCCCTCATCGAGGGAGGTGGCGGCGATCACCTCGCCCCAGCTGGCACCGCTGGCCCAGGCATGCACCAGGCCGGTGAGTTCGGGCTCCCACCACACCGGCACCACCACCGAGCGCCTCTCCTGTTGGCGCTGCAGCTCGCGGCGCAGACCGCGCAGATCGTGGAGGGCTTCCTCGGCGGCCGGCGGCGGCGGCCAGGCGCACCACAGGTCAGGGCGGTTCACCTCGGTGGAGATGGCCTCCAGCACCGCCGCTAGTTCGGCTGGAGGGAGCTCATCGAGGTGGCCGCTCATCAGGGCCAGCCCAAGCCAGAGCTCGTTGTCGCCCCGCAGGGCCGCCACGGTGCGTCCCACTTCGGTGGGATCGAGGCCCTCTTCGCCATCCAGACCGCCGAAGAAGCGAAGGATGTCGATCAGGGAAAGGAAGGTGTCCCAGTGGCGGTTCGAGCGGAAGTGCAGCAGGCGCTGGCGCTCCTCCAGTTCCACCTCCAGCTCCTCGGTGCGGCGCCGGTGCTTCTTGAGCTGTTTGCGGTCGCCCCAGCGGTGGGCCGGGTGCTGCTCGATGGACTCCTCAAGCTCCCGCACCAGTTGGCCCTGGGTCTGCACTTCTCCGGCCAGGTCGTAGCGGGGGGTGTGCATGTCGTGGCGGCGGGCCATCGAGGCCACCGCCAGGGCCAGGCCGCCGCTCTCCTGGTTGCCGTGGCGCAGTTCGCCGCCGTGGCGCAACTCGGGCGCCTCTAGCTGGGACACCTGCAGGCAACTGAGCTCGGCATGGAGGCTGACCACGGCCGAACAGGGCAGCAGGATCCACACGTTGTCGTCGGTGAGGCAGAGCAGCAGGGGGAACTGGCCGGAACCCTTCACCTTCTCCACCACCACCGCCGGGGTGACCCGGCCCTTGAGCTGGGGCGCCTTCACACTCACCAGGGTGCCCTCGCTGGCGAATTGGAGCGCCAGGGTGAGCTCGTGGGCCAGGGTTTCTTCAGCCTGCTGCTGCAGGATCCGCAGCAGGCGCCGTTCCTCCCGCAGCCTGCCCCGTTCCTTTTCATAGTCCTCAAAATCGTCCCAGGGCACATCGCCGCCGCTGCTGTCCAGGGAGGCCAGCTGGGCGGAGAGTTCGGCGATGCGGGCCTCGTCGTCGGCCAGGTCGAGGGTGGCGAGGTAGCGGCCGAAGCTGCGCTCTACCAGCTCCTTCGCCTTGGTCAGGTCGTAGCGCTGCAGCAGGTTGAGCACCATGCCGTAGCTCGGGGTGAACTGGCTCACCAGCGGATCGGCGGGCGCGGTGGCCAGGGTGCCGGCCTCGCGCACCCCCTCGAAGCGGCTTTGCACAGTCACCACATAGCCCTGGGAATCAAGGCCGCGGCGGCCGGCCCGGCCGGCCATCTGCAGGAACTCACTGCCCATCAGCGGCCGGTGACCCCGCTCGGTGCGCTTGGAAAGCGCCGAGATCACCGTGGTGCGGGCCGGCATGTTGATGCCCGCCGCCAGGGTTTCGGTGGCGAACACCACCTTGATCAGGCCCTGCTGGAAAAGCTCCTCGATCAGCTCCTTCCAAGCCGGCAGCACGCCGGCGTGGTGGGCGGCGATCCCGCGCAGGAGCGGATCGGCATGGCCCTCCCGCACCGCCTCGGGGGTGGCCGCCACGAAGGCATCAAGTCGGACGCGGATGCGCGCCTGCTCGGCGGGATTGACCAGGCACACCTTGCCCAAGTCGCGCACGGACTTATCGCAGCCGCGGCGGCTGAAGATGAAATAGATGGCCGGCAGCATCTCGCGCTCCGCCATCTGGGCCACCACAAAGCCGATCGGTGGCGCCTCCGGCTGGGGCGGGCGGGCCTCCTTCGGCCCCTTGCGGCGGGTGGTTTTGGGAGGGCGCCAAACCTTGCAGTTGGCATGGAGGGCGGTGCCCTCATCGTTGAGCAGGGGGTGGAGCCCCTTGGCGCTGCAGAAGCTGAAGGCCAGAGGCACCGGCCGGAAATCGCTGAACACCAGCCGGGTGGGCCCGTGCACCCGTTCGATCCAGTCGGTGAGCTGACCGGCGTTGGCCACCGTGGCCGAGAGGGCCACCAGCTGGACCGGCGGCGGGCAATGGATGATCGATTCCTCCCAGACCGTGCCGCGCTGGGAGTCGTTCATGTAGTGGCACTCATCGAGCACCACCGCCTCCACGTCATGGAGGGGGTCATCGGCCTCGCGATCGATCTCCGCATAGAGCATGTTGCGGAAGATCTCGGTGGTCATCACCACGACGCGGGCCTCGCGGTTGAGGCTCAGGTCACCGGTGAGCAGTCCCACGTTCTCGGCACCGAATTGCTGGCGGAAATCGCGCAGCTTCTGGTTGGAGAGGGCCTTGAGTGGAGTGGTGTAAAAAACTTTGCGCCCGTGGGCAAGGGCGCGGTAGATGGCGTACTCGCCCACCAGGGTCTTGCCGGAGCCGGTGGGGGCACTCACCACCACCGAGTGGCCGATGTTCAGCGCATCGATCGCCTCCAGCTGGAAGGGATCGAGCGGAAAGGGGAAGAGCTCGCCCAGGGGCGGCACGGAGCCGGTGGTGGAGCGCTCGCTCATCGCCTGATCCTATGGGGCGGCTGTACCGGGTCGTTCGGCCAGGCGCTGGCCCTGGACTGTTGCTGGTGGCCAGGCCCGAACGGGGGGTACGACCGGCTGTGGCCTGAGGGCTTCACGAACGCCAGCTGAATCCTCAACATCGGAGCTGACATCCATTGGTTTGCAGTCGGCAAGAGCCCATAACCTGGCGGCAATTTTCATATTCTGCCAGGTATTGTTGGTACCTTGATGTGTCGCATTCGCTGTCTAGACACCCGAGAGAGTGGGTCCGAATTGGCCCGGTGAATGTAAGACTGGCGGATCCCTGCATGGCGCGCCCGCCCTCGCGATGGCTGGTCACCATTGGCGGTTATTCCTTGATTCAGGTTCTATTGCTGATCGTGCCGGGCACCTTCGTGTCGCTGAGCCTGCATGCGGCAGGGTGGCAGGGTGGTGGGGCTCCGCAGGATGGATTCCATGGCCGATGCTCCGTATCTCGTTGCCCTGGCCCTGGTGGAGTTTGCGGGCAAGCGTGCCCTGCCGCTCACCGGTAAATCCCAGACGGCCGCCGCTGCCGATGCCGTCGATCCCGGCGATGACGGACGCACCCTGGCGCTGGAACTGTTGCTGCGTCTGTGGCAGCGCAGCGAAGAGGGCCCTCTGCAACGGGCCGCTGGGGAGGCCAGCCTGCTGTTGCTGGAACTGCCGTTGGAGGTGATGAGCGAACAGCTACCGCTGCTCAAGGCGAACTGGATCTCCGGCGGTGAAACGGCATCGTTGCTTGACAGTTTGGAGGGCCTGGCGATCAGGGCCTGGCGGATCACGATCGCCAAGTACGAGCCGATTCGTTTCATCGCCTGGCCCTGATCGCCCGTTGGCCAGGCCCCCATCTGGGGACCATTGCGCAAGACTTGCTGTTGTCCCCAGGACGGGCGAGATGCCAGCAGGGTTGAGGTCGTTGATGCTGCCGGTGCGCGGTGGTTCTTGTCAGCTTTGGGCTGGTCAGCACCAGCCAGCGGCCCCGACAGATTCATTGCCCTTGCTCGTGTGTCATGGCGGGCCAGGAGTACCCAGCGACTATTTGTTTCCCATGGTGGGGAATGTGCAGCGACCCGTCATTTTCTTCGACCAACTGGGATGTGGACGCAGCGACCGGCCCAGTCCTGATGTTCAGGAGTATTCGATCGCTGCTTCCGTGCAGGACCTGCTTGAGCTGATCGACGCTCTGGTGGCTCATGGGTCGATCCCGATGCACGCTGGGCGCCCGGCCTATCACCTCTACGGGCAGTCGTTCGGCGGCATCCTGGCCTTTGAGGCCCTCACCGCTCCCAGTGGCCCCCCATTGCCGCGCTCGTTGACCCTCTCGAATGTGCCGAGCTCGGTTCCCTTCCTGCTTGAGGATGTGGCGGCACTCCTGGAAGCTCTTGGCGGCGATGGTTCCCGCTTTGATGCAACCCATGTTTGTCGAATTTCCCCCCGACCAGCGGCACTTTTGGCGGCCTATGCCCCAGGGCACCCAGGCAGCGATTGGCGTGGTGTGGATGTCATTGCTGACTGGTGTGCGTCGGAGCCCAGCCTGGCTTCCCTCAACCTGCCCGTTCTGCTTCTTGCTGCGGAACATGACTTTGTCACCCCCCGTTCGATGGAGGGTTGGCAGAAACTCGCCAAACAGCGCCTGGTGATTCTCCCAGGTGCGGCGCACCATGCCTTGCTTGAGATGCCCGAGGCCTATGGCGCGCAGCTGGAGACCTTCCTTCAGGCCCACGAGGATGGGGTTCTTGGGCGCGATCCCCAACCCCTTCCAGCAGGATGATGGGCCGAAAACCATGCGAGATGGCATCAACCACTGTGGCGCGCACGCAACCACTGGTCACCCATGTGGCCTGCCCACTCGAGGGGCTTGTTGGCCGGCCTTTTGCTCAAGAAAGCAATTCTTTAAGCCAACTTGAGTTGATTTTCGATCGCCAGCACTGCTTCTTCATCAACTATTGCGGCTGCATTTAAGGGCCGCTAACATTATGGCCAGACCAATTTTCCCTGGTTAACGGAGACGAAATCCTGTGGATCCTGCCGCCGTGCTCAAGCCTGTGTTGCTGCTGGGTGTGGTGCTGATGGTGGTTGGCATTGGCGCCCGGGTACGGCTGGAGGATCCGCTGTTGTTGCTGCGCCGCCCTGCTCTGACCCTGCGCTCCCTGCTGGCGATGTATGTGCTCTTTCCCTCCCTCGTTCTGCTGCTGATTTGGCTGCTGCCACTGCGGCAGGGAGTGGGCGCTGTGTTGTTGGGGTTCGCGGTCTCGCCCGTGCTGCCGCCTTGGGCCAAGAAGGGAAGCGTCTTTGGCGCCAAGATTGACTACGTCATCGGCCTGGAGCTGCTCTCAACCGCCGTCTCCCTGTTGCTGGTGCCGCTGATGATCGCGATTGTCGAGCAGTTGTTCGGGGTCGCCACCGTCTTGGATCCCAGGGCCATGCTGCTGGTGCTGTTGGCCACCGTTGTGCTCCCCCTGGGGCTCGGCATCGGGATCTCCCGCTTCTTTCCCCGCACCGCACCACGGCTGGCTGCCATTTTTGATCGACTCGGCAGTGTGGTGTTGCTCTTCGGTGCGGTGGTGCTGCTCGGCCTCCATGGACCCAAGATGCTCATGGTGATCGGCGAGGGCACCGTGCTGATCATTCTTCTTGTGATCGTCCTTGGTCTTTTGTTTGGCGAGTTGCTTGGCGGGCCGGATCGGGGTATCCGCGGCGCCCTCGCCTCGGCCACGGTGTCGCGACATCCCGCTATCGCGCTGTTGCTGGCCTCCGGCGCCTTTCCCCAGCTACAACCCACCCTAATTGGCACGGTTCTCCTCTACCTTCTTACTTCCCTTTTGCTTCCTGTTCTCTTGATGCGGTGGCTGAAGTAAGAGGCTCGCTACGCTTGTTGAGCGTCATTCCGCAACCCTTAGATCGGTTTCGCACAGTTGCGTTCGACCGGCATGGGAGCGTTCGAAAGCGGCCGCTTCAGTGCAGACCAACGATGCAATTCCTACGGCTTCTGCTGTAGCCTGCACCGACCATTCTGACGATTGACTTGGAAGACGCAATGTTGCAGGGTGATGTGCCAGGATTCGAGTCAACGACGTGGCAGCCTGAGTACCTGCGGCACCATGCGACAGAGCAATCGGAGTACCTGGACAAGGTGGCCGCCAGCGATGTTATTCGGCAGGTTGCCGAGCGTGCCATGGAACTGCTGGCGCTGAGTGCGGGCGCGAAGGTCTTGGAGTTGGGTTGTGGCAATGGAGTCTTCCTTCCGCGTCTGGCCAAGGCGGTGGGAGCTGAGGGGAGGGTTGTAGGAGTCGATCACTCACCGGACCTGATCGCCCAGGCCCGGGCAAAGGTGATCGCCGAGGGTCTGGGCGACGGTGTTGACCTTCATGTGGGGGACGCCTATGCCTTGCCCTTTGCTGACGGCCACTTCGATGCGGCACACTGCGAACGCGTGCTCATGCATCTTGAAAGACCGAACGAAGTTTTGGCGGAGCTTGCTCGGGTGGTGAAGCCGGGCGGTGTGATTGTGGCCGCCGAGCCCGACTGGATGGGCATCAGGATTGATCACCCTGATCGGGAGGTCTTCGATGTGGTGTATGCCCGCGCGCAAAAGCATCGCAATGTCGACATGGGCCTGACGCTTTATCGCCGTTTCGCCGAGGTTGGGCTCATGAACAGGCGATACGCGACCGTTTCAGTGGTGATTGAAGACTACTCAGCCTGGAAGATGTTTGGCCTTGACCTTGATGCAGAGGTTGAAAGCCTCGCCTCCGAGGGAACCATCGATCCTTCTCGACTGGCAGCCATCCTTCCTGCCCTTGATTCAGCGAACGAGAGCGGCCGCTTCTACTCAGCGGTGACGCTGCATCTTGCTTCAGGGGTGGTCCCTGGTTAGGGCGTCAGCCCTGGCGGTGTATGCGGGCAGTGAGAACAGGTGGAAGAAAATGACGAGGTTGCCGCTTACCTGACTAGAGTTTAAATGTGCTGCTTGCAATGCTGCGACGCAAGCGCCGCGACCAACCAAAGGCGGCAGCCACTCCCATCAATGGCAGCGGGCCGGGAACGGAAGCTGAACCTGAACCTGAACCTGAACCTGAACCTGAATAATTGCCAAAATATGAACCGGCGCCATACAGATCAAGGTTTCCGCCATATCCGGGAGGTTCAAACGTCAAGACGCTTCCGCCATTGTCAAAGTCAATGGAGCCGCTGTACATGCCTGAACCGTAGCTGTTGATGTTACTAAAGTTTAGTTTCAATGAATTTCCGACTTTTGAAATCAGAATGAGGACTTCGCTGGTGGGAGTGTTGATGTCACTGTTTCCAAAGGTAGCGCCGCCATCAAAAAGGAAGCTAAATGTATAATTGGCGAGTGAGTCAAGGGCGAAGGAGCCTGTTCCGGGATCTCCGTCAAAGCTGAATGAACCGGTTCCAGCAATGGGAAGGTCCAGAGGTGGCCCATCGGCAACGCCATCAAATTGAAACTGGAAAACCAAGGCGTGTGCCGGCGCCGAGGAAAGGCCAACAATGCCCCCGCCGACTACGGCGGCAAAGGGGATGCTCAGTAGCCGTGCATGGAAGCGGTTCAAGGTTGTTCCTCTGCTGTGTACATGCATGGCACACCTCATGTAGCCTTGCGTTTAGGTATCCATGGCTACATTTTCGATGGCTGGGCGGTGGTTGCCGTGAGCTGATCCAAGCTGCCCCAGCAGATCGTCAGCCCGGAGGCCGGACCCTCGGAAAGGCTGCCCGCAAGCAGTCGTACGCGGAGGCCCACTGCAGCTCGATGCAGCACCCTCAGCCACCCTTCGATTCAGACTGACGTCCATCCCTGGCGCCGGGACGCCCTGTTCCCCTCTCCCCCAGCCCCCGTGAGCGGCGCCGACGACACGAACGAGCCCGCCGTCGCTGAGCCCCCCTGGCGCCAGCAGCTGCGCGTCGCCCTCGGGGATCTGCCCGCCGTCCGCCGCCGTCGCCTGCGCAGCCTGGCGCCCGCCGGCGCCGCTGCGTTGCAGCCAGCAGCGCCCGAAGGAGCCGCAGCCTCGAGGGCCGAGCAGGCGAGCCCCCCGTCGCCCTCCCCCCTGCTGGACCTGGCCAGTAACGACTACCTAGGACTCAGCCGTGATGCCGCCGTGCTGGCGGCCGCCGCCGCCGAACTGGCCGCTTCGGGCCTGGGGGCCGGCGCCTCGCGGTTGGTGAGCGGCACCCGGCCGGTGCATCTGCAGCTGGAGGAGGCCCTGGCCGCCTGGCTGGGGCGCGAGCGGGTACTGCTCTTCCCCAGTGGCTTCCAGGCCAACCTGGCGGCCGTCTGCGCCCTGGCCGATCGCCACAGCCTGGTGTTGGCCGATCGCCTCATCCACCATTCCTTGCTCGCCGGTGTGCGGGCCAGCGGTGCTCGCTTGAAGCGCTTCGCCCACAACGATCCGGCCGATCTCGAGCGACTCCTGCTCGGCGAGCGGCGCGTCCGCCCGGAGGGCCGCCTGCTGGTGCTCTGCGAAAGCCTTTACAGCATGGAAGGCAGCACCCCGCCCTTGCCCACGCTGGCAGCTCTCTGCGCGCGCCACCGGGTGCCGTTGCTGGTGGATGAAGCCCATGCCCTTGGGGTGCTCGGCCCCGGCGGCCGCGGCCTGGCCCATGGATTTGCTGAGGTGGCAATCGTGAGCGGCACCCTCGGCAAGGCCTTCGGCAGCGGAGGCGCCTTCCTCGCCGGCGATGCCCTGGTGGGCGACTGGTTGCTGCAGAGCAGCGGCGCCTTCCGTTACACCACCGCCCTCGCTCCGCCCCTGGCTGCCGGTGCCCTAGCGGCCCTCGGCCGGATTCAGGACGATCCCGGCGCCGCCGCTGCCCTGCTGGAGCGCTCGGGCCGTTGGCGCGACGCCCTGGCGGCGGCCGGCTGGCCCCGGCCCCCTGGCGAGGGTCCGATCCTTTCGCTTCTGCTCGGCGATGACGCCGCCGCCCTCGCCGCCCAGGAGCGGCTGGAGGCGGCGGGCCTGCTCGCCCTGGCGATCCGGCCGCCCACGGTGCCCGAAGGCACCTCCCGGTTGCGGCTGGTGCTGCGGGCTGGCCTGCCCTCCGGCACTCTGGAGACGCTTCTGGAGGCTTTGGGTCCCGGACCCCGGCTCTCGCCGGCCTCGCCCTGAACCGGGGGTCTCTACGGCCCTCCTAGCCTCCAAGCCTCAGCCACGGGAGCGGCCAAGCCGCAGCTCGTTGCAGAGCCGCTTCGGCTCAGCCTCCGGTCCGCCCATCGCTTGGGGTCAGTGGACGACCGCCGCGTCCCTCCGCCATCCCCCCAGCCCCCGCTTCTCCTCCACGCCACCCCGCAGCGC
>Ga0310334_100140_pt1 | contig 22259 bp, 30 predicted proteins | sample LakMicMIDCLREDC7_FD_195548 | JGI IMG/M metagenome (GOLD analysis project Ga0310334, IMG submission 195548) | Enriched freshwater cyanobacterial communities from Lake Michigan, Michigan, United States - MI23.DCL.RED.C7 (v2) (version 2) | ecosystem: Environmental > Aquatic > Freshwater > Lake...
CCTGTTGGCTCGTGACAATCAACCAGACCTTGCCTTTGCCTTTATTTCCGATCATCTCAGCCAGGGCATTCAACTCGCCAATCTTGTCGTTGGAATCGCCGATGAACGTGCCCATTTCATCGATCACGACAATCAGATGTTGGACCTTCCCGCCGCTTGGTTTCTGTTCATCCACCCAGGCCACCAGCTCATCGGCGATCCCCTCGGCAGTGACAGTTTCATGGCGGAATAGATCAGCCAGGGACTCCTTTGCCGCCCGCTGGTCAGGATAAGTGTGAGGGTCAATGTCGGGGAGTATCTCTCCAAGTCGTCGGCGCACAGTGGCAAGATCCCCACGCCCTTCTTGAGAAACCCAAGCAGTCGTATAGCGGCTTTCGTAGGCCTCAGCGAGTTTGTCTTGCAATCCTTTCTCCTGAAGGCGGCGCTCGATGCGGGCGACCACGTAGTTATCCGAGAGCCCAAGGCTTCGGTAAAACTCGCCAAGCAGGATTTCACCTACAGAATTGGGATTGGTTAGGGATTGCCGGCTCTTAATCTCAAAGGCGATCGTCTTGATCTGAGTCGTCTGTTTGACCTCAGCCAGGCGCAGCCGGAGGTCTTTCCCACGGGGCGTATCAGACAGGTGCTTCAGGAAGGCATCGATGCAATGTTCACCCGATCCCTCATCGAGCACATCATTTTGCAGGAGATAGCCGAGCACCTTGGCGAAGTGGGACTTGCCTGAGCCAAAGAAGCCCGACACCCACATGCCCATGACATCCCTGGGAGATCCACCCCGCCGCAGCGTGTCACTGATCTGAGTAAAGGTGTCGAAAATCGTCTTGAGTTCTGCCTCGATCTTGTCGGTGACCACGTATTCACGGATTTCCGTGGCCAATGTCGATGGGTCAAAAACCTTGACGACACCCTCAACTTTGATGCCAATATCTCTCTTGATCGTTTCGCGTACGGTTGTCATCGTTCGCCTCCTTGCATCAGCAACTTCACAGCGAGGTAGTTGCCGCCATCTGCCTGGTTCATGAAGTAGAGCTTGCCGCCGCGGTCCTCGCCTGGAAATGCGATAGCGATCCTGCACTCCAGATTGCGAAGATCACGGAGTAGCTCGCCAAAGCGAATCAGTGGATACAAAGATACAGTGGAGTATGCGATCACCGTACCGCCAGGAATCTCTGCTGCAAGTTCAGCAATGGCCTTGGGCAAGGACTGCTCAACCCGTGAAGCAAGTCCCTGCAGAAGCCAGTGGAAATCGTCGAATTCGTCTTCACAAAGATCCGTAATTGTCGCTTCGTCGTAGCCATCAAAAAGAAATCGACTGAGGTCAAGCAGCCGATAGGAGTGTCCCATCGCCTCAAGTTGTGGAGCAAACGAGTCCAGCAGCTGCTCACGAAAGTCCAACTCCTCAACAGGAGGGTACACCAGGAGTATGGAATTGTCTGTCTTCACCGACCCCTCCTCTCGAAGCGGCTCCTTTAGCAGCTCTCGGAGGGTCTGGAAGCCTTGGATCATCGTTGACGATCTTCTAGGTCAAGCTCGACGATGTCGGCTTGCATGCGGAAACCCAGTTTACCCTGTCTGCTGAGCTCGCTCAAGGCGTCGACCACTTCCTGGGTGTCCAGGCCGACCAGCCTGAACCAAGGTGAGCGGACGATTTTAAGATCACCGTTCCTAGATGCCCTGAGCGCACGAATGAGTAATCGTACAGGGCTAGCGTAGAGAGCGGGTCGGACTGTCTGCTTCTTGTAAACACCCTTTGCCAGGCCGAAGTCTCGTATACTTGCAATGTATTTCCGTACAACCGCAATAGTTGTGTTTCTCGTCCATTCCTTGAGCTCTGGATGCTTTGCCTCACTGGCATGTAAGTAGGCAAGAATATCGTCTTGTCGAATTTCAGTGGGAGCTTTTCGGATGCGAGGAAAAAGATAGTTACTGCCTAGGTCGGCTACTAGGCAGTCATTCAGGGCCAGCAGGCAGTAAGCGGTCAGAGCCCTCTCTTGATCAGAGGTGCAGCGCCGCCATTCCTCCAGGAAATCACGGAACAGTACATTGGTTGGATCCAGGAGATATCGAGCCTTGAGCTCTTTCCAAGCTTTGTTTCTTGAGCTTGATGTTCTCTTGGCCAAGCAGTTGTGCTGAAGGATAAGCGCCCTGTAATCACTAGATGATTGCGCTGACGCTCCCGCGTTTAGCAGGGAATAAAAATCAACATATAAGGCCGAGCAAGCCGAAAGCCTTGAAACAAAGGGGCCTTGGGTAAATGCTGCTATTTCTGAATTGACAGCTTTGCCCCCTGTTTCAATTGGTGGTTTGCTTGGATCTTTGGTTTTACCTTTCGCCAAAGCGCTGAACTGTGTGATGGCCATTGACCTATCATACCTTATTTGACTTCGTGATAGCCTCATGCTGAATGTGACGGCTTGAGCAACATTCTCCTGTTGGGCACCGTTGGTTTTTATGTTTATTTGTAAGACTCGTTTTGGCCGCCGCCTCACTTGAGTCCATGCCAACATTCTAGTCTCTGATTGTGGCATTGAGCTCCCCCTGCCGCTGCTTTAGCAGTTCAACCACTCCGTTCCACTCCGGCTGGTGCAGCGCCATCCCATCCGCCACGTGCCGCCGGGGGATCACCAGGCTGTGTCCCATGCTCACTGGGTAGGCGTCGGCGATGCAGATCGCCAGCTCGTTCTCCAGCAGCACTCGCCCGTTGCCCTCCAGCGTGCAGAACACACATCCCTCCTCCCGCTGCCCATAACTGGCCTGAACACCACGAAAGTCGGTGCAGTCGGTATCCCGCTTGCCGGCGTTGCAGCGGAAGCAGAGCCCCTGCAGGTTGCTGATGTCGTCCGATCCCCCTTGGTTTTTGGGGATGATGTGGTCCACCTCCAGGGCCCGCTGGTGCTCGTGCGCGCCGCAGCACTCGCAGCGGCCCCGTGCCCTTGTGAGCACCCGGTATTTCACGGAACCGCTGATCGGCTTCCGGTGGCGGGAGCGATGGGCAAACACCTCCTCACCCCGTTGCTCGCGAAACCCTTCCAGGCGCTGGCGACACAACTGCAGCAGCGCATCGCGCTCGCTGTCGCTCAGCTCCTCCGCCCGATCAGGGTGTAGAGCCCATCGCCATACCGGGTGATGCCGTTGCCGGTAAGTACGCGGCCCACCATCCGCTTTACCCGCTCGGTGTAGTACTCGACCTGGGTCACGTCTTCGCCCAGGATCCGCCGGGCGATGTCCTGTGCTGGGGCCGGACTGCTGCGGCCCAGCAGTTCCATCAGCATCATGGGCTGGTAGATATGGCTCATGCGCATCCGCTCGGCGATGTAGTGCCGGAGGCGCTGGTAAGCCTGGGAGTATTTCGTCATGCCCCCATGCCAGCACCGGATGCCTGATTCAGCCAGTTGCTTAGCTCGGGATCACAGGCCAATGACGTGTCCCCCTTGTAATGGTCTGGAGCCCTGATCTCGCCGTTCTCCCTGGATCGCCTCTGCCTCATCAGGCGTCTCCCGTCAGGGCGGGGCGCTCGCTATCCGACAACGTTCACGGTGTTGCCGTAGCGCCCCAACTGGCGGTCCGCTGTCAACAGCAGCATGGGTTCCGTCCTGCTCTGGCACACCAGCAGCCGATCAAAGGGATCGCGATGGTCGCCATCGGCCTCCAGCTCCGCCACCGCCAGCAGATGGGCGTTGCGAATCGGCAACCAGCGAAAACCCTGCAGCGGCACCTGGCGCTCCAACTCAGGCAGATCCACTTGCAAGCGGCCGATCGACACCTTGATCGCCATCTCCCAGAGCGAGGCCTGGCTCACGAACACCTCTGCCTCCGGAGCCCGCACGCGCTCCACCACAGGCTTCGGCAGTCGCGGATCGTCATTCAGCCACCACAGAACCAGGTGGGTGTCGAGCAGCAGCCGCGTCACTGCAGCGCTTCGAACAGGTCATCCAGTGGTGCATCGAAGTCAGCACCGAGCTGGATCTGGCCGCGCATCGCTCCGGGCGCTGCCACAGGCTGGGCTTGAGCCTGCCAGCTCACCAGCCGTGCAATCGGTACGCCGGCCCGGGCGATCACCACCTCCTCTCCCTGCTCCACCACCTGCAGCAACTGGGAGAGCTGGGTCTTGGCCTGGTGGATGTTCACCGGCTCCATCATGGATTGCGCTGAACTAAGTCTTAGTCTAGTCCGCCCATCTCGGGCGCGACGTCCATGGCGATGCAGAAGGGCACCCGTCGCCATCCCCTGGGGCGTCCCCTCATCGCATGCGTCGGTTGTACCAGCACTGATCGATGGTCTTCGCCTAGGGGTTGTGACCATGTCTGCCATCGGTACGTGAGCTCCTGAGCGCTCAGCCCGGCTCTCCCGGCGCGCCACGCCGGATCAGGTAGCCGTGCTGCGCCGTGCCGCCGAGGTGATCCACAAGTCGCTCACGGGCTTCATCCTCGAGAGCTCCGACCTTGCTGCCAAGCAGACGCTGCTGGTCAGCGCCTGCCTCTCCAGGTCCTTAGGCCGCCTTGGAGCCTGCCTACGCTGAAAAACGAGCCGGCGTAGCGTCGGCCTCTTGGCGACAGCCCCGCTCTGGCATGACCTACTGCATCGCCTACTGGCTGGAAAAGGGCCTGGTGCTGGCCTCCGATTCCCGCACCAATGCCGGGGTGGATTACATCTCCACCTACAGCAAGATGACGGTGCTCCAGCCCGCCCCGGATCGGTTGTTCGTGATCCTGGCGGCCGGCAGCCTGGCCACCACCCAGGCGGTGATCAGCGCCATCCGCCGCGATCTCGACCGCCCCGCCGACCTGGCATCAGGAGCCGGCCAGGACCTGCGCCACTGCGACTATCTCTTTGAAGCGGCGGCCTACGTGGGTCGTCTGAGCGTGGCGGTTCAGAAGCAGCACGAGGAGGCCCTGAGCCAGTCCGGCGCCAGCGGCGCGGCCACCTTTCTGCTGGGTGGACAGATCGGCAACGAACCCCATGGGCTCTACCTGATCTATCCCCAGGGCAACGCGATCATGGCCACGCCTGAAACGCCCTACCTTCAGATCGGCGAGAGCAAATACGGCAAGCCCCCGCTCGACAACATCGGCCACACCAACCTCTCCCTGGAGGACGCCGCTCGCCTCTGCCTGATCTCCGAGGTGCTCACCCAGCGCTCCAACCTCTCCGTGGGCCCGCCGTTCGACCTGGTGATAATCGAAGCCGGCCGCAAGACCATCGCCCACCAGCTCAAGCTGGAGGCGGGTGATCCCAGCCTCGAGGCGATGATCCACACCTGGAGCCAGGCCCAGCGCGAAGCCCTCCACCGCCTGCCGCGCCTCCCCTGGGAACCGGACGGCAGCGGCAGTGGCACCTGATCCAGCGCCTTGTGGAGGACGAGAACGGCTTAGTCGCGCTGGATGGTGTGTCCGCTCATGGCCGGCCTCCAAGCCCACCTCGACCCAGCACGTGGGCGTTGCCGGTGGATCGACACCTTGATCGCCATCTCCCACAGCGACGCCTGACTCACGACAGCGGCGGCGGAAGGGCTGGATCAGAATCGGCTCGTCCTCGGGGCCATGGCTGTCACCAAAGGGTGCGGCAGGGCCTGGAAGCCATCGGCCTGCAGCAGTCCGGCCAATTCAACGATGGCCTGCTCCAGCTCTGGCAATTTGCCCTGGTGATGGGTAAGGCTCAGCTCCCACACCGTGGCCGCACTCACCAGCACCGTGGTGTCTGAATCAACGAGCAGGGCCTGCACCGGTTGAGTGAGGCGTTTCGGATCGAATTCCAGGGTCCACGTCACGTGGTATTCAGCCCGAGCAATCGCGCGGCAAATCACATCCACATCCTGGGTGGGCCGGATCTCGGGCATCGCCGGATCCGTGATCAACACACCAGCCACGGCCCCGCCGACAGCCCGCTCCAGCAGGGAGACATTGGGGTCGTTGGGGTTCATCGCTTCAGGCGCTCCTCCAGCAGGGCCATGGCCAGCACCTGTTCGCGGGCACTGCCAGCGCGTACGGCATCAAACAAGGCCAGCAGCTCACCGAGCTCCGGATTGCGCACCGCTGCATCGGGAACGCTCGGGTAAAGGGGAACCAACGCCACCCCTCGAACGGTGCCGTTTTTGCAGGGCCAGACCGGCGGCGGGTCATTGCCTTGCCGGATCTGATCTTTCAAAGGAGCTGCGGCGTAACCGGTTGGAATGCCCCGCGTCAGCCCGCCCCGGTTGGGCGGAAAGCAGTAACGGGCTCCGTACTCAACAAACCGGGCCAATGCGCTGCGGACGACCGTGGCCCGGCCTTGGGCGTTCTTCTGGGCCAAGTTGGCCCCTACCGCCCGTTTGACAGCTTGATGGGTCTCCGATGCCGTCAGTCCCAGCTCGGCGCCCAGAGCGGCGTAGCTGGGGGGCGGACCAGACTCCAGTGCCAGCCGCAGCAGCACCACCAGGTCCTGAGGACGCAGCACGGGCTGGGGATTTGAGGAAGAGCGGGCCATGGCAACGCCTCATTCGCTATTCGCGAATAGCAAATATAGGGTTCCTCTTGCCGCGCGGCCAGAAGGCCCCCGTCATCGGCTGACCAGCAGCGAACGGATCAGCTCTTGGAGCCCAGCAGGGCAACAGGGTTGCTCAGTGGGCCCTGGGTGCGCCGGAGCGGCAGTGGCGGCATGGGCGTCACGGAATGCCAGATCAGCTCGACGCGTCTACCTCCTCCTCGATCCGGTAGAACTCCCGATCATCGGAACAGCAGAGATCGCCGTAGTAGCGCTCGAGAACGGTGTAGCGGGTCATGGAGCGCTGATGGGGATCAGTAATAGCGGCCTGGGTACTCGCCCGGGTGGTCGATGCGCTGCACGCGCACACCCGCGGCCGACTGGCCGGAAAAGCGCAGGATGGCGCTGCCGGACACCGAAAAGCCGAGATCCTGAGCCAGCCGTGCCACTTCGTCTGCCGTGATCGCCTCCTGCACCTGCTGCTTCAGGGCTGGATCACGCTGCACCCGCGAGAGGAAGTGTCTGAGCTGCTCGAGCGTCACCGGCGGCTCCCTGCGGGTGTGAACCTTACGGCTGCCAGTGGCAAGAGCGCTTTCACTGGTTCTTGGCTGAACCAGCGATGATGGACCACATGGAGCGCTCCTATCCTCCCAGTCTCGACGAGCTGCGCCGACTGGCACCGGCGCTGCAGTGACTCACCGCCGCCCACGGTGGAACGGGGCTGCAGGTTTTCGGCTCCGTGGTCCACGGAGCAGCACGGCCAGGCAGCGACCTCGACCTCCTGGTGGACTTTCCCCGAAGCCCCAGCTTTGAGCAGTTCATGGATCTGAAGCTGGCTCTGGAGGACCTGCTGCGCGTGCGGGTGGATCTTGTGACCAGACGCGGCCTGCGCCCCGAGCTCAGGGAGCGGATTGAACAGGAGGCTGTTGCCCTTGACTGATCAGGGCGCCTCCCGTGACTGGTCGCTCTTTCTCCAGGAAATGCGTCAGTTCTGCCGCAAGGTGATCCGCTACACAGCCGGTCTCAGTGCTGAGGAATTCGAAGCAATGAACTCGTTTATGACGCTGTCCTGAGAAATCTTGAGCTCCTCGGCGAAGCCACCTAACAAATCCCAGGAGCTCAGCCTGCTCCGTTCTCGGGCCAGGCAAAACAGGTAGGCCGCAAGGCAGGCAGCATGGCCGCAACCAGCATGGATCCGTTTCGGTTGTGCATCCATCGAGGGTGCTCACTGATGCCACGCCGCGCGCCTGGCGTTCCCCCACAAGCAGTGCAAGAGCATGCTCCAGGCGGTGCTGGCTGACAGCCCGGCGGGTGAAGTCTTGATGGCGGCCCACCCTGTGGGCGTGGCTACGCTGAGAGAGTCCCTGAGCGGGGAGCCGTCATGGCTTTACATGCCGATCTCGGTTGGGCGGACTGTTCCGCCGTGGAGCGCGACCCGCAACGCGTGAGTGGCGCCTGGGTGTTTCGCGGCACCCGCATCCCCGTTGCCGCCCTGTTCGAGAACCTGGAAGACGGGGTCTCGCTATCTGAATTCGTCGAGCTCTTCCCAGGTGTGTCCAAGGTGCAGGCACGGAGTGTTCTCGAGCATGTTGCCCGAAGCACGGCGTCCGCAGCCTGAATGCGGATCCTGTTCGACCAGGGGACCCCTGTCCCACTGAGGAGATCCCTGGACGCCCACGAGGTGGCAACGGCCTATGAGCTGGGGTGGTCGACCGTCACCAATGGCGACCTGATTCGGCTCGCCGAGCAGGAAGGCTACGAGTTGCTGATCACCACAGACACGAATCTCCGATATCAGCAGAATCTCGAGAACCGCAACATCGCCATTCTTGTACTCACAACAACCAGTTGGCCAAGAATTCGTCTCGTCGCCGCTCGCGTCGTAACCGTCATTGAAACGATGCAAGACAGGTCCTACCAGGAGCTGGAGATTCCCTGAATCAGCCGTTCAGAGTTGCAAGAGATCTGATGAATCCCCGCTGACGGAAGCTGCTGGAAGAGATGGGTCTTGCCTGGCGCACGTTCACCAAGCGCTCGTCGGCCAAGGGCCGATGCGTCTGGGGGCCCTTGGCGACTGCCACGGGATGCCCCTTGGACTAAGGCTTCGTTCAGTTCTGCAGGAAAGCCACGGCAGAGCTGCGCTGGAGTGGGACCGATCCCGGGCGAGAGCTGCCTCAGTAATAGCGGCCGGGGTACTCGCCCGGATGATCGATGCGCTGCACGCGCACACCCGCGGCCGACTGGCCGGAAAAACGCAGGATGTCGCTGCCGGACACCGAAAAGCCGAGATCCTGCGCCAGCCGTGCCACCTCATCTGCCGTGATCGCCTCCTGCACCTGCTGCTTCAGCGCGGGATCCCGCTGCACCCGCGAGAGGAAGTGTCTGAGCTGCTCGAGCGTCACCGGCGGCTCCCTGCGGGAGTGAACCTTACGGCTGCCCGCCGACGAGGGCGCTGCTGAGCAGGGGCCACCAGCGCCAGATCAGCATCTGAGCGGCGTTCCAGCCCCACAGAACCACCAGCAAACGCAGCAGCGGGCGCAGCCGAGCGCCGCTACGGGCCAGCGGCCAGAGCTGACGCAACTGCACCAGGCGCAGCAGCGTGAAGGTCATCCCCACCAGCACCCCCAGCCCCTTGCCGCCAGCCAGCACCACCAGCACCTCGCTGATCAGCTGACCCAGCAGCAGCAGCAGGTAAGGGTCGAGCACCAGCCGCACCGCCTCACTGCGGCGCTGGCCCACGCGCAGCCCCAGCGGCAGCAGGGCCCCCAGCAGGATGAACGCTGGCACATAGAGCTTCGGCAGCGGCGCGCTCTGCATCGCGGCCACCAGCCCCACCTCCAGGGAGTGGAGCCAACCCAGAGCGGCCGGCACGAGCAACACCAGCAACACCAGGCCGCTGAGGCGCACAACCCCGGCGCGATTCACGAACGACAACACGGACAACAGGCGAGCTCTCACTCGCCGAATTGTGCTTGCATCAGAGGGCTGCAAGCCCTACCTCGAGGTCGACGTCCGCCCCGTTCAAGCCTGACCCCCTCCGCCGACACCCCCCATGTCCGTCCTCGGACGCCAAGCCATCCTGGAAGCGATCGAGCAGGGTGCCATCGCGATCACGCCGTTCGAGCCCGAGCGGGTCGGGCCGGCCTCGGTGGATCTCACCCTCGCCCCAACCTTCCGCGTGTTCCGCAAGGTGCATCAGGTGGTGGAGGTGCGCGAACACACCGACTACCGCGAATTCACAGACAAGATCGTGGTGCCCGAGGGGCAGCACATCCTGATCATGCCGGGCGAAACGGTGCTCGGGATCACCCGTGAACGGCTGCGCCTCGGCCCGGGCCTGTGCGGCTGGCTGGAGGGCCGCAGCCGCTTCGCGCGCCTTGGCCTGATGGTGCACATCAGCGCCCCGTTCATGGGGCCGGGCATCAACAGCCAGCAGGTGCTGGAGATGAGCAACTTCGGCCCGGCACCGCTGGCCGTGGTGCCTGGCATCGCCATCTGCCAGTTCGTGTTCCAACGGCTCGACGGCTCCGAGAGCTACGCCGGCCTGTTCGCCGGGCAAACGGAGGAGTCGTTCTAGGGGTCAGCCGAAGGTGCCGCCGTTCCAGCCCCAGAGGCGGCCCGGCACATCCTCGAAGCCGATGTAGGTGCGCTCGGCCGGGATGCCCAGGTGCTGCTCGATCAGGGCGCACACCGCCTGGCTCACCTGGCGGGTGCGGTCGCCATCAAGGGCGCCGATGCTCTTCACCTCCACGTAGCAGGCGGGTGCCGGATCACCGGCGAAGGTCATCGGCAGCTCGGTTTCAAGCAGCGTCATCACATAGCGCTCCGGTTTGCCCAGCAGCGCCGCCAGGGAGCTTGACAACTCGGTGAGCAGGGCCTCGCCCGCAGCGGCGGCAGCCGAAGTTCTGACGCTGATCAGGGGCATCGGTTCAGGGGTGTCGCTGCCCCATGTTGGCCGTCATACGGCGCCACATCCAGCAAGCCATCGGGCCTTGACGTGGACCCAGGAAATCGATCCAGAGTCCACGTCAAGTTGATCCTCAAAGGCCGGATGCCTCAAGGAGTTTGCTGATACAACTGCTCGAGACGTTCCCGACTGAGGTCGACATAGAGAACTTCTTCTCCGGGCTGGGGAGCCTCTGGGTGGATCCTGCCGCGGTTGCGAGGAGATGGGGAGGAATCCCGGCCTCCGATGCCGCGCAGGCTCTGGTTCATCAGGGCAGCAGTACCTCCAACAATCGCCGCAAAGCCGATCAGATAAGCAACAGCCAGAAGGTCATTCATCAGCAGCTCCTATTTTCCAAACTCTAATGTGAAGAAATATGAAACGTGGCTTGCTTCCGCTTTCGCCTCGGACCCCGTTCAGCCGCTGATGATCTGAGCGCTGAGATCCCAGAGCTGCCGGGCCAGGGTGTCTGAGCAGGCGTCTGCACTGGGCTGGCTGGCCTCAAAACGCAGTCGCCCCGGGCCCAGCACCCGATTGCTCCAGTACTGGAATCCGCTGGCTTGCGGCGGTGAGGTGCTGGCCAGTCCGGCCAGCAGGGTGCCAGCCCGCTGCGGCGTTTCGCTGAGCCGCAGCAGGTCGCGGGCAACCAGGGCGAACAGAGCCTGGCCGAGCGGGTTGTGGCTGCGGCTGTAGCGGAAGAAGCCGCCATCGCTGCGCGGGATCACCAGCCCCGGGCTCCAGGCGAGCACCGTCAGGGGCGTGCCCTGCTGCTGCAGCCGCCGCTCCACCTCCCGTGCCATCAGCAGGTTGCAGAGCTTGCTGTCTTTGTAGGCCTTCTCGGCATTGAAGCTGCTGTTGCCATCCAGCATCGGTGCCCCAGGACCCTGCCGCAGCCCGGCAAGATCACCCAGGCCGGCCGGCAGGCCCACCTTCCCTCCGGCGGTGCTCGGATCGTGCACTTCCGAGGCCGTGACCACCAGCCGTGGTGCCGTACCCCGCAGCAGCAGAGGCAAGAGCTGTTGCAGCAGAGCCTGGTGGCCCAGGTGGTTCACCGCAATGGTGAGTTCAAATCCCTGGGCCGACCAGCGGGGTTCGGCACCGCCGCTGTACTGCAGGCCGGCGTTGAGCACCAAGGTGTCGATCGGCTCGCCCTTTGCCAGCAGGGATGTAGCGCAGCGATCGATGCTGCTCAGATCGGCCAGATCGCAGATGGGGGGTTCAATCCGGCCGCCCAGGCGCTCGCGCAGGGCCGCGGCGGTGGTGGCATCCCGGCAGGGCAGGGTGAGGTGGTGACCGGCCTTGAGCAGCAGGGTCGCGGACTCAAACCCGATCCCTGAACTGCCACCCGTGAGCAGGATGTGCCGGGTCGCCACGGCGCTGCGCTCCTCAACCACCAGGCTGAAATGCATGCGTCGCCACCGTCCGCAGGCCGCCCGGCCCCTCCTCCACCAGCGACAGGCCGCGCATCGTGCCGTCGGCATTGCACCAGCGATCAACGCAGAGGGCGTCGAACACCTCCCGGGCCTGCTCCAGGGCCGGGAAGCAGCCCACATTGGTGCTGCCCCAGGCGTCGTGGGTGTAAACGATGTAGGTCATGACAAAACCCCCGCGGCGGCTAACAACCACGGGGGCGGACGTGAACTGGTCTGTAAGGCGGGTCGGAGCTGCTGAGGGAGGCACACCTGGGCTGAGGCTGTGCAGATGGAGTGTCGAGGGATCAGACGCACCGTTTGTTGTCCGGTCCCACGACACACTCATGATCAGAAGAGACTGTTGGAGCAGGGGCCTTCAGTCAGCTCGCTCCTGGCTGGTGGCGGGGTGGCGTGTCGTCCATGGACGCCTCCGGGTTCGATGCAGGTAGCTTCCTGCCGCCGCCAGGCCCTGACAATGCGTCGTCTTGCCCATTGCCTCCGCTGCCGAAGAGCAGGAGATTGGAAGCCCTGTGCCCGAAAAACGGGCATCGGCGCGGTAGGGCTGCGCCAACTCAGGCGGCCTGGCGCGCCGCCAGCCGCTCCATGCGGTTCAGATGGGCCAGTCCCACATGCAGGCTCTCGCAGAACAGGCAGGTGCCCTCGAAACACACCTGGAACAGTTCGCCGCTGCTGGCGCTCTTCTGGTGGATGGTGCCGCCACGCGCACCGACAGCAATGGGGTCGCTCACCATGAATGGCCTCTGGGGTCGGCCAGAGGATGACGAAGTGCCGAGGCCATCGCCATAGGTGTAACGACGCAATGGCACCACGCCGTTGCGATCGCCGCCGTGCCATTCCCCCTGGATGATCAACCATCCAGCCCCGTACGACTCTCCCAGCCAGTCACCTCGCTGCGGTGGGCCGTCCACTGCCGCCGTCGCAGGCGCTCATAGGACTGGCAGAACGGCTCACCCAGGGCCGAGCGCAGCACGCCATCGGCGGCGAAGGCATCGAGCGCTTCCCCCAGCGAGGCGGGCAGCGGCGTGCAGGTGCCGGCAGCCAGGGGGTTGGCGTAGTTGTCGTTGTCGTGGCGGGGGCCGGGATCGAGCTGGCGCTGCACCCCATCCAGGCCCGCCGCCAGCACAGCCGCCTGCAACAGGTAGGGATGGGCGGAGCCATCCGGCAGCCGCAGCTCCAGCCGCTGGCCATCGGGAATGCGCACCATGTGGGTGCGGTTGTTGCCCGTGTAGCTCACGCCGGCCGGACTCCAGGTGGCGCCCGAGGTGGTGGGCGGCGCCGCCAGCCGCCGGTAGCTGTTCACCGTGGGGTTGGTGAGGCAGCAGAGGGCGGGCGCATGGGCGATCAGACCACCCAGGAAGTGATAGGCCAGCGGCGAGAGGCCCAGCGGGCCGCTGGGGTCGTGGAAGGCGTTGCGCCCCTCGTGGTCCCACAGCGAGAGGTGGGTGTGGCAGCCGTTGCCGGTGAGGGCCCCAAACGGCTTGGGCATGAAGCTGGCGCGCATGCCCTGGGCCTCCGCCAGCGTCTTCACCATCACCTTGAAGAAGCCATGGCGATCGGCGGTGCTGAGGGCATCGGCGTAGGTCCAGTTCAGCTCGAACTGACCATTGGCATCCTCGTGATCAGCCTGATACGGGCCCCAACCGAGCTGCTCCATGCCGGTGAGCAAGTCGGCGATCAGCGGATAACGGCGCATCAGGGCCAGCTGGTCGTAGCAGGGCTTCTCCTGGGTGTCGGCCGGATCGGCGATGGCGCTGCCATCCCCCAGCAACAGGAAGAACTCCGCCTCCACACCGCTGCGCAGCTGATACCCCAGCTCGGCGGCCCGCTGCTGCTGGCGGCGCAACAGGCGCCGCGGGCATTGCTCCATCGGCTCGCCGTTGAGGGTGAGTTCGGCGGCCACCCAGCCCACCTCCGGCTGCCAGGGCAGGCGCATCAGGCTGCTCGGATCGGGGATCGCCATCACATCGCCATCGGCGGGGCTCAGATCCAGCCAGGCGGCGAACCCGGCGAAGCCGGCACCATCGGCGGCCATGGCGGCGATGGCCGAAGCGGGCACGAGCTTGGCCCGCTGCATGCCGAACAGGTCGGTGAAGGAAACGAGCAGGAAGCGCAGGTCCTGTTCGCGGGCCAGGCTGGCGAGATCGGTCATGGGGTCAGAGCAGGCGCAAGGGTTGCGGTGGAGCGGTGCTGGGGAGCGGTGCAGGAGAGCGGTATCGAGGCGTGTCAGCCGCTCAGCAGCTGATCGACGATCCGGCGCAGCTGCTGCTGCTCCGCAGGGCTGCTGTGGGGGTTACCGGCGCGGTGGCCGAGGGTGGAGTGCAGCACCTCGAGCGCGGCACCCGGGATCGCCGCGGCATCGGCGGCCATGTCGTCGACCGTGAAGTAGAGGTCGTGGTCGCAGGCCACCACGGCGGCGCGGGCCTGGATGCCGGCGAGGGCAGCGGCCAGGTCGCCACCGGCGGCCACATCGTTGGCCAGCCAGGTGTCGAGCATGGCGATCAGATCGCGCGGATCGTGGCGGCGGTAGTGGGGGAGCCATTGCTGCTCCACATGCACCTCCACCGGCTCCTCGATGCCACGGAACCAGGGTTGGCTGGCGGCCCAGCTGGCGTAGATCAGCGCGTAGGTGCGCAGGCCCTGCTCCGGATCGCCGCTGAAACCGCTGCCGGTCCAATGGGGATCGGCGGTGAGGGCCTGGCGCAGGCTGAGCAGGAACAGGCGGTTGTGGGGGGAGGTGCGGGCGGTGCCGCAGAGGCAGCAGATCCGCTCCACCAGATCCGGATGGCTGACGGCCCACTGATACGCCTGCTGCGCCCCCATCGACCAGCCATAGATCAGCGGCAGCCGGCTCACGCCGAAGCGCTCCTCCAACAGCCTTTTCTGGGCGGCGACGTTGTCGGCATGGCTCACCACCCAGCCCTGCTCCGCCAGCCCCATCGCCCCATGGCTCGGGCTACTCGACACCCCATTGCCGAAGGCGCCGGCAATCACGATGCACCAGCGCTGCGGATCCAGCACCGGCCCGGCGATCCAGGCCAGATCAGCCGGCCGCGCGCCGTAGGAGCTGGGCACCAGCACGAGATTGGAGCGATCGGCGTTGAGCTCGCCGATCTGCAGGTAGCCGATGCGGGCATCGGGGATGGTGTGACCGCAGCGCAGCGGCAGATCGCCGATCTCGAACAGCTCGGTGGCCGGGGCATTCATGCCGGCTGGCCGAGGCTGGCGAGCCGGCCCAGCAGATCGCGGTGCACGGCGAGGTAGCCGCGATCGAGGTGCTGCAGCCGCGGACCGATCCAGCGGTGGGCGGCCGGCAGGGCGTGGAAGGGCAGGGAGGGATAGAGGTGGTGCTCGGCGTGGAACGGCATGTTCCACATCAGCCAGCGCACGGGGGCCAGGGTGAGGGTGGTGCGGGTGTTGGCGAGGCCGTCGTCTCCATAGGCGCAGCCGGTGTGCTCGGCCAGCAGCAGCAGCCGCAGCACGGGTTGGCCGATCGCTAACGGCAGCAGCCAGCTCCAGAACAGAAAGCCATTGGCGGCGATCAGCGAAACCGCCGCCAGCACGCCGTAAACGGCGAACTGCAGCCGGATCGAGCGCTGGATCTGCGGGATCAGCTCCGGGCTCATGTAGGGGATCGCGCTCAGATCACCCCAGAGCAGCCGGGCGTGGCCGCGGAGTTTGCCGGTCCACCAGTTCCAGCCGCTGATCTCGCGCAGGTAGCCCGCGAGCGTGGTGGGCACGGGATCCTCCAGCTCGGGATCGAGGCCGGGCTGGTGGGTGTAGCGGTGGTGCCACTGGTGGTAGCGGCGATAGAAGGTGGAGTTGTAGAAGCTCAGCAACCCCATCAGCCAGGCCACGCCATCGTTCAGCCGCTTGCTGCGGAAGGCGGTGCGGTGGCCGCACTCATGCAGCGGTGCAAAGCAGGTGGCCAGCCCGACGCCGCTGACCAGCAGGCCGAGCAGGCGCAGCGCCCAGGGCAGGCCGTCGAGCCGCCAGAGCACACCCCCCAGCAGGACCGTGGCCAGGTGAGCCGCCAGCCGCCTCCAGCCGGGGCCATCGCGCAGGGTGTTCAGCTCCGCCAGGGGCTGGCGATCGATCAGGGGTGCCGTTGCCTGTGCCATCCCCCCATCCCATCAGCGCGGGCGGGCGATTTCGGTAAGCGTTGACACGCTTCAGGGCCAACCGGCCAGTACCAGCTTGCCGATCGTGGCCTGGCTCTCGATGCGCTGATGGGCCAGGCGCAGGTTGGCGGCATTGATCACGCCGAGCACCTGCTGCAGGGTGCTGCGCAACCGGCCGGCCTCCACCAGCTCCGCCACCCGGGCCAGCAGCATCCCCTGGGCCGCCATGTCGTCCGTCTGGAACAGCGAGCGGGTGAACATCAGCTCCCAGTGCAGCGACAGGCTCTTGCGCTTCAGCGCCAGCACGTTGATCGCCGTTGGATCCGGATCGTCGATCAGGGCCAGGGCGCCCTGGGGGGCCAGCACCTCCACCAGCTGATTGAAGTGCTGGTCGGTGTGGGTGAGGCTCACCGCCCGCTGCACGGCATTGATGCCAAGGGCCTGCAACTGGGGCGCAAACGGCTGGTGGTGATCGATCACGTGCTGCACCCCCAGCTCCTGCAGCCAGGCACGGCTCTCGGGCCGCGAGGCGGTGGCCACCACGGTCTGCCCCGTGAGCTGCAGGGCCAGCTGCACCAGGATCGAGCCCACACCACCCGAGCCGCCCACCACCAGCAGCACCTCACCGCGATGGGCCTCCGGGCCCTGGCTCAGGCGCAGGCGATCGAACAACAGCTCCCAAGCGGTGATCGCCGTGAGCGGCATCGCCGCAGCAGCCGCCACCTCCAGGTTGGCCGGCCGGCGCGCCACCAGCCGCGCATCCACCAGCTGCAGCTCGCTGTTGCAGCCGGGGCGGTTCAGGGCACCGGCGTACCAGACCCGATCGCCGGGGGCAAAACCCGTCACAGCAGCTCCGACTGCCTCCACGGTCCCGGCCGCATCCCAGCCCAGCACCGTCCAGGAGCCGTCGGCCGGGGCATCGCGGCGGCGCACCTTGGTGTCCACGGGGTTGACCGCGATCGCCTCCACCCGCACCAGCAGATCGCCGGGGCCGGGGGAGGGATCGGGCAGGTCAATGTCGACCAGGGCGAGCGGATCCTCCGCCGACCGCGACTCTTGGTAGCCGATGGCGCGCATGGGGCTTGCAGATCAGGGGATGAGGGTGTCCAGCAGCTGGCGGTGCACGGCGGTGCTCTGCTGCAGCGCCGCGATGGCCGTCGCCGCAGGGGGGTGATCGAGGGCGGCGCCCCAGCTCTCCAGCAGATCGCCGGCGGTCACAGCGCCGTCGCCAAGATCCACGCAGCCACAACCGATCGCGGCGGCGGCGGCGCGCACCTTGGGGTCGTAGCTCAGGGCCGCCAGGGGGGCACCGGCCAGGCCCGCCAGGATCAGGGCGTGCAGCCGCATCGCCAGCACCAGGCCTGCACTGCGGAACACCGCCGTGGCCTCCTGCGGCAGCAGAGCCTCCAGCTCGCGGCTGCGCCGCCGCAGGCCCTCACCCAGCAGTCCCTGGGCGCTGAGCTGCTGCAGCAAGCCCGTGTCCTGCTCGAGGTGGAAGGGCAGCCACAGCACCTCACGGTTCTGCTGCTCCGCCAGCCGTTCCAGGGCCTGCAGGTAAGGCCGCCAGGCCTCACCGGCCAGCAGCGGCGTCGGCCGCCAGCACACCACGATCGGGCCGCCGTTGCCGAGCCAGGGCTGTCGCGGCAGCGACCACACCGCATCCGCCCCGTGGGGGGCCCGCCGGCCGAGGCGCGCCGCCAGGGCGGCGGACTCCGGATCGCGCCAGCTGATGGCGCTGATCGCCGGCAGCAGCGCCTGCACCAGCAGCCGGCTGCGGCGGCGGCGCAGCGGCCCGAGCCCCTGGGCCCACAGCAGCACCGGCTTGCCCTGCAGGCGCGCGGCACTGATCAGGGCGCCGTAATACACAAGGCTGCGGAAGCTGGTGGCGTCCTGCAGCAGGCTGCCTCCACCGAGCACCAGGGCACGGCAGCGCCCCAGGGCGGCGAGCACCGCCTTGAGCTGGCGCCGCGGCACCGTGGCCACACCGAAGCGGGCCTGCACCTGGGTTTCGTCGTGGGCGGTGACCAGTGGCGTCACGCCGGCGGGCAACTGGCCCAGCAGCGCCTCCAGCAGGGCATCATCGCCGAGGTTGTGCTCGCCGTAGTAGCCGCACAGCAGCACGGGCCGGCTCGCGGCCGGGCCCTGACCGGTGATCGGATGCGCCGCCAACGAACCGCCGTCATCTGCGGCGCAGCTTGGCATCACTGCAGCCTTCGTAAAGTCGCCGCAACGAAGACCGCCGCCATGGCCAGCAGCGAAGCCCAGCGTCAGACGCTGATCGAATCCCTTCGCCTGCGCTACAGCGAGGCCGTTAAGCGCGAGGACGCCGAAGCCAAGCAGGCCCTGTTCAAGGAAGCGGTGTACCTGGGCATCCAGCCGGACCTGTTCACCGGCGAGGGCTGAACGCTGGCCGTGCCGTTGCTGATCCACCACAGCCTCTGGGGATTCGAAGGGGATCTCGAGGCCGCCATGGCCCAGGCCCGCCGCCAGGGCTTCGATGGTCTGGAGGGCAACCTGCGCCACCCGGTGTTCAGCGGTCTGGACGCCGCTGCCATCCGCGAGGCCCTGGCGGCGCAGGGGCTGAAGCTGATCGTGGAGCTGGTCACCGGGGGTGACTACGTGCCCGATCTGGCCCACGGTCCGCGCCAGCACCTGGAGGAGCTGGCCGAGCAACTGCAGCAGGCCCAGGCCCTGCAGCCGTTGCGCATCAGCGTGATCACCGGCAGTGACAGCTGGCCGGCCGCCAGCCAGCAGACCTTCCTGGCCGAAGCCGCGCGTCTCGCCGAAAGCTCCGCGGTGCCGGTGAGCTTCGAAACGCACCGCAGCCGCAGCCTCTTCAACCCCTGGGCGATCACGGATCTTTTGCAGGCGGTACCCCAGCTGCGCCTCACCGCCGATCTGAGCCACTGTGGCTGTGTGGCCGAGCGGCGTCTGCCGCCGTACCTGGAGCCGATCCGCGCGAGGGCGGAGCGGGTCGACCACATCCATGCCCGGGTGGGCCAGGCCCAGGGGCCCTCGGTGGGTCATCCCTTTGCACCGGAGGCGGCCGAAGCCCTCGACGCGCACCGCCGCTGCTGGCAGCTGTTCACGCAGGCGCAACTGGCGCGGGCACTGACGCCCCGCACGATCACACCGGAGTTCGGACCGGATGGCTACCTGCCCTGCCTGCCCTTCAGCGGCGAGCCGGTGGCCGACCTGCTGGAGATCAACACGGCCATGGCCCACTGGCTGCGGCAGGGGGGGCTGGATCCTCAGCCCAGCTCTGCCAGCAGCCCCAACCCCATCAACCGCCCATAGAGGGCCTGCTGCTGCAGGATCCGCTGCTCAAGCCGATGGGGCGGTCCGGGCTTGAGGCCCGAGGCATAGCCGCGCTGGGCCCCCTCCACCAGGCGACGGTCCTCCTCCAGAAAGGTCTGCAGGTCTGCCATCCAGGCGCCGACCTCGGCGCGGTGGCACTCCTGCCCCAGCAGCCACACCTCCATGCGGCAGTGGCTGGGATCGATCGGTGGGAACTGAATCACGGCCAGGCGGCCATCGGGCCAGAACAACAGATGGGTCCAGGGGGCCAGGCCGAAGGTGAGGAACTCGGCGCTGCCCTCGCCCCAGGGGGTGGCCAGCAGCGAGCCATGGGCCGAGAGGGCATGGCGGTAGTGGCGCACCGGCCCCTGCTCGCGGTGCAGCGTCGTCGGGTGGGCGATGGCGACGTGGTAGTCGTCGAGGGTGTTGTCGTGGGCGACCTTCCAGTTGCAGTTGAGGCTGCGGCTGTCGACCCCCAGCAGCGTGCGGGGCTGGGCCAGCGCTGCGCCGGCCTCCTGCAGCAGCAGATCGAGCTGCTCTTCAAGGGGCAAAGGATCAGGGCCAACCGCCACCCAGATCAGGCCCACGAGCTCCTGGCAGGCCAGGCCGTCCAGAGGCCAGTCGTCTCGGTTGAACGGCTCCAGAAACTCACTCTCACGGGCAGCGGCCCGCAGGCGGCCCTGGAGGTCGTAAGTCCAGCCGTGATAGGGACACACCAGCCGGCGGCAGGGTTGGGCCGTGGCGGCAGGCAGCGCGAACGGCACGCCCCGGTGCGGGCAGCGGTTGCGGAACGCTCGCGCCACGCCGCCCGCGCGGGTGAGCAGCAGCGGCTGCTCCAGCAGGCTCACCGCCAGAACCTCGCCCTCCCCCAGCGCATCGCTGACGGCGAGTGGATGCCAGAGGCGCCCGGCGTAGGCATCCCGTTCCTGATCGGCGACGGCGGGCTCGCTGTACAGCCAGGAGGGCAGGAACTGGGCCGGCAGCTGCGGCAGAGGCTCGCCAGCACTCATCGCAGCAGCGCAGGCTCCAGCCCACGCAGGCACTGGGCCAGCTCCTCGCGCAGGGCCAGGAAATTGGGCGAAACCCGCAGATGGGCCATGGAGCTGCGATCGAGATCCACGGCCACCGTGCGCACGATCCGCCCGGGGGAGGGGGCCAGGATGTGCACGCGATTGGCCAGCAGCAGCGCCTCCTCCAGATCGTGGGTGATCAGCAGGGCGGTGAGACCGGTCTGCCGCCAGAGCTGATGCAGGAACTCCTGCATCGATTCGCGGATCTGAATGTCGAGCGCGCCGAACGGCTCATCGAGCAGCAGCACCTTCGGCTCGGCCGCCAGGGCGCGGGCGATGGCGACGCGCTGCTGCATGCCCCCCGAGAGCTCCCGCGGCAGCCGCCGGGCGGCGTCCGCCAGGCCCACCACCTCGAGGAAGTAGCTGGTGCGTTCGCGGATCTCCTGGCGGGTACGCCCCTGCAGCTCCATGCCGAAGGCCACGTTCTGAGCAGCCGTGAGCCAGGGGTAGAGGCTGTACTTCTGGAACACCATGCCCCGATCGGAGCCGGGCCCGCGCACGGGCACGCCATCGATGCTGATCACACCGGCGCTGGGGCGATCCAGGCCGGCGATCAGACGCATCACCGTGGATTTACCTGAGCCGGAACTCCCCACCAGAGCGAGGAACTCACCGGCGTGCAGATCGAAGCTGATGTTCTCCAACACAAGCTTGGAAGCGCTGCCGCTGCCGAAGCGCTTGCTGACGTTGTCAACCTGAAGATGCATGGCGTGGCGATGTCAGTTGGCCCAGGCGCAGCTGCGCCGCATCAGAAAACGGAAGCCCAGATCAATCGCCAGGCCGATCAGTCCGATCACGATCAGACCGACAAAAATTTCATCGGTGCGCAAAAAGCGCTGGGCCAGGCTGATGCGCTTCCCCAGGCCCTCACTGGCTGCGACCAGCTCGGCGACGATGACCAGGTTCCAGGCCGATGCCATGTTGATGCGATAGGTGTCGAGCACCTGGGGGGCGATGTAGGGAGCCACCACCCGGGCCAGGATTGGCAGACCGCGACCCCCGAGAGTTCGGGCGGTCTCGACCAGTTCATGGGGCACGAACTTGACGGCATCCATGATCATCAAGGTATTGAAGAAAAAGGTGCCGATGAAAATCAGCAGCACTTTCGGCAATTCCTCAAGACCGAAATAAATGATCAGCAGCGGAATGAAGGCGGGCGCCGGCATGTAGCGAATCAAGGCCATCAACGGCTCCAGCAACCGGCAGATGATCACGTTGGTGCCCATGACAATGCCGATGGGCAGGGCTAGGCCGGCCGACATAGCAAAGCCGATGAACACCCGCTGAATGCTGGCAATCGCATCCTTGAGCAGAAGGCCACTGGACCACTGGTTATGACCTGCGGCCCACACGGCCTGCGGTGAGGGCAAAAAGAGTTTGTCAACGACACCGCTGTTGCTGATTAAGAACCAGAGCAGGACCACCACAGCCACCCCAAGGACCCCGAGGGTCCAAGGGTGACGCAAAGAGCGACGCAGCCGAGCTGGGGCCAACTGCACGGGATCACTCCTTGACGTTGTTGACGAAGCTGGCATTCAGCAGATTGCTGATGTCAGGCTTGGTCTTGGCCAGACCGACCTCGACCAAAAAGGCACTGATCTGCTCTGCCGCATAGGGCAATGAGGTCATGGTCGAACCAGGCTTAAAGTTTTGGCGGTTCTCGGCCAAGGTCTGGATCGTGGTACCAGCGTCGTAGGCCTTGAATTCGGCCTCACTAACCCCAGAACGTTGCACCAGAATCGGCAGCGTCGTCGCGGGGTCGTCCTTGATCAGCTTGAGGGTGGCAAACCAGGCATCAATCACCTGTTGAATGGCCTGGGGATTCTTTTTGATGAAATCTGTGCGGCAGACCAACAGATCACTGATCGCACCAGGATGCTCTTTGGAGGTGGTCAGCGCCTTGCTACCGGGACGCTTGAGGGCCTGGGTGGTGAAG
>Ga0310334_100141_pt1 | contig 22153 bp, 19 predicted proteins | sample LakMicMIDCLREDC7_FD_195548 | JGI IMG/M metagenome (GOLD analysis project Ga0310334, IMG submission 195548) | Enriched freshwater cyanobacterial communities from Lake Michigan, Michigan, United States - MI23.DCL.RED.C7 (v2) (version 2) | ecosystem: Environmental > Aquatic > Freshwater > Lake...
GGGCTTGTTAGGCCGCATCGCCGTGCTCGCTAGCCAGTATGGTTTCAATGAACGTAATCGACCCATCAGGCGAATCGCCCCAGGCGACAATGCGGTTTGCTTCTAGTAGATCGGCCTTAGACTTGCCGCGGAAGTAGCTTGGTGTTCCGCTCTTCGCAAGGCTTTCCTGCCACATCTCTGCGGTCCGAGAAACAATAATCACTTCACCACCACCATCCAGTGGAATTCGCCCCACTAAGTCAGCCCCCATTGCGCTCTTTCCGGGCCAATCATCACGCGCTACCGGGACATTCACAAGAAATATTGCCACTTCCACCATCTCACCTTTCCCTGCGCACGCAAGCCAACGGGTACCTACCGGTGCATCGCAAGGAGGCTGTGAAGGGCTGGACCACGGAAAACAGACTCTAGCGGCAAGAACCGATGGCGCGGCTGAAACGCCTGATCGATCCCACACGCCTAGGAACCGAGAAGGTGGGGCCGTTTCAGGAGAGAACAACACGTCCTTCTTTACCGCATGAAAGCCTACGTGCCACCGCCGACTTTCGTGCAGGCTCAGCTTCATCGCATGACCCAATGGACGACTAGTAAGGTATACATCTCTTTTACCTGTTCCGTTAGGCGTCCAGCACTTCCAAATGTCTGTTGTCGCTCCGTCTAGCGATCGAACACCGAAGCGAACGTGGTTATGGGTCATGGCTATCAGTGTGGCCTAACTCTGGCCATCACCTGCCCGTAGAGAGCAGAAGTAAAAGCATCCACTTATGGACTAGCGAAACTGAAGCGGCGGGTCAGGTGCATTGTCATGTTAGGCAACCCCACTTAGCTATCTAGACTTATTGACTAATCACACTCGCCCATATTGCATAGCCACCACTAGCAAGACGTCGAGGCGAGACTCCACGGACTCTTAATTGATTGCCAGGGGGCAGAACCGTCTTGACATTGCCTTGCAAAGTTGTTCCCTTCTCCCGAAGTGCGACAAAAGTGGTCAGTGTCGTATCGACATCTCCCACTGGAACAATCATAGTTGTTGTCGTCCTCTCATTTATTCGAGTCCCTGGTTTAGTCGTGTCCGCCGTTCCGAGATAAATCCATCCCTCTGTGGACTGGCCTGTCTTAGCCGCAAGAGCGGCTGCTGCCTTAATTTCCGGCGTAGGCTTAATTGGAGAATCTTTCTTGGCCAATTCAGAGGAAGACTTATTCATTTCTACACCAGATTCAGCTGCATTTGCCTCGGCAATGGCTTCGTCGACCTGCTGCGCCGCGATAGGACTAAAGACTTTATTGAGCCTTTGTGCTAGAGCTGGTGTTGATTGACTGTCAGTCCGAATAATGTAAGAGATTGCATTGCGCAACTCTGTTTTGTCACTCAGCACGGCTATCCTCGCTAAATCCTCCTTGTCATCATCGGAGAACGCGCGAACATAGAGCGCACCCAGAACAACTTTTGCCCTTGCCGGATTACCTCCAGCAATTACAGGTTCTGACTCGAGGATCTTGTCTGATATATCCTGCACTCTTTTTACTTCGTCAATTTTCTCAGCCGTTTGGCGATTGAGGTAAAAGCTCCATCCGACCTGGAAAACCTGGAGGATTCCAACCATAGAAACAAGAACAATCTCCAGCCTCTTTGCTGCAAACTCGTTTGAGTCCATTTAGCGAGCTGGGCATGTGTGTGCTTCAACGACTTTAGCTCGAAGCAGGCGATCGTCAACTTGGGCTGACTTCGTGATGCTTAAGGACTCAGGGCGAGTTGAATTCCATACAGGACAGCCTGAAGAAGTGCCTAACGCTAAATAGGCAGGTCTCCCAACCCAACCGGCCATCTCAACCTTGTCAGGATAAAGAGCTGCTCACACCTCGTCCACAGCACATGAAGTCCTGATCCGGCGAGGGCTCCGCAGCCGTCCCACTCGGTGGGCAGGAATGTTATGCGGATCCGCGAACCATCTGTGCAGTCGGATACAGATCAGAGCAGGTCGGCGGGGCTGGCGACGCCCATGGGGCCGCGATTGAGCACATGGGTATAGATCATCGTCGTCTTCAGATCGCTGTGGCCCAGCAGCTCCTGAATCGTGCGGATGTCCTGGCCACGCTCCAGCAGGTGGGTAGCGAAGGAATGGCGCAGGCTGTGGCAGGTGGCTGGCTTGCTGATGCCTGCGGCGAGCACTGCCTGACGCACCGCCTTCTGGATCAGGCTGGGATCCAGGTGGTGACGACCCTGCTCAGCCGTGGCGGCATTGATCCAGCGGCCGTGCTGCGGAAACACCCATTGCCATCCCCATTCCACCGGCGCATTGGGATACTTCCTGCCCAGAGCATGGGGCAGCAGCACACGCCCCCAGCCATCAGCGAGGTCCTGCGCGTGAATGCGGCGCACCTGCTGCAAATGGCTGCGCAATGGATCAGCCAGCCGCTCAGGCAGCAGTGTGCGGCGATCCTTGCCTCCCTTGCCATCGCGCACGGTCAGCTCATGCCGGCTGAAATCAAGGTCGTGAACCCGCAGGCGCAGCGCTTCCATCAGCCGCAGGCCACTGCCGTAGAGCAACCCCGCCACCAGGGCCTCAGCTCCCTCAAGCCGCCGCAGCACGGAGCGCACCTCCTCCTGGGTCAGCACCACCGGCAACCGTCGCCTGGTGCGCGCTCGCACAATCCCATCCAGTTCGAGATCGCGCTCCAGCAGCTCGCGATACAGGAACAGCAGCGCAGCCAGCGCCTGGTTCTGGGTCGACGGACTCACCTGTAGGTCCACCGCCAGGTGCGTGAGGAAAGCATTCACCTCCACGCTGCCCATCTCACGCGGGTGGCGCAGGCTGTGGAAACGCAGGAAGCGGCGCAGCCACTGCTCATAGGTCTTCACGGTGCGGCGGGCGTAATGGCGCACCTGCAGCTCCTCCCGGTAGCGCTGGATCAGTCCCGGTGGCTGGCCCTGGGAAGTCATCCGCACAGACTCTCTGCTCTGTGCTGAACATTCCCCCCTCAGGGGCGTTCCGGCACTGCCCCCGCATCCAACCGGCGCGGGTCTGCCACGCCGAGGCTGCCGCTGGGCTGCTGGCCGCCAGCGGCTGGGTAACGCACCTCCACGGAGTTGGCCGATCCCATGGCCGGCACCAGGACAACCTTGTGCCCCTTCGCCTCCAGCAACCGCAGCGTGTCGGCGCTGAATCCCTCCTCGATGCTGATCTGGTCGGGCCAGAGCTGGCTGTGCAAACGCGGTGCCGCCACCGCCGCGGCCAGGTTCAGGCCGTGCACCATCCGGTTGAGCAACACCTGTAGCACGGTGGTGATGATGCGGCTGCCCCCGGGGCTGCCGGTGGCCAGCAGCGGTGCGCCATCCGGGCGGAACACCAGGGTGGGGGTCATCGAACTGAGCGGCCGCCGCCCCGGTGCGATCGCGTTCTGGGCACCCTGCCGCAGGCCATAGGCATTGGCGGCACCCACCGCGGCGGTGAAGTCATCCATCTCGTTGTTGAGCAGGAAGCCAGCCCCCGGCACACTGATGCCGTTGCCATAGGCGGTGTTCAAGGTAGTGGTGGTGGCCACGAGCCCGCCGTCGCGATCCACCACCGAGATGTGGGTGGTGTTGGTGCCACCTTCCGCCGGGCTGCGCTCGGCATCCAGCTCAGCCGCAGGCCGGTGGCGGTCGCTGCGCAGCTGTCGCCGTTGGCCTTCGGCATAACGGGCGCTGAGGAGCTGATCCAGCGGCATCGCCACCTGATCGGGGTCGCCCAGCAGCCGGTTGCGATCGCGGTAGGCCAGGTTCATCGCCTCCACCATCGGCTGGATCGTCGCGGCGCTGTTGAGCCCTCTGGCCCCCAGATCGAAGGGAGCCAGCACGTTCAGCAGCTGCAGCAGCGTGGCACCGCCGCCGCTGGGGGGCGGCATCGTCAGCACCGGATGGCCGCGGAACACTGTCTGCAGCGGCCGCATCCACTGGGCCCGGTAGCGCGCCAGATCGGCCTCGCGGATCAGACCTCCGCGCCGCCGCATCAGCTCCGCCAGGGCCGTGGCCAGGCGGCCGCGATAGAAGCACGCCTCCCCTTCCGTGGCGATGCAGCGCAGGCTGGCGGCCAGCTCCGGCTGGCGCAGCAGCTCGCCAGGCCGGTAAGGGCGCACGCTCGGCGACGACGCGCCATGACGAGCCAAGACCGGAGCCGCTCTGTAGAACAACCGCCGCGACGTCGGATCCGCTCCCAGCCATGGCTGGGCCTCCCGCAGCGACCTGGCCAGTTCGGCTCCCACGGGAAAGCCCTGATCCGCCAGCTGGATGGCCGGTTGCATCACCGCGGCCAGGGGCAGGCAGCCATAGCGCCGCTGCACCTGCACCAGCCCGGCCACACTGCCTGGCACGGCGGTACTCAGCAGGCTGCGGGTGGCCCGTTCCCGGTTCACGCTGCCATCGGCATTCAGGAACAGATCCGCCCGCGCCGCCTGCGGGGCCGTTTCGCGGAAGTTCAGGGCCACCGCCTCGCCGCGCCCGATCGGCAGGGCCTGAGGCAGCGGCGGCACACGATTGGCGGCCGCGCAGGTGCGGATCGGCCCGCGGCGTGGCAGCCACAGCACCAGGAAGCCGCCACCGCCGAGGTTGCCGGCCTGGGGCAGGGTCACCGCCAGAGCGAACGAGGTGGCCACCGCCGCATCCACCGCGTTGCCGCCGGCCCGCAGGATCCGAGCACCCACCGCCGCGGCCTGGACCTCCTGGGCTGCCACCATCCCACCGCCGGACTCCACCGGCTGCGCGCGCTGACTGCGCTCCTGCAGCAGGTTGGCCCCGGGTGCAGGTGCCTGAACCTGAGCCTGCAGGGGAAACGCGGTGGAGCCACAGACGGCAAGAACCATGGCGCCGGTGCGGGAAACCCGTCGGAACACCACGCTCTTGCGCATCACAGCGCAACCCCCCAGGCCGACCCACCCATCGCCTCACTCGCGCCGTAGCCGCCGCCGCCCGGCGTGGCGATCCGCACCCCATCGCCTGCCGAAAGCTCCACGGCGATCGAGCCGGGCAGGGGCTGCTCCTGGCCATCGGAATGGAGCAGCGTGTTGATGCCACAGGCGCCGGCTTCGCCACCCGCCAGGCCGAAGGGCGCCACCCGCCGGCTGCCCGTGAGCAGCGACAGGGTGATCGGCTCCAGCGCCCGCAGCTCGCGGATCACGCCATCGCCACCGGGCCAGCGACCCGCGCCACCACTGCCGCGGCGGAGGCTGAAGCGCACAAGGCGCACGGGCAGGCGCTCCTCCAGCAGCTCGGGATCGGTGAGGCGCGAATTGGTCATGTGGCTCTGCACAGCATCAGCACCGGCAAAGCCGCGGCCATCGGCATGCCGCCCCGCTCCGGTGCCGCCGCAGATCGTTTCGTAGTACTGGCAGCGGCCATTGCCGAAGCTGAGGTTGTTCATCGTGCCCTGCGCAGCCGCCATCACCCCAAGCGCGGCGAACAGGGCATTGGCCGCAGCCTGGGAGGTCTCCACATTGCCGGCCACCACAGCCGCCGGTGGCTCGGGGTTGAGCAGACAACCGCGCGGCACCACCAGCTCCAGCGGTTCAAAGCAGCCGGCATTGAGCGGAATCGGCTCCAGCACCAGGCAACGGAACACGTAGAGCACCACCGCCTTGGTGATCGCCAGCGGCGCGTTGAGATTGCCAACCTGCTGGGGCGATGTGCCGCTGAAGTCGATACGGGCACGGCGTGCAGCGCGATCCATCACCACGGCCACAACGATCCGCTCACCGCCATCGAGCTCCAACTCGGCCCGCCCGTTGTGCAGGCGATCGATCACCCGCCGCACGGCTTCTGCGGCCTGGCACTGCACCTGTTCCATGGCGCCCTGCACGCGAGGCAACCCCTCGGCCGCAATCAGCGCCTGCAGCCGCTCCAGGCCCAGCTGATTCGCCGCCAGCTGGGCCTGCAGATCAGCGAGCAATTGGTCGGGGTTGCGCACGGGATGGCGACCGGCCGCGAGCCGATGCCGCCAGAACATCTCATCAAAGACACCCTGCTCCAGCAGGGGCACATTGTCGAGCAGCAGGCCCTCCTCGTCGATACAGGTGCTGTGGGGCGGCATCGATCCCGGCGTGATGCCACCCACATCGGCGTGATGGCCGCGACTGGCCACAAAACCCACCAGCTGCGCTGAGCCAGGCCCGGCGAACACCGGCGTGATCACCGTGAGATCCGGCAGGTGGGTGCCGCCGTTGTAGGGATTGTTGGACACCACCGCATCGCCAGGCGCCAGCGGCGAACGCTCGCCCCGGGCCACCGCCGCCAGCAGCGCCACCACGCTCTCCCCCATCGAACCGAGATGCACGGGGATGTGGGGTGCATTCACCACCAGACCGCCAGCGGCATCGAACAGGGCGCAGGAGAAGTCGAGCCGTTCTTTGATATTCACCGAACTGCTTGTCTGCTGCAGGCGGGTACCCATCTGCTCGGCGATGGCGGTGAAGCGATGGCTGAACAGCTCCAGACTGAGCGGATCCAGACTGAGCGGATCGAGGCAGGGCGGATCGAGGCTCGCCTCATCCAGCGCTTCCGGCTGCTTCAGGGCCGTGCCAACAGCTCCGGCATCGGCTCTCTGCACTGCAGCCTCCCGCTCCAGCAGCAAGCTGCCGCCGGCGAGCAGGCGTGCGCGCCAGCCCGGCAGCAGCAGATTCGTGCCGGTGGGTTCCACGATCAGGGCGGGGCCCGCCAGCGCAACACCCGGCTGCAGCTGGCTGCGCTGCCAGAGGGGGATCTCCTGCCAGGCCCCATGCAGATAGATGGGGATCCAGACAGCCTGCGCTGAAGCCGACGCCAGCTGCCCGTTGCCCGGCGTGACGGCCGCCGTCGGATCCCCCTCCTCCAGCGGCAGACCGGGCCGGATCCGCTCGATGCTGAGCCGCTCCAGCACCGGCGCGGCAGCCCCTGATCCGCTGAACGGCGCATAACCGAAGCGGCGGCGATGGGCCGCAGCGAACGCCTGAATGAGGGCCTCACAGCTGACCGCGGCCGAGGCATCCGATGCGGCGATCAGCGGATCGGCCCAGGGGATCGGCAGGCAGGTGTCGGCACCGGCGGTTCGCAGCTGCAGCGTGCTGCGGCGCCACGCGCCAGCTCCCGAGGCCGGCTGTTCGGTGTTGGCGACCAACTCGGGCGTCAGCTCTGACGTCAACTCAGCCGCAAGGGTCTGGAGCAATTGCGGCGTGAGCGGTTGGCGAACACTGCGCTCGATCAGCTCCACTTCATCCGCCAGGCCGATGCCGTAGGCGGAGAGCACACCGGCCAGCGGATGCAGCAGCACCCGCTCCATCCCCAGGGCCTCGGCCACGGCGCAGGCGTGCTGACCGCCGGCACCACCGAAGCTGCAGAGCACGGCATCACGCAGATCGCGCCCCTGCTGGATCGAGATGCGCCGGATCGCCTCCGCCATCCGCTCCACCGCGATCGCCAGGGCCCCCTCAGCCACCTGTTCCGGCGCTGGCATCGCACCGCCAGCGTTTGCCGCGGCAGCCCCCAGCGCACTGGCCAGCTGCTCGAAGCCCAGCCGCGCCGGCAGTGGATCGAGGCGCTGATCGCCGCCGGGGCCGAAGACCCCTGGCATCTGATCAGGCTGCAGGCGCCCAAGCAGCAGGTTGGCGTCGGTGATGGTGATCGGGCCACCGCAGCCGTAGCTGGCGGGCCCGGGATCCGCGCCGGCCGATTCCGGCCCCACCTGCAGCCGCACGCCATCGAAGCGGATCCGGGAGCCACCGCCGGCGGCCACCGTGTGAATCTCCAGCATCGGTGCCTGCACGGGCAGGCCGCCCAGGTCGCTCTGCTCGCGCCGCTGCCAGGCAGGCGCGCCGTCCGAACGGACCTCACTCCAGCTCACATCGGTGGAGGTGCCGCCCATATCGAATCCCACCAGGGCCGCGAAGCCGGCCGCCGCGCCGATGCGGCTGGCCCCCACCAGGCCACCTGCAGGGCCGGACAGGATTGTGTCCTTGGCGCGCAGCTGCTCGGGTGCGATCAGCCCACCGCTCGACTGCATCACCCGCAGCGGCACCTCAGGCCCCAGTGCCGCCTGAACCTGGGCCAGGTAGCGCTGCAGCACTGGGCCCACGCTGGCCTCCAGCACGGTGGTGTGGGCCCGCGGCACCAACCGCGGCAATGGGCTCACCCGGTGCGAGAGGGCGATGGCCTCGAAGCCGAACGTCTCCAACCAGGAGCCAAGTGCCAGCTCATGGCGAGGGAAGCGGTAGGCATGCAACAGGGCCACGGCGACGCTGCTGAGCCCATCGGCGCGGGCTTGACGCAGCTGCTCGGCCAGAGCCTCATCGCATTGCAATGGCTCCAGCTCCGATCCATCCACCGCCAGGCGGCCACCCACCTCCAGCACGCGCCGGGCCAGGGGTTCCGGCTGCTGGATCTCCAGGGCAAACAGATCGGGCCGGTGCTGATCGCCGATGGTCAACAGATCGGCAAAGCCGCGGTTGAGCAGCAGCAGCGTTGGCCGGCCCTGACGCTCCAGCACCGCATTGGTGGCCACGGTTGTGCCCAGCCGCACCTCGGCGATCAGGCCGGCGGGAATCGGTTCAGTGGCGACGGGATCCAGCCCCAGCAACGCACGGATCGCCCGCACTGCCGGATCCCCCGCAACGCCCGGCTGCACCGATAACAGCTTGCGCACCTGCAGCCGGCCCTCGGGGCTGCGCGCCACCAGATCGGTGAAGGTGCCGCCGCGATCAATCCAGAAGCGCCAGCCGGCGGGCATCAGCGGTAGTTCTGGAACTGCAGCGGCACCTCCACGTCCTGAGCCTTGAGCAGATTGATGGCGGCCTGCAGGTCGTCCTTGCTCTTGCCGGTCACCCGCAGGGTGTCGCCCTGAATGGCGACGGTGACCTTCTTCAGCTCATCGCGCACCGTCTTGCTCAGCGTCTTGGCCAGCTCCTGGCTGAGGCCCTTGCGCAGCTTCACCAGCTGCTTGACGCGGTTGCCACCAACGGGCTCGGGGTTCTGGAAATCGAAGATCTTCAGCGACAGATTGCGCTTGGTGGCCTTCTGCAGCAGCACGTCCTCCACCGCCTGACGGGTCATGTCACTCGCGGTGGTGATCGTGAAGCTGGTCTCCTCCAGATCGATCTCGGTGCCCGAATCCTTGAGGTCGTAGCGGGTCGCCACGTCGCGGCGCACCTGATCAAGGGTGTTCACCAGTTCCTGGCGATCGAAATCAGAAACGACGTCGAAGGAATAGGTGTCGGCCATCGAGGCGCGCAACGCAAACTGCCGACCCCAGGGTAGGCAAGGGGGCTCCGGCAGTCCGCTGGGAGCGTGTCGGGAAACGACTCGCCATGGCGAGTCATCTCCGGAGGCTCCAGCTGTGGCAGGGCCCCAACTCCTAGAACGGGAGCACCTCCGCCGCCCACCACAGCCATGGCTCTCGAGCCCGCCTTCGCCTGGTCGTTGCTACTGGCTGCCGGAGTGGTGCTGGCCAGCCTGGTGCCACTGGGTGCCGCCCGCTCGCAGGCGAACTTCACCATCGGCGACCTGGCCGCGCCACGCGCCATGGCCGATCGGCTGCCGGACTGGGGCAAACGGGCCAACTGGGCCCATCAGAACAGCTTCGAGGCCTTCACCCTGTTTGCCCCGGCCGCTCTGCTCTGCCTGCTGGCCCACGTTGATGCTCCCGCCGCGATCGCCGCGGCCTGGATTCACCCGGCTCTGCGCCTGGCTTACATCGGCGCCTACGTGGCCAACCTGCCGCCGCTGCGCTCGCTCTGTTGGGCCGGCGCCATCACCTGCACCGGCATCCTCTACCTCGAGGGTCTGCGGGCGGTGCTGGCGGCTGCAGGCTGAACCGTTGCCGCAGCTGCCGGTTCAGTCGAAGAACATCACCGACACCACCTTGCCCATGTCCTCGGCGGTACGGCAGCTGGCCAGCAGCGTTTCGCTGTCGTGGAAGGCGTAGCAGATCAGCTGATCGCAGCGGTTGATGATCTCCTGGTTGCAAAGGCTGCTGGCCATCGGCAGGGGCAGCTCATCGTTTTCGGGCTTCTCCACCAGATGGAGCACGCGCTCAAGCTGCTCGCGCGATTCGCTGGGCTGGCGATCAAGGCTCTGAGGCAGCAGCACCGTGAGCCGTGAGGGCTCCACCTCGAGCACGCTGCGAATCACGGCCGCGTTCACCCCCTGAGCCCCGGAGGTGATCAGGTTGTGGCCCTCCTGGGCCAGGGAACGCGCCACCAGCTCCACCAGATGCACAGAAACCACCGGCACATGGCGGCTGCCGAGGATGGCAATGCGGCGTTTGCTGCGGTCCTGCAGCAACGCCAGCTCCTGGGCCAGGGTGTCAATCCGGTCGAGGGCCGGGAGATCGAGGGACCGGGTCAACGCTCGCCCATAGCGGACGACTCGAAACTAGCAGTGTTCACGCGGCAACCGGCAGACGCAGACGAGCGAACAGCGCCTCGAAATCGCAGTGTTCCTCCACCAGCCGGAAGGCATAGGTGGCCTTCACCGATTCCTGCAGCCGCACATGGCCGAAGGTGTTCTCGATCACCTCCACCGTGGTGAGCGTGTCGTGCTCCACCTTCAGCAGCGGCACCTCCAGCTCCTCGGCGCGGGAGATCAGCTGGGGCAGGGGATCACCGGCGCCGGTGAGGATCAGGCACTGGGTGGAGGCCTCAAGGGCCGCCAGCTGGATATCCGTGCGGTCGGCGCCGGTGACCACCGCCATGTTGCGGCGGCGGCGGAAGAACTCCATGGCGGAGTTCACATTCATCGCCCCGATCGACAGCGTCTCCACCAGCAGATCAAGGCGGTCGCGGCAGCAGAGCACCTCGGCATTCAGCCGGCGCGAGAGCTCCTCCACAGTCACGCTGCGCAGCAGCGGTGAGCGGGGCATCACCCCCAGAACCGGCAGGCCCAGCCGCTCCAGGGCGGGCACCAGCTCCTGCTGCAGGCCTGCCACCTGCTCCGGCACAACACCGTTGAGCACCACGCCGGCCAGCAGATCGCCCAGCTGCTCGCGGGCCTGCAGCAGCGGATCGATGCTGTCGCTGTCGTTCCAGGGGTGCACCAGCACCACGGGAGCCTGCAGGCCGCGAGCCACCTGCACCAGGCTGAGGCCGTAGAGCAGTCCCTCGCTCAAGCTGCCCGGCCCCTCCAGCAGGGTGAGTCCCGGAGAGGCCGCCACCAGCTGCTGCCGGAGAGCCTCAAGGCCTGGCCCGGCACTGAGCTCGGCGTCGAGCAGGCGCCGCTGCGATCGCCCGGAGCTGTGGCGGTGCACCGCGGCGATCAGCTGATCGTCCCGGAGGCCGAGGATCCGGCCCACGAAGCGCACGTCCTGATCGATCAGATCGTCAGCGGCGGTCAGCGCGTCAGCCACGCCATCGCTGTCGGCATCAGCAGCCGCCAGGGGTTTGCCGAAACGCACGCCGATGCCGCGCTGCATCAGCTGGCGTGCCAGACCCAGCACCAGTGCGGACTTGCCACTGAAGGGTTCGCAGGAGCCGATCAGCAGGGCCGGCGACCCGTTGCCCCAGGAGCTGGGCGGGGAAGCTGCGCTGACCTGGCCCATGCAACCGGAGCTGGTCGCTGGAATCTAGGCCGCAACGGCGGCGGGATCGAGCCCCAGGATCAGCCAGCGCCAGAAGCTGTCTGGCAGATCCGCCGACTGGGTGGGACCGCCACCGGCCGCCACCCAATCCATCAGCCACAGCACCAGGCGGAAGGTGGGCAGCTCAAAGCTGTACTCCAGGGGCTCCAGATCGGGTCCGTCCTCAAAGCGCAGGCTGGCTGTCGACTGTTCAAGCGGTGAGGACACCGCGCTCCAGCTCAGGCGGAACCGCCGCGCTCCGGAGGGCCGCAGGCGGCGCTCCCCTTGCAGGGAGCCGGCGGCCAGCAGCTCGAGCGCCCGCTGCAACTCCTGCCGCCGGGCCATGCCCTGGCAGTAGGGCGCATAGAGGGCCACAAGAGCCTCCGACATCCCGCACAGCACCGATCTCTGCTCCGAGGATGGCGCACGCTGCCCCCGATCGCCAAACCTCCCATGCGCGACCAGTCGTTTCACGCACGCACCGTGGCCGTGACCGGTGCCGGCGGCAGCCTGGGTCAGGCACTGCTGCGCCAACTGCACGAGCAGGGGGCCAGCCTGATCGCCCTCACCAGCAGCACGGCGCCGCTGGAACTGCTGGATGGCAACGGACAGCCCATCCCGCTGCAGCAGATCTGCTGGCAATGCGGCCAGGAAGAGGAGCTGCGCTCAGTGCTGGCGGAGGTGGACATCCTGGTGATCAACCACGGCGTCAACCTCCACAGCGAGCGCAGCGCCGAGGCGGTGCAGCACTCGCTGGAGGTGAATGCCCTCAGCAGCTGGCGGCTGCTGGAGCTGTTCGGATCGCTGGCGGCGGCAGACGCCTCGCCTGCCGGCGACGCCAGCCCTCGCCCGCCGCGCGAACTGTGGATGAACACCTCCGAGGCGGAGATCCAGGCGGCGGTGAGCCCGCTCTATGAGATCAGCAAACGGCTGCAGGGGCAGCTGCTCAGCCTGCGCAGCCTCGATCTGGCCGGCCCGCAACTGCGCCTCCGCAGGCTGGTGCTGGGGCCCTTCCGCTCAGCGCTGAACCCGATCGGCCTGATGAGCGCCGACTTCGTGGCTCGGGAGGTGCTGCGCCAGGTGCGCTGGAACTGCGGCCTGGTGATCGTCACCCCCAACCCGCTCACCTACCTGTTGATGCCGATCACCACGGCCAGCCGCTGGCTGTATTTCCAGCTGGTGAGCCGCAAGGCCGCCTGACGGAGGGCGCAACGCCGAGCGCTTCTGCTCAGAAGTCCCGGTCGGTGAGGATCTCGCAGCCGTCGCTGGTCACGGCGATGGTGTGCTCCCACTGGGCCGAGAGGCTGCCGTCCACGGTCACCACGGTCCAGCGGTCCTTGAGGGTGCGGCAGGCCTTGCTGCCGGCATTGAGGATCGGCTCCACCGCCAGGGTCATGCCGGCCCGCAGCTTCATGTTCGGCAGCTCGCGGGTGCGGTAGTTGAACACCGAGGGCTCCTCGTGCAGGTTGCGTCCCACGCCATGGCCCGTGTAGTCCTCCACCACGGCGAAGCCATGGGCCTCCACGTGGTCCTGCACGGCGCCGGCCAGCTCGAACAAAGTGCTGCCGGCCTTGATCGTGGCCAGCCCCTTCATCAACGATTCCTGGGCCACCCGCGCCAGGGTGCGGGCCTGCTCCGGCACCCCGTCGCCCACGCACAGGGTCACGCAGCTGTCGCCGTGGTAGCCGTCGAAGTAGGCGCCGGTGTCGATCTTCACCAGGTCACCGGCCTTGATCAGCCGTTTGCCGCTGGGGATGCCATGCACCACCTCGTTGTTGATCGAGGCGCAGATGCTGGATGGGAAACCGTGGTAGCCCTTGAAGCTCGGCACGGCTCCCATCTCGCGGATGCGCTTCTCGGCGTGGGCGTCGAGGTCGCCGGTGGTCATGCCGGGGGCGGCGATGTCGAGGATCTCGCGCAGCACGGTGGCCACGATGCGGCTGGCCTGGCGCATCGTGTCGATCTCGCGGGCGCTCTTCACCTCCACGCCGCGACGGCTCTTCTGGATGCGTGGGCCCAGCTGGGTGGCCTGCGCCTGCCCGTTGGGTGAGGCAGCGGCGGCGCCGGCTGCGGTTGATTTCTGGGAGGCCGCCAGCAGATCAGCGAACAGGTTCATGCGAGAGGTGCAGGCGGGCGATGCGATTCGTCGGTGCCACGGAGCGGCTGTGCCCGAACGGTGCGGCCAGGGCTGAATTCAAGTTAGAACCTGAGACCACTGGTCTGCACGCTGGGATGGGACAGCTGCCGGTTCAGATCCGCCGACTGCACGGTGCCGTGGCGCCGCTTGTGCTCACGCCGCTGCTGCTCACGGTGGCCAGCGGCATGGCCTACCGGCTGCTGAAGGACTGGGGCGGCCTCAGCCGCGACCAGGCGCACTGGCTGATGGTGCTGCACGAAGGGGAGTGGCTGGGCCATGCCGCCGAACCGTTCTATGTGCTGCTCAACGGTCTCGGGCTGCTGTGGATGCTGATCACCGGCGGGGTGATGCTCAGCCAACGCTGGCTGAAGCGCGCGGCCGTGAAGACCCCGGCACCCTGAGCCGGTACACTCGTTGTTTGGCCAGGCGTTTTTTCGGAACTGGGATGGCAGCGGAATCCAACGACATCAATCAAGAGACCAGCGCAGTGGAAGCCGCAGCTGAGGCCGACACCGCCGCTGCCAGCGAAACCGCCAGCGTCGCCGTGGCCGAGAAGCCTGCAGCCACGAAGGTCAGCACCGGCAAGCTCAGCGCCTATGCACTGATCCAGGCCTTCGAAGCTGAGCAGATCGCCAAGCAGGCCAAGGACCTGCCTGAGATCTACGTGGGCGACACCGTTCGTGTCGGCGTGCGGATCACCGAGGGCAACAAGGAGCGCATTCAGCCCTACGAGGGTGTCGTGATCGCCAAGCGTCACGGCGGCCTGAACGAGACCATCACCGTGCGCCGCATCTTCCAGGGTGTGGGTGTGGAGCGGGTCTTCCTGCTGCACAGTCCCCAGGTGGCTTCCGTGAAAGTGGAACGCCGCGGTAAGGTGCGTCGGGCGAAGCTCTTCTACCTGCGCGACCGAGTGGGCAAAGCCACCCGCGTCAAGCAGCGCTTCGATCGCTGAGGCCCTCCGCCTCAATTCATCAGGCCGTTACGCTCTGTATCGGCCTGCCAAGAATTCCGGGTTACCCCGGATCCTTCTTGGATGGGGGGACATCGGCCCTGCGCCGTTAGTTCAGTTGGTAGAACGCAGGTCTCCAAAACCTGATGTCGGGGGTTCAAGTCCTCCACGGCGCGTTCGATGTCCCCTCCCTGCAGTCTCTTGGTTCCGGACATGGAGTTGGATCTACAGCCCGGTGATGTGGTTAAGGTTCTCGAATCAGCCGCCCTCGGCTGGGTTCGTGCCCGGGTGATCCGTGTGAAATCCGGTGGTCGCGTTGTGGTGCAAAGCGACCAGGGTCGCGAATTCACGGCTCGCGGCAACCAGGTCCGCCTGATCGAACCCGCAGGTTTCCGCCCCTGAGCGGTTCCCATCCGCCTCTGCCCTGAGGCTCCGTAAGCCCGCCGCAAGGCGGGCTTTTTTGTGGCCTGCGCGAAGCTGAAGACTGCGCTAAGTGATCCCCCACAGGCCACCAGCCGCCGGCCACACCCGCCGTCGCCCCAAAGGCCCGCACCGCCACGACTTGGTTGACGGAGGGCACCGCGACAACGGATACTTCTTAGGTCGCTGATGCGGCGCAGACGCGGCTGGAAAGCCCAGTCTGGGAGAGCCTTTCAGGCACTCGTGGGACTGTAGTTCAATCGGTTAGAGCACCGCCCTGTCACGGCGGAAGTTGCGGGTTCGAGCCCCGTCAGTCCCGTTTCAAATCTGCAGGAGAACAGCCGGTGGCAACAACGGGAGCGGCGGTGCGTGTGCGTCTCGCCCCCAGCCCCACCGGCACCCTGCACATCGGCACAGCCCGCACGGCGGTGTTCAACTGGCTGTTCGCCCGGCGCCAAGGCGGTCAGTTCCTGCTGCGCATCGAGGACACCGACAAGGAGCGCAGCAAGCCGGAGTACACCGCCAACATCCTTGAAGGCCTGCAGTGGCTGGGCCTGAACTGGGACGCGGATCCCGTGATCCAGAGCGAACGCATCGCCGAGCACCGGGCCGCCATCCAGCAGCTGCTCGATTCCGGCCGTGCCTACCGCTGCTACGCCAGCGAAGCCGAGCTCACCGAGATGCGCGAGCGGCAGGCCGCCGAGAACCGCGCCCCCCGCTACGACAACCGCCACCGCGACCTCACTGCCGAGCAGGAGCAGGCCTACATCGCCGAGGGCCGAGAGGCCACGATCCGCTTCCGCATCGACGACGACGCCGTGATCACCTGGAGCGACCTGGTGCGCGGTGAGATGCGCTGGGCGGGCAGCGATCTGGGCGGCGACATGGTGATTGCCCGCCGTGCTGCGGCCGATCAGATCGGCGATCCCCTCTACAACCTGGTGGTGGTGGTGGACGATGCCGCCATGGCCATCAGCCATGTGATCCGCGGCGAAGACCACATCGCCAACACCGCCAAACAGTTGCTGCTCTACGAAGCGCTCGGCGCCGCAGCACCGGTGTTCGCCCACACGCCGCTGATTCTCAACAAGGAGGGCCGCAAGCTCTCCAAGCGCGATGGCGTCACCTCGGTGAACGATTTCCGCGCCCAGGGTTACACCGCCGAAGCCCTGACCAACTACATGACCCTGCTCGGCTGGTCGCCGCCGGAGGGCATGGAGGAGCGCTTCTCCCTGGCAGAGGCCGCCGCCTTGTTCGATTTCGATCGCGTCAACAAGGCCGGCGCCCGCTTCGACTGGGACAAGCTCAACTGGCTCAACAGCCAGGTGCTGCACGAACGCAGCCCCGAGCAGCTGCTGGCTGAGCTGCAGCCCCTCTGGGCCGCCCAGGGCTGGGATCCAGCCGCAGGCCCCAGCGGCGTGAGCGCTGCAGCTCCCACCAACTGGGCCCTTGAGCTCTGCGCCCTGCTCGGCCCCTCGCTCACCACCCTGGCCGACGGCATCGAGCAGGCCCGCCCCTTCTTCGAGCGTCCGGAGCTGAACGAAGCCGCCCTGCAGCAACTGGCGAGCGAGGGCGCCAGCCCGGCCTTGGCCGCACTGCTGGAGCGTCTGCCGGAGGGTCCGCTCACGGCGGAAGCGGCGCAGGGGCTGCTTGGTGAGGCGGTGGCCGCCGCCGGCGTCAAGAAGGGTGTGCTGATGAAGAGCCTGCGCGCCGCCCTGCTCGGCAGCCTGCAGGGGCCGGATCTGCTCACCACCTGGCTGCTGCTGCAGCCCAGCGGCGAGGCCCGCGCCCGGATCAGTCGGTCGCTGTAGGAACGCCGGCCGCCTCGCCAGGCGAAATCTCGCCAGGCGCCAGCTCCACCAACCCCAGCCGCCCCGCCAGCCAGGGGGCCGTAAAGCCCTGGATGCCCACGGTGAGCAGGATCGCCAGGAACACCAGACCCTTGAGGGCGCCGGCACCGGCGATGCCGGCCGCCTCCAGCTCGAGGGCGAACAGGCTGGCCACCGCGGCGGTGACGATGCCGCGCGGGGCAATCCAGCTGAGCATCAGCTTGTCGCGCCAGCCCAGGGACGGCAGGCCAAGCCCACCGACCTGGATCACCAGCCAGCGATACAGCATCAGCGCCAGCACGCAGGCCATACCGCCCCAGCCCAGCGGGCTGAGCTCCCCCCAGGAGAGGTCGGCGGCCAGCAGAGGAAAGAGCACCGTGATCGCCAGCTGGGCCAACTGGGCGATCAGCTCATCGAGCTGACTGGCCTGCTCATCAAGGCGCAGGCCCACCACCACCCCGGCGGCCACCGCCGCCGGCAGACCGGCCTCCGGCAGCAGCGCCTGGGCACCGCTCACCAGCAGAAACAGCATCCCGAGCGTCAGCTGCAGGCGCAGGGCATCGCTGGCGTCGCCAGGCAGGCGCCGCAGCACCTCCACCAGCAGCCAGCCGCCGACAGCGCCGATCAGCACCCCGCCGCCGAGGCGCAGCAACAGCAGTGGCACCACCGCCTGCCAGCGGTCGAGATCGCCGAGGGCCACCTGCAACAGCAGCAGCGCCAGCACCGCCCCTGCCGGCTCAAGGATCAGGCCTTCTGCCTCCAGCACCTGGCCGAGGCCCGGCAACAGGCGCATCTGCTGCACCATCGGCGTCACCACCGTGGGACCGGTGGCCAGGGCGATGGCGCCGAACACCCAGGCCAGGGGCCAGGACAGCCCCGCCAGCTGATGGGCCAGCCAGGCCCCACCGATCAGGCCCAGCACCGCCCGCACCAGCACCAGCTGCACCACGGTGCGCTGCAGATCGCGGCCGGCCAGGCGCAGGTTGAGGCCGCCATCGAACAGCACCAGGCTCACCAGCAGGCCCACCACGGGCTCGAGGCCACGGCCCAGCAGCTCGGGCTGCACCAGATCCAGCCCAGCGCGGCCGATCAGCAGCCCAACCGCCAGCAACAGCACCACCGCCGGCAAGCCGGTGAGCCGCGCCAGCAACTGAGCGGACGCTCCGGCGAAGAAGGCTTCACCCCAGAGCAATTCCAGACGATTCACGGGCAGGGCTCAGCCACCCCGCCAGCCTCACATGTCGTCTTCGAGGGCGCCGTAGACGGGCTCCACGCGAATGCCCTGAACGGCGCTGGGGCGGATCACCAGGTACTCACCCGGCAGCTCGGCGATCGGCACGTTGATGAACGCATCGGCGGGGCCGGCATTGAGCACGGTGCCGTACCACTGCTGAAACGCGTCCAGGCTGGCGAAGTGCACCACCTGCACATGGCCGCCCGCCAGCAGCAGATGGATGGCGTAGCGGCTGGGGGTACGGGCCATCAGTCGGGCGTGGCAACGCTGAACATGGCCCCAGGATGCAGCAGCCGCAGGGGCCGCGCATCCCCCGCCACATAGAGCGGATGGCGCGGCTGGCCGGCAGCCGTGAGCCCCAGGGCCAGCCAGGGGCACCCAGGCGGGCACGAGGCCGCCGCTGAGGCCAGCAGTGCCAGCACCTGCTGATCCCGCCCACGCCACACGCCACCGTTGCCCCAACCGAGCCAGATCGCCCCGCCCGCTGGCCCTGTCTGCAGCGCCCGCAGCCGCTGCTCCAGCCAGCGGTCGTTCTCAGAGCCCACCGGATCAGCCGAGCGCCGCAGCAGCGCCGGACTGGCGGAGATCCGGGCGAACAGGTTCAGCACCTCCAGGCCGCCATAGCCCCAGGCCCGTGCAAAGGCCTGCAGCCGCCGCAGGGTGGGGTCGTCGCGCTCAGCATCAGCGCGGGAGGGGTTGAGGCCGATGAACAGCAGCGTGGGCCGGGCCGGATCCCAGCGGCGCTCCAACCACCAGCGATAGCAACCGCAGGAGCTGAAGATGGCGGTGGCGGCAAGATCGTGTTGCAGCAGCTGAGCTCCTGTCTGCGGAAAAACGGCGGCGATCTAAGGCTCCACCAGGGAGAGCTCATGTTGCTCCCAGCCGAACGACTGCTAGTTCCAGCTTCCGGGTCACCTAGTCAGCACGCCTGCTCTGACCCTGGAACGAATGGCACGGATACAGCCCCGACCCGACTCGCTCTCGGATCGATGCGGTCATCACCGTCTTCCGGTGCGAAACAACCGTTCTGCGCAGCTGATTGGCCAACCCCTCTCCCAGATCATTCCGTTCATACGGCCTAGCCTGAGCCCATGGGCACCCTGACCGCCATCCGCGCTCAACGCCGCCTGAAGCGGCTGAATGAGCTCCGCCAGGGAGCGCAAGCGATCGGGGCTGGCCGCGCCGGTGCCGAGGTGTGGCTGTTCGGTTCTCTAGCCCGCGGCGACTGGGATGCCTATTCCGACGTCGATCTGTTGGCAGTTGCCCCAAGCAAGGTCCTTGCCGATCACCTGGCCGATGCCCTCCGCCTGAATCCGTAATGACGAGGCGCTCTGAAGCTTGGTTGCGGCAGGCGAACAGTGATCTTCAGGCAGCCCGCTGCACGGCCCAATAGGGATCCCACTCACAATCCTGCTATCTGGCAGGGCAGGCTGCCGAAAAAGCCCACAAGGCTCTCCTGGTCGCGGCCGGGATCACGCCTCCCCACAGCCATTCCTTGGCGCGATTGGTCGAGGTTCTGCAGAGCGAGGGCCTCAGGCTCGATGGCCTCCGCGAGCTGCGTCTCAAGCCCCTCACGCGCATGAACAGCGCAACGCGCTACCCACAGGCAGATGAGGCGCCAGCAGACCTCTTCGACAATCGCGACAGCGACCTCGCCCTCGCTACCGCGGAAACGGTGGTCAACATCACCGCCGCCGAGCTAAACGCCTGACCCATCCCCCGGAGCTCTGGCAGGCTGGGCCGAACTCGGCGGGAACGGCACGGTGGCGGCGGCAGCACAAGGCGAGCGGCCCCTGCTGCTGCTGGTGGATGGCCACTCGTTGGCCTTCCGCAGCTTCTACGCCTTCAGCAAGGGCGGCGAGGGGGGCCTGAGCACCAAGGAGGGCGTGCCCACCTCGGTGACCTACGGCTTCCTCAAGGCCCTGCTCGACAACTGCAAGGGTCTGGCGCCGCAGGGCGTGGTGATCGCCTTCGACACGGCCGAGCCCACCTTCCGCCACGAGGCGGATGAGGCCTACAAGGCCCACCGCGATGAGGCGCCAGAGCACTTCTTCCAGGATCTGAGCAACCTGCAGCAGGTGCTGCAGGAGGGGCTCGACCTGCCGTTGTGCATGGCGCCGGGTTATGAGGCCGACGACGTGCTCGGCACCCTGGCCAACCGCGCCGCCGATGCCGGCTGGCGGGTGCGCATCCTCTCGGGCGACCGCGACCTGTTCCAGCTGGTGGACGACCAGCGCGACATCGCCGTGCTTTACATGGGCGGCGGCCCCTACGCCAAAAGCAGCGGCCCGGTGGAGATCCGCCGTGAGGGCGTGATCGCCAAGCTCGGGGTCACGCCGGAGGAGGTGGTGGACCTCAAGGCCCTCACCGGCGACAGCTCCGACAACATCCCCGGCGTGAAGGGCGTCGGCCCCAAGACCGCCATCAGCCTGCTGCAGGCCCACCGGGATCTGGATGGCATCTACGCCGCCCTGGAGGCTCTGGAGACTGCCGGGCCCGCCAAAGGCAAGGCCAAGGCCGCCAAAGCGGCCGGCAAGGATGGCGCTCCCGCCAGCCCCCTCAAGGGCGCGCTGCCGGCCAAGCTCGCCGCCGACCGCGACAGCGCCTACCGCTCGCGCATGCTGGCCGAGATCCTGGTGGACATTCCCCTGCCCCAGGACCCGCGCCTGGAACTGGGCGCGGTAAACAGCGCGTCACTGGCCGCGAGCCTGGAGGAGCTGGAGCTGTTCAGCCTGCGCCGCCAGGTGGATCAGTTCGCCGCCATCTTCTCGAGGCTGCCGCCAGCCCCCGCAGCATCGTCTCCAGATGTGGGACCACATCCTGCCGAGAGTGGTCCCACATCCCGACAGCTGCCGAACAACACCACCGGCACCGACAGCAGCAACAGAGCCACCACCAGCGACGGAGCCGATGCCATCGGCGCACCTGCCGCCAGCGAGAGCGCGGCACCCAACCTCACCCCGCAGCTGATCACCACCCCCGCAGCCCTCGAAGCCCTGCTGCATCGCCTGATGGCCGCCACCGATCCGGCAGCCCCGATCGCGCTGGACACGGAAACAACCGCCCTCAACCCCTTCCAGGCGGAGCTGGTGGGCATCGGCCTCTGCTGGGGCGAGGACCCGACCGATCTGGCCTACATCCCCATCGGCCACCAGAGCACCGCCAGCGGCGAGACGCCCGATCTGCTGACGCCACCGCCACAGCAGCTGCCGCTCGACCAGGTGCTCACCGCCCTGGCCCCCTGGCTGGCCAGCCCGCAGCACCCCAAAACGCTGCAGAACGCCAAGTACGACCGGCTGATCCTGCTGCGCCACGGCCTGCCGCTGGCGGGCGTGGTGATGGACACGCTGCTGGCCGATTACCTGCGCGATGCCAATGCCAAGCACGGCCTGGAGGTGCTAGCCCAACGCAACTTCGGCTTCCTGCCCACCAGCTACGGCGAGCTGGTGGCCAAGGGGTCCGATTTCTCCGCGGTGCCGATCGAGGCGGCGGCTCAGTACTGCGGCATGGATGTGCACGTGACCCGTCGGCTGACGCCGCTGCTGCGCGGGCAGCTCACACAGCTCGGCCCGCAGCTGCCGGCGCTGCTCGATCAGGTGGAGCTGCCGCTGGAGCCGGTGCTGGCCCTGATGGAGGCCACCGGCATCCGCATCGATACGGCCTATCTGAAGGAGCTCAGCCAGGAGCTGGCCCAGACCCTTGAGCGCCTGGAAACCGAGGCGAAGGCCGCCGCCGGCACCGAGTTCAACCTCGCCTCGCCCAAGCAGCTGGGCGAGCTGCTGTTCGACACACTGGGGCTCGATCGCAAGAAATCCCGCAAAACCAAGACCGGCTGGAGCACCGATGCCACCGTGCTCGAAAAGCTGGAGGATGCGCACCCGGTGGTGCCGCTGGTGCTGGAGCACCGCACTCTCAGCAAGCTCAAGAGCACCTATGTGGATGCGCTGCCGGCGCTGATGGAGCCGGAAACAGGCCGCGTGCACACCGATTTCAACCAGGCCGTCACGGCCACAGGCCGCCTGAGCAGCA
>Ga0310334_100142_pt1 | contig 22083 bp, 21 predicted proteins | sample LakMicMIDCLREDC7_FD_195548 | JGI IMG/M metagenome (GOLD analysis project Ga0310334, IMG submission 195548) | Enriched freshwater cyanobacterial communities from Lake Michigan, Michigan, United States - MI23.DCL.RED.C7 (v2) (version 2) | ecosystem: Environmental > Aquatic > Freshwater > Lake...
GCAGAGCGGAAACCAGAGATGATGTTGCCGTCGAAGTCACCCCAGCACATGCCATACTGTGAACGAAGGTTCACCTGGTTGGCGTAAGCGGAGGAGTTGGCAACAGTGTTCGACTGGAAGTTATTCGGGTATGCGGTGTCAGTAGGGCCAACAATGACGGTCTCACCATTGCTGACCAGAAGAGCGCCATCGGTCACTTTGCCACCGAAGTAAGCAGGGAAGGCACGCTGGATCTTGGTGTAGTACTGTGCGAGTTCGTCCCGAGTGGCGTTGGTGACAAGACGCAAGCGGTGTGCCGAGTACAGGTCGTTGGTGACAATGAACTTGATTTGTGACCCAGAGGAAAACTGGGGGATGGATGTAAAGTCTACGTAGGAGGGAGCTGAGGTTCCCCCGAGAGGGCCGGTGGCCAGGTTGAAGGTGAAAGTATTGATCGGGTTGACGTAGTAGTAACCCTCGATGAATGTTCCAGTCGACTGGTTCACGTCAGAAGCGAACTGGACGTAGACATAGTCGTTGAAGTTCAGACCATGGGGACGTGAGCTTTGAAAGACTGCATCCGGGTTTGTTGAACTAGTTGCTGAGACTTTGTCAACATCGCGAGAGGCGATCTTATCTAGGGCAGAGAAGTTGTTGAGATAGGTGTTGCCAGACCATTTGAAGACCGAGGTGATTGCCGCATTGGAGCCAGCCTGAGCAGCAGGGTAGCCAGGGTGCTTGTAGGCAGGAACGTAAGTCGGGCTGATGATGCACTTCTTCAGGTCGAGGCCGACGATGGAAATGCCACGAGGCAGAACGACCCCACCATCCACAGTGTTGAACTGAACCAGCTGGGAAGTGGTGACGTCTTGGTAGGGGTTGACAGAGAAGTCAACTGTGAAGTTGTCAGCAGTGACGCCAGGTGAGTTATCAACAGTGACGCGAGAAGGTGCTAGGTAGATAGTATACTTACTGTTCTCACTAGCTGGAGAGTAACCAGCTAGGATGGAGTTCACGGTGAGCTTGGACAGCTCGATGACAGCCCGAGCTACGGTCTGAAAAGGCAGTGCCTGACCGTCGTTAACGATGGAGTCGGTCGCGCCGGGGAACTCAGGGGCAACGAACACGACATAGCCACCGCCGCCCAGGTAGGGAGCTGCGATAGAGGCCCACACCTTTTGGTCATTCTCGACTGTGCCGGTGTTCAGTGTACCGTCGACGGTGTTGTACCACAGCTCACCGAGTGCAGGAGTGGAGGTAGGCTGTGAAGGTAGGACAGCAGTCGGACCGACTTTTACAACATTGCCGTCCGAAACTTCGAGGAATAGGCCAGGCTCGTTGCTGTTGGTGTTGAGGGCAATCTCACCAGGTTCAATAACCGCTGAGGTGGGACGCTTGCCGAGAAGACTGGAGCGCTTGAATATGAGTTTGACAGCCATGTGCTGAGGAGCCTGAGTGGTGATGCGTGAAGACGCTAGTGGGTTTTACCCGCTCAGAGGTAGGCAGCGCCGATTATGGCGTCGTCACTCACCTCACCCTCTTGCCTGAGGGTCATAGCGGCCCTTAGAAGCAAGTCTGCCTCTTCCCTTTTGTCAGGGTCACGCCGAGCCCTTTTGTAACGGTCCATGAGGTCTACGTACTGGATGTCATCCTTCATCATTTTACTCCTTCGTATAGTAAGTCGATCGCCTGTGCAGCGTCCTCATCTGTTATTTTAGCCCAAGCGCCTTTTTTGTAAGTTGTGACTCCTTGTCTGATTCCGTGGGTTGCAACATCCCCGATCTCATCGTCACTCAACCCTTTCATTCGGAGGAAGGGGGCTACCACATACTGAGCGTTGTAGTGTATCTGCTTGAGATTTTCTGGGGCATCCGCTCTCACTTTCATACTCTCATCCAGACCCGTCTGAGAGCTCCACCTGGTCCCTTGCCAGTCCCCTCTTCCGAACCCTCTGGCTCCTTGAGGCGGGGGAGTAGATCCCAGGGCCTCCGAAAGTGCGGCTTTAGGGCTTGCTTGGGCTAGCCCCATATCAACCCACCTGCCTTTGCCTTTTTCGTCGATGAAAACATTCTCGGGGTGGGCGTCGTTGTGGGCAATACCCAAGCGGTGCAAGTCAGCACGAGCCTTCCAGTAGGCGTTTCCCACTGTAGTGTCTCCCACTTTTTCTGTGTATTCTCCATTCCGGCCGATGGGCTTCCCTGGCACCACAGTCATGGCAATGCGCCCATCATGTAGCTGTACGGCGAACTCTCTTTTGGTTTTAGGCCCAGTCTCCCCCACTATCAACTTAGGCCCAAGGTCAGCTTCCCCCAGCCTCTTGATGAGGGCGGCCTCGTTGGTACTCACCTCCCCCCTCTTAACCACGTACTTCCCGTCGGGGGACATTCTAACGGTGCCGAAGCTGCCGCTGCCTATCTCCTTAGCGTTTTTAACTGTCTCGTCCCAATTGATGGAGTCCTTGGACCCAGTAACCGTCTTCTCCGGTTTGAACCGATCGTCAAAGAACTGGGCACTCCTCTCTTTGGCCACTCTGTCTTCTGACGTCCATCCGCGACGAACAGGGGCTGCTGGGCTTACTTTGGTGGCACCGTTAGAGCCTACCCCCAGGACTTTGTCCAGTCTATCTATTTCTTTGGACAGCTTTTGCTTTTCTTCCCCGCTGGCGTTCACGTACTTGGCAAGCTTCTCCCTGCGCATGGCCGCCAGGTCTGCCCTGGCACTAGGGAGCTTGGTCTCCTGAGGTGCGTTAGACCTACGAGCCTCTGAGGCTGCCTTCATTTGGTCGGCCACCCTGTATCGGGCCCTTGCTATCTCATCGGCCAGTTCAGCCCTTCTCTTTATAGCGGCTGGTTCTCTGTTCCCTATTAGGTCAACTCGTTCCCTCCCAAGCTCGGCTATCTTTAGCTGCTCCTTGGCGACTACCAGCTCTTTAACCGCTCGGTCGAAGGAAGCGTCGTCTTTTCGAAGGGCAGCTCTGACTCCTCTCGCCTGTACTTCGTCTACTCTTGCTTTAGCGGCAAACACTTGGGCGTTCGCACCCCGAACAACGTCACTTTTTCCTGACGGAGGGTCCTTGGGTATCTGTATTTCCTTTGCCGGTGAGTCGGGTTTTTTGTCCTTAACCCAGTTGAGCTTGATCCTATTGCTGAGGGCTTCCCTCTGCACTCTTAGCTTTGCCTCTTCAGAAGCGTCGCCCTTCCTTTGGGCATTCCGGATTTTGACTCCGAGTCCGATTTTTTTCTTTACGTTGTCGAGAGACTTAGAGGCGGCCTGGTTGAATTCCTTCTTGCACGCAGACCCTCTCCGGATGCAAGCGCCACCGCAAGGGGTTCCTTTCTTACAATTTAATGCCATCTTTGGTGGGCGATGGTTTACTTCTGGTTCTCGGAGAACTCGAGGAGTTTGGCTTCGATCTCGGCAATACGAGAGCCGATAGAGTCGAGACGCTCAGCGTAGCTGTCTTCCTGATTCATAGTGCGGTTGTAAACATTCATCTGCTCACGACCAAGATTGGCAACGGCCATTGCGGCATCGTTGGCTTCCTTTTCCTTGACCAGTTTCTGCATCATCTTCATCTGGTTCTGAAGCTGCTGGAAGGCACCACGCTCACGAGAGATACGCATCTGGTTCTGCATCTCGTCCATGGCGAGGTTGAGATCCTTGCCTTTGTCGGCCAAGGCGTCGTACTTGCCACCAGTCATTACTGTGGCTGGCAGAATCTCGTGGTACTTGCCGTCGATGTCGCCAACATGTTCGGGCTCCATGACGGTGCCTCGTTGGTAATCAGTTGGTTTGTGGGAGAAGTCGTAGTCAACAGTCTGCATCCCACGCTCTGAGAACAGCAGGTAGGCCTTCTCTACGGCACTTTGATCGATCGAATCTTTCCTCATAACTCAGAGGGAGGTGGAACTATGTGTGTTGGGTTTTACCCTTAACCCCCAGCGTTCAGTCTGTTGATTTGACTCTGAACCCCAGCTGCGCCCCCTGCATTTATTTGCTTGGAAGCGGCTACAGCGAGTCCCTTCTTTTGGCCGGTCTTGTTGCGTTGAGCGTTGCCCACTGCCGCGTTGGCCGCGTCAGGGGCCTTCGCCTTTGGGGGTGCGGACGGCTTGGGGGCCGGTTTGGCGGGAACCACGGTACCGTCTTCCTCCACTTTCCACTTGAGCTTTTCGGGAGGAGCAACCGGCTGTTCGCCGTACAGGAGCTCGCTAGCTTTAGTGAGTGAGTCTTTTGAGAATGAGCCTAGCATGTTAGCCTCCTAGCTTGCTGACAGCGTCCTGAAGTGCCATTTTGGCAGCGTCGGGCAGATTGGGGACCCTCATTGCTTGCCGAAGTTCGGCGATCTTAGCAGTTGCCTCGGACTGGGAAGCCGCAGCCTGTGGCTTACTCACAGCAGGTTTGGCAGCTTTTGCAGTCAGGGGCTGTGGCCCACCAGATGCACCTTTGACGGCGGGTTGTGCTGGTCCCACCTGTTTCTGACCCGAGACGGCGCCCCATTCCACCATCACAGGCTTACCATTCTTGATAGCCCAGCCCATTTTCTTGCCGTTGACCATCACAGGCTTATTGTTCTTTACGTCGGAGCCCTGCTTTTTGGCCTCAGCTTCGGCAGCTTTCTCCTCGTCCGACTTGGCATTCGAATCGAAATCTTTGTCGTCTTTGGGGGCGCCACCGATCTTTCTGCACACACCAAAGACAGACTTCTCTCCTTCTTTGCAAGGACCGGCCTGAGCGGGAGCCTGAGCGGCAGGTGCAGCAGTCGGAGCTTGGGCGGGTGCGGGAGCAGGGGCAACAGCGGGTGCAGGTGCTTGAGCAGGAGCGGCCTGTTGCTGAGGTTGAACCGTCTCTTCGGGTTTCTGCTGTTCGACTGGAGCATTCTGGGCGAAGCTCCACTCTACGACGCGGTAGTCACGACCTTCAACTAGATGGTCGACCGATGGGAAGTTGAAAGGGTTTCTCATGACTTTAGCGTTCTTAGACGGTTTTACCCGTCACCACTTAACCTTTGAAGCCCACCAGGCCGCCGAGCTTGGGCCCTTTGCAATGTTCTTCGCGTGACGAGCCTTGAAAGCCGCACGTCGGGCCTTGTACGCCTCTGACTCGCCTTCTTTAGGTGGTGAACCCTTTACGCCTTTCTGACCGAAATGAATCAACTTGCCTCCTTCAGGAGCGCCCGGATAGCAAGCCTTGACTACATGCGAGCTCTTTCCGCCAACATCGGCTTGGGGCTTGTTGCATTCCATGCGATCTTTGTCAGCGAAGGACTGCTCCATACGCTCAGCGTAGTCCTGCTTGAACTGACTTAGAAGGTCATCAGGGAAAGAACCAAACATATCAAGTCTCCACACCAAATCGAAGTGAATCAGCAACAGAAGCTAGGTTTTGTGTGCTCATTGTGAGCTTTGTCGCCTGCCATGGCTCGAGGTTGTCGTCTGGATAGAGCATGCCTAGCATGATGTCAATCTTCTCTCTCATCACTCGGAGCTGGTTGATTGCCATTCCCCCGTTAGGTTCGTGAGACTCAATGAAGTCTTCAGTCTCGGAGTAGTTAGGCTCGGCTCGCATTGCTAGCGAACCATTTTTGTTCATTGCTTTCTTCAGGACTTCCATCCGAGGCATGCGAATTGGCACGCCATTCTCGCCCATCTCGGGGTTTTTCTCGTCACCCTCACCTGGCTCTTCAGGAAGAGAGTTGGGGGTCATCTGGTTGATAGGGTTCTCTTCATAGTCGTTTCTTCTGAGGTACTTTTTGATGCGTTCCGCACCAAACTCAGGGTTCTCAGAGTGTTTGGACTGAATGGGGACGCAGTCAGGAACCATCCCTTTTTTGCTTTTTTTCATCCCAACAGCCTGGTATCCTGTCCAACAGGCATCCTCCAAACCACCACTGGACTTCTGAGCATAGTCGACAAGAGAGTCAACAGACTCCTCACTGAACCCAAGGTCTTTCAGTTTACTCCAGTCGTAATTCATTGGGTCTCCTTGTGTTTCCAGATGATAAAGTCGGACTCGATGCGCTCGACTTTCTCGCTCAGACGGTAGTGGTCTTCACGGAGAGTGTACTTGAGAGGTAGGTCGGCACGCATGTCATTGATCATGCGCTCCACCTTCGTCATATGGGCAATGACGGTGTCAAACCTCAGGTCGGTTCGTCTACCATTGCGATCTAGGATCCAGCCTAGACCGCTCATTGTTGTTATCAGAGAGGCTACGACAGCCGCAATCGTTTCAACTCCCATGACTCAGCTAGGCAAACCCGAACCACCATCTTTCATGCGTTGTTTTACAGACTCGGGCAGGCCTTCTTCCCAGCCCTTGCGCTTGGCAATCGAGATGATGTTCTTCATGATGGCCCTCGGGTTCTTAGCCCGACCGACCGATGACCAGGCCGCAGCTACGTCCTCGGCACTGGCGATAGGGAAACTCATTTTAGGGCCAGCGAACTCGCCCTTGAACTCACCTTTCTTCAGCTCTTTGCGCTTCTCTGTGTCCCACTCGCGGAACTTAGCTTCGGCGTGTTGAGCCTGTGCGCAAATGGGGCAGCCAGGGCCTTTGCACTTGTGCTCGCCCATACCCATCGAGGGAAGTGGCATCGACAGCATCTCGGAGTCCTGAGAGTCTCCCTCGGCGAACCCGTACTCCTTTGACTTCATTTCCTTGAAGGAGTTCATGCGAGCTTTTTTCCTCGCGAAGATCTCCTTCATTGCGCTAGACCCATCAGCCTGCTCATTGTACTCGCGATTCACGAGACCGGCACGCTTGTCGCGTTGGGCGGCGTTCATCTTGAGAAGCCCTTCGTTGTGGTGAGACATGCCACCCGAGATATCGGGAGACCACTTCTTACCACTCTTATTCATTTTTGCCAGCTGGTCTGTGCTGATAGCGTTGCTGGCATTGAGGCCACCACCGACTCCAGGGAGGGTGACGCCGCTAAAGTCTAGTGATGATCCGTACATAGTCGGTCTCGTTTGAACGGTTTTACCCTCAGTCGTTGTTGAGCTCAGCGATGAGGTTCTCAACCTCCTCCTCACTCATTGAGTCGTCATCGGACCCCTCGACTTCTACTCCTAACTCACCAGCCAAAGACTGTAGCTCGTCCAAACTCAGTGAGTCAAGGTAGTTGTCGAACTCTTCCTCGGTTAACTCTTCCTCTGCTTCCGACTCGTCTTCCTGTGTGAGGTAGGCGTCAGGGTTGAAGGGTTGGTTGGGTACGAAGTCGCGGGAAAGTCCATCGTTGGCCTTCCACAATCCGGTATGGGCGATCCAGGGAGAGGTATTGCTGATCTCATTTCCTGGTAGACCATTGGGCGCTGTGTCCAGGTCCTCAGGGGTTTGCATCTGAGCAGCGTAGGCGCTTCTAAATGCTTCTAGTGCCTCAGCGTTATAATCTCCACCAATGCGATTTGTCATTGTTTAGGTGTGCTTGTCTTAGGGTTTTTACCCTCTTTGAAGGGCTCTATCTTTCCTGAGGGGTCCTGCAGCATTTTCGAGTTACCCATGTCGTTGAAGGACTGCTGCGGACCGCTGAGGCCCTTGATTGCCTCAGCCAGTTGTCCCATGGGGTTTTCTTTCTTGGCTCTCTTAGCCTGTTTCCTAGCCTCTTGTGCTTGCATGTGGGCGTCAGACATGACGGTGCCGTCGGGCATCATATGATACCCCTTTGGCATCTCAGGTCCCATTGGCTCTTGTGGCCCGGTTTCCTGAGATAAACGGTCAATTAGTGTGCTGAAGTTGTCACGAAGGCGACGGCGGCATATACCAGACGCTTTAATTGACATCGGCCCGCAGGGGACCCTGTGCATAGATAACTCGCGTTGGGCTGCACTGTTAGAGGCCATTACGCTCCCCTCCTATGGATGTGGGCGGACTCAGTCTTGAGGTGGGGTGCATTTCGCCCAATTTGAGTTTCCACTCTAGGTCTCCTACTCAGCTTGTTCTGCTCTCTCATGTCGTTCACCATCGTGTCTCGCATCGCTCTTAGGCTCTGGCGGGGCACTTCGCACTTATCGCTGTCTCGGTAGTTGCGATAGCAGTGGGCGACCCCGGAAGGGTCATCACAGCGAAGGAAGAACTCCCAAATGCCTTGAGCCTGCGGACCGTCGAGGGTTCCGGGTGGGAGTTTGGAATCCAATGCGGCCCGGTCTGAGCGGGCGAAGCGAGTGTCTTTTCTCATAGATAATCTCCGATGTTGGGAACGTAACTGGTTAAAATGCCCTCGACTTCCTTACCGAATTTTTCACTCTTTTGGGCTATCAGTTTCTGATAAGCAGGGTCTTTGGGGTCTTTGAACTTGCCGGCCTCCTCATTGGTTACTTTTCTTTTATCTATAGCTTTGTCTAAGTCAGCAACCAGGGACTTTCTCTTCTCTGGGGGAACCAAAGCCAAGGCTACAATTGATGCTGTCGATGGTGTAACCTTTTTACCTTCTTTCCCCAAAAACACTCTAACTTTCTGGTCAAACCCTATGTATCCACCACCTCTACTTTTTACCTTCCCTTTTTCGTCAGGGACGGTCCCCACTCCACCTAGCGCTGCTCCCCTAGAGATCCCGAAAGCGTCCAGCAAGTACTTCGTTTCTCCACTCCTCCGGTATGTCTCGGCCAGGGCCTTCATTTCAGAGACCCTCTGTTGGGGTGTTTGGCTCTCCAAGGCCTTGGCTACAGCTGTGGGTGTGGTTGCCTTTCTTTCTTTACTTCCAGTGGCTCCTTCGAGCCTTTTAGCATACTCAGCTTCGTAAGACTCCTTTCCCTTGGATACTACGGTTTTGTTCAAGTACTCCTTGAGGTCCCCAATGTCTCTATCTCTCTTGATGTTGTTGAAGTTAACTGACGACCACACCAGGTTCCTCTCATCGTCCCCTTTACCGTTCAACTTCAGGGCCGAAGCCACAGCCACGATGTGCTCGGGTTCGGCGTTGCGAATGTCAAGCTTCCTCCCTGTGTAGGGGTCCCTACCACCTTGCTCCATGTATCTACGCACTAGCATTTCGCCCCGCACTTGGCTGGACTTTGAGGTGTGGATGGGGTCGCCTTTGCTGTCCAGTCCAGTCCAATGTTGCCCTGGGCGGCCCGCCCCGTCTATTGAGTTACGTGCCCCTGCAGGGATCATCCTATAGGCCAAGTCCCCCACCTCTTTGCTTATTTCAACTGTTCTAGCATTCTTGTCTATCCAGTCACCAACGCCGTCTTTAGCCCTGGGATCGAATTTCCCCCCTGCAGTGGAGTTGTTGTAAGCCTTCTCAACTGAGTCCAGCCTCTTCATGGAGTCTGCTGTCTCGTCCCAGGACATGGATCTGACAGCTTTTCTATCTTGCCCGGGCACAGAGTACACACTTACAAGCAGATTGGCCACTTGCTCCATCTCTCCATCTGTCACTTTGCCCGAGTTCATCATCGCGGAGAATTCCTCAAATGCCCTCCTTTGTGCCGGCTTCAAGCTGTTGAGCCCAGTTTGTATCTCTTCTAGCGTGTCACTGCCAGAGGCACTTCTCTCGGCGGCTATTTTGGCCACCATCTTGCCCAACCCACCACCTATAGAACCTTCCAGCTCCATTAAGCACTCTTTTCCACGGCTGATACATGTTTTAGAGCACGACTTGCCTTTCGTGCACTTGGACCCCCCGCCTGAGTTTTTGGCCTCAACGAAGGAAACCGCCAGGCGGTCGGCAATTAGTTTTCTAACCTGGCGGTCGTTCATCAGTTTAATCAGTCGTCGTAGCGGTCTAGAATGTGTGCGATTACGGAGTTGCGGACGATGTCTTCCTTGTGGAATTCCACTGTGCCAACTTCCGAGAGTTGGCGGAGACGCTGGATGGCATCGACGAGCCCGTTTTCACGGCGGAACACTTCCATGTCCGTTTGTTTTGTGTCACCGATAAGAAGGATCTTGGAGTCCTTTCCGACGCGAGTGAGCACGGTTTTGATCTGTGAGGGGAGGAAGTTCTGAGCTTCGTCCACAATAATAAATGCTTCGTTGAGGGACCGACCGCGAATGTCTTCGAGGAGGACTGGCTCAATGATCTTTTTCTTTAGCAGATACTCGCTGGCGCCATGCGAGTGCATGATACAAGGCAAGTTATCGAGAACAGGTGCGATAAGCGGAGCGATCTTCTCTGAGAGGTCGCCAGGGAGTGCTCCCCGACCGCGTTGGAACTCTACGCCAACGTCGCTGCGCACGTAGTAGACCTTGTCAAAGGTTCCTTGTGCTACACCGAAAAGCCCGTAATGCAGGGCGATAAGAGTTTTGCCTGTTCCAGCGCAACCATGGGCCAAAGTGACCGTGTTCTTCTTGAGGGAGTTCCAGAGCTCCTCCTGACGCCAGGTCAGGAAGTTAGGGTGCTGAACGTCCATTCCTTTGGAATAGGATTGCTCTAGCATCTGGGTGTTCTCGGCACGGCGCTTGCTGCGCTTTTCTTTACTCGTGAGCATGTGATTAGGGGTGATACAGTCGGTGGATACTTTGTATGCTTCGCTGCTGATGAGAACTACATCATAATCACCCCCGGGAAGATAATGCTGGGCCATTGGGGTCTGGCGCAGTACAAGTGTTTTTACCCGTCAGTGCCATCTCTCAAGGTAGTTGTCCCAACCCCCTTTACCGCCACACCACCGGGAGTATTGATCTTTCTCTTTTTCGCTTTTTTCCAAGTAAACCTCTGCGGAGCGATCTGTTATAAGAACTTTCGTGCCGAAGTCTTCTTGCATTAGACTGGGGACAGTGTCCACTTTTAAATTAGCCATGGCTGCTATGTTAGGAACATAGAACTTTTAGATTAAGGTGGTGGTTGCCATCACCACTCGAAAAAACTACACGTATTCCGCCCTGTACCCCCTATGGGATTTTCTCTCTCCCCTTGCTACGCTAGCAAGGTGGCCTGGGTTCAAACTAAAAATCCGGCAAGCTTCCGCTATGGACGGAAACTCCCTACATTCTTTCGTTTCCAGATTTATGACTCTCACTTTCTTTTTTCTTTTCTCACACCAAGACTCAGTGTTTTTTAACTGAGACCTTTTGGTGTTGGGGTGGGCATTCATAATTGGCACCATTCTCTTCCCGTTTTCGGACCTATTTCTCTGAACGTTCGGGTGGTTCTGGCTTTCTTGGAAGTTTTTAGGGCTAGTTAAGGGGCCGTATTTTCTTCCCAGTGCCTCCCCCATTGCTTTACCTCCCTTATGGGCGCCCAGCTTCATTCGTTCCGCTGCTATTTCGTCCACAGTTATCCCGCCCATGAGACCTCTCCACGCCAACCAGTCCTCCTTCCTCCCCCATAGCTGCCAGTTAGCAAAGTGCCACATGGCGTGCTGAGTTACAGTAACCTCGATCACATTTCCGTTTTCGTATTTCCCGCCGACGTGCCCGGGGGTTACTCTATGCCTATGTTTCATACATCGTACCCTAAGTGCCCCCGACCCCTTCCGCGCCTTCCAGCGGCGAAAGCCGAACGTGGGTCCCCGCTTTCCTCTACTTGAACGAAGTCGGGGTCATTATAGCTGGTTTCCTGACCGAATAAACCCCTACGGTTGGTTTGGATTTCGCTGAAAACACTAGTGTCACTGAAGCCTTCCCGCCTGGTTTCCCCGTAGTAGCGCTTGTTTTGGATGATAGCCTCCTGAATACCCCTGTCAACCACGTCCATATGCATGGCGTAGTGGGTCAGGGACCAAGCAAATGAATCAGTCTTGTCGTCATGCTTGCAGTAAGGAAAGCTGGTGAGTTCCTTGATGAAAGAGTCCGTCCACTCCCCTTCTACAAAGTACACCCTGCCGGCTTCTAAGAGTGGGGTGACAGCCTGGAGGCGTGTAGTTTTGGACTTAAGTGGCTTCATCTCCTCAATGGGGATTTTAGCCTCCTTCTTCAACACTTGGATCAAAGATTGGCCTGACGCCGCCTTCTCAATGCAGAGCATTTTGGCCTTGTAGTAAGCGTAAGCTTGTTTAACCGAAGCTATCATGTCAGGGAACCCCCACCTACCGGATATGATCTCCCTGATGTAAACCTTGGTGGGCTCCGTCATACTTATTGAAGCTACACAAATGGCTGTCTCATCGGCCAGTTGCTTTTCAGCAAAAGCACAGTCTACCGCTAGCCAAGTCACGTCGAAAGTGGGGCATTCTTCCTCTTCTATCCTTTGTATCCACCCATTTCTTACAATCTGACCTTCGGCGGCCACAGGCGACCCTTGGTATAAGGCAGCGAAGGCAAAAGACCCCATAGTCTTTTTCTGGGACATCAGCATGTCCACGGTGAAAGCCGTATTTTCTGGCCAGTGGGACTCTCCCAACTCCCTCTCCAGGGGGTCATTTTCGAAGTCCTCGCATATGCCGGCGATGTTAATCCAACGCCATCCATTCGGGTTTTCTATCTCGTCGTACAAGCCGTCGGTGTCCATCAACACACCATGGAGGTCCTTCTCGTGGAACCGAGTGGCGATCACGCACTGGCACCAGTGGTTGGTGCGTCGGGTGGACGCTTGTTCACCCCACCAGGTTTCGAGAGTCTCCAGCGCTGCTTTCGAGTCCGAAGACTTGAGAGGGTCGTCAATAATCATGGCCCCTACACCTTCGGCGTCGATCTTGGTGGTGCCAGCTGTGAATCCAGTCAAAACTCCACCAACAGAAGTAGGTAGTATATACCCTCCCCCTAGCATGTCATACTTAGAGTCAGGAGAGAATCCCTTCCACTCCGGGAAGATGCGCTTGAAGGTTGGGGTTTTGAGCATAGCCACGGCTTCCCTGTGGAACTTGCTGGACAGAACAATACCGTAGGAAGCAACAATGTGCTGAGTCTCTTGGTCTCTACCTAGGAGCCATGCCATGAACATGGTCGCCAGCATTGACTTGCCCGAGCGCGGGGGGCACGACACAATAAGGCGGCGGTAGCGGCGGTTCGCCAGATCTTCGAAGGCGCTACCGATGATTTCGTGAAAGTCTACCACCTTAAGGTGCCCGTCCTTCATCAGTTCCGCGAAAGTTAAGAAGCAATCGCGGGCAGCTCTATACTTGTACTCGTTGATGGTTGAACGTGGTGCCTCTAGCAAGGTCAGCTCACGGAGCCCCCTTTGGTAGATCCTCCACGAGGAGTGTTCTTCCAACTGGCTGGCTTTAGTGATAACTGGCCGCATTTCAGTTCCCTTTCAGCTTTTTCAGCAACTCGTCCACAGTTCCTGTGTATTCTTTGGAGAGCTTTTGTTCCTCTTTGCTCTCTTGGTCTGTCAATGCCACGATATCGCTGATGATATCGCGGTGTGTCTTCACGGCGGAGTTAAAGATGGAGACAAGGTCCCGGGTGGAGCACTCGGGGAGCTGGTCTTGGAGGTACCCGAGGGCTTCATTAGCCACTTTCAGTGTTTCAGCCGCCAGGAATTCCTTCTGGGCCAGGATGTCTTCGCGTGATTTTACCATTAGTAGAGCCTCTTTCTGCAGCGGGCACAGCCGCCTGATGGTGGTGGTGGATTTGATTTGTACTGTTGGATACTGCGCATTAACACTTTCGCCTGTTCCATGTTCCCAGCGCGAATGGCAGCGTGATAAAGATTCCAGAGTTTAGCAGAGTCCATGGTTAACAGAGAGCATCGGGACCACGGTTACCTGCGCATGGGAGACAGCCAAGTTTCCAAAGCGAGTTGATGGAGGCGAGTTCGAATGTGCCCTCCTGCATCCATCCTCGACCTTGCGGTGACTGCCCCACGAAGTAGAACCGACCCTTGGGAGTCTGGATGAATGTCTCGGGCATGACACCGATGAGTATGCCACCGTCGACGTACAACTGCTTGCCATCTGGGTTTAGCGGGTCGGTGTAGATATAGTTGAAAGCACCCTTGACGACCGCAAACTCTCCGGACTGCAGACCCATATGCCAGGATGCGTCTTTGACAGACTTGGCAGAGATGGCGCCACTTGCTGCACCTGTAACGGTGTTTTGCCAGAGTTCGACAGCGTAACGAGCGAGTTTCTTACCCGAGTCCTGGTAGAAGACCTCTTTGATAGGCTCCTTGGTCTCGGCGTCCCACACTGTGACGACCAGGCGACCATCTTCGGTGTAGCTGTTGTTGCTCAGCAGGTAGATAGGCTGGTTTAGCGGGTCGTCGAGGAAGACAGTCTCAGGGTCGCAGATGAAGACCCAGTCACCGTCCTGCGTGAGCTCGTTGCTCCATCGCACCCCTTTCGGGGCGTCGAAGTCCTCCGCTGGGGTCTTGTTGCCGGGCCACCAGGGGACGTATATGCTACCGGACACGTCGTCGAGCACACCCGCCAGTGGCAGCTTGGTCTCTACGCCAAGGCCAGGGAAGAGCTGACGGCAGTCGCCACGCTGGACGCATGGGTCCAAAGCAACATACGGCAGTTGCTCTTCGATGGTGACGACGTAGTTCTGGGTGTACGTATATTGTGACTGCTCACTGAGCCCTGTAAACTGCTCGTTCTGACAGGTGAAAGGTTCGATGACTTGCACGTAGGCACCTGAAGGTACCGACCCGTTGAGGGTAATAAAAGAACCAGCCAGCAACTGCGTAGCGAAATCGTGGCCGGAAGAGCTGAGATAGTTTTGACACGAAATGTCGAGCTCGAATGACATCTGCCGCTCAAACACCATCGGGATGCGGTTCTTCACTGTGTCCGAGGAACCAGTGTAGCGAACCACGATGTTGTTTGTGTTCTGAACGACGCCTTCATTCTCAATGGCATCGGCCAGACGCAGCACATTCACACTGATGGGGATGAGTGGTGACGCGATAAGTGCGTCGCACATGAACTGCTCGATTCGTGTGATTGTTGATAGTTCCAAATCACTTGACCTAGTTAGAGTGGTTTTACCCGGGTTTGCCCCGCAAACAAAGAAAGGGCACCCGAAGGTGCCCAGTTAATCAAATTGCAAAAGTCATGTAGTTGCCGACGTACTTGGTAGAGTTGGTGGATACGGAAGTGACAGAAACGACAAGGTTACCGGCAGTTACGGCAGCGGATGCGGTGTAAGGGGCCGTTCCAATGCGAGCGCCTCCGATCACCTGCAAGTTTGCGGTAGTACCATTGTGGTTAACCTGCAGCGTGTCAGTGTAGAAGTTACCCCCCGTAACATCAGAGACACTCACGTCGATGACTACGCCACGGAAGGAGGCTACCGGTACCGACAAAAGTGTCGTAGACGCCGTACTTGTGAGTGTGAGAGTGGTTAGAGGGAGATCAATTGGAGCGACGGAGTAAAGAATACCGGTCGTACTATCAATGACCGTGGGCAACCGGTTGGTGGCTGTTACGGAGCTAGCGATTGTGAGCAGGTCGTAACGAGGGCGAGTTTGCTGAGCAACAACAACTCCAGCAGAGGCTGGAACAGCGGTTGTGTAAGCAACAGCCGATCCGTTCACCGTTAAATTGGCGGGAGTTACGTTCAGGTTTGTCCAGCCGTATACAAGATTCGCGCCGATGTCAACTTTACCGCCAACGGTGTTGTATCCGCCACCGAAGTACACGGTTCCGGTGCCCACGCTGGCTGCGGAGCCCTTGTAGTTGAATCCTGTGCCACCGAAAATCGTGGTGGTGGTTGCACTGTTGTTGGTCCAGGAAGTTACGTTACGAGTTGATACAGATCCGCCAGTTTGGTAGATGGGTGAGATGGAGTTGGTAGGGCTGCGGAACTCTACAGTGCCGGTCAGGATATGATAGTAGTAGTTACTGCTTCCGGCACCAATTGTTCCGTCGAACACCAAGTATCCGCTAGCGCCAGCCGCTGTTCCAGCGTTGTGCTTCACGTTGCCATCGAGCAAGCAGTTGCGCATGTAGATGGCGCGAGTCCAGTTCACTGCATCGGAGGAGTAAGCGAATTGATTGACATCGGTAGCCGTTTGCTGAGTGAATCCGCAGTTGGAGATAATGGTGTTACCTGCCCCGGTAGCGTGAGCAACTACCCTAAGAACGGGGGTACTGTTAGCAGAGATAAAGTAAACGTTGTTGATTGACAGGTTACGTATAACAGAACTTGAAAGATTGATTTGAGCGTTGCCCAGAATTTTGGTTCCTTGCCAGGTGCCTTGGTCTTGGAAGGTGCCTTGAATGGTGACACCCTTGTTAATCACAACGTTCTCTGTCAGAGTGCCGGGGGAGATGAAAATAAAGTCCCCCTCCAGAGCAGCAGCGAGAGCAGCAGTGAGAGTTAGAAAAGGAAGTGAATTACCTCTAGCCGCCGTAGCGTTATTCCCAGTTGTGGGGTTTACGAACAGTGTATTAGCAGAGGCCATAGGGCTTGTGCCGCCCCCGCCTCCTCCAGCAGAAGGTGCCCACTTAACTCCACTTGATTGAGTTGAGTCAGCAGTCAACACGTAGGCGTCGGTGCCAATGCCGAGAGCACCATAGGTACTTGTCCCCGTACCGACAATAATATTGCCTTTGGCTGTGAACGCAGAGTTAGGTACAGCCGCAGCTGCCAAATCATAGGCGCTCTTTACTGCCGTACTGGAAGCGATAGTTGTGCTGGATGTTGTGGAAGTTGAGTCGGATAATTTGCTCTGAAGAGCGGAAGGCACAATGGCCTTGGTTGAAACAACGCCGCTTTGCGCTTCAGCATCCGTGGCAAGTTGTACGATGCCAGAAACTAGAGTTGACGAGGAGGCTAAATCCGCCCACAGCAACCCGGAGACACTCTTTGTAAGAAACTGCCCCAGTGTACCCTCATTTCCGTTCACGTCTGTAATCTGAGAGAGTTGAATTTCCCCCCCTTCACTAGAACCCGAAGTGAAGAGGACATCACCCACTTTGAAATCTACTGCTGCCATGATAGTTAAAAGAATTAGAGAACGGTGGGCTGAGTGCCAAACGACACTGTGTACTTGTACACAAAGTTAACTGTAGCCAAAGTTGCGCTAGGAGTAAACTGCACGATTGTTTCTCCGCTGCCTCCCGCAATGATTGCAAAAGTACCAAAGGTGCCTGCTTGAGTGACCACAACCGACGAGCCAATCCCGCTTAATGACGCGATTGTAACGTTTGCCCAGACTACGTTTGTTGAGTTATCGGTGGCCATTACAGTTAGGTCACCCAAACGCACACCGCTAGCCCAACTTAACAAGTTTACAGGTGTTGCGTTGGTGACTGCCTTAGTTGCAGTTGTTGAAACTGTCTGAGGAGTCACCCAAGTTGGAACGGCGGCGGAGCCGTTTGACTGTAAAGTCTGACCGGAGGTACCAAAGTTAGTACCGTCAAAGCTGATCGCACCTGAGGAGTTAGCCTGGAAACGAATGGTGCCGGCACCGTCGGAGAGAACAACGTTGTTTGAGAGGGCCGTTGTGCCAGTGTACCGACCAACGAGAGTGTTACAGGAACCAGTAGTAACTGCTGATCCCGAGCTGTTGCCGATAAAGGTGTTACAAGCTCCCGTGGTCAGGAGGCCAGCGCCCCAGCCCACAGCTGTGTTGTTACAGGAGGATGCACTAGTAGATCCCGCCAGATAACCAACGTAGACGTGACCAGTACCGGTGGTGACCGAACAACCAGCACCGTTACCAATGGCTGTGTTCTGACTGCTGGTGGAAGACTGCAGAGAACTGGAACCTACGGCTACGTTGCTAGTTCCGGAGACGTTTGTTCCAAGGGAGCTAACCCCGATGGCGGTGTTCTGAGCCCCGGTAGTGAGAACGTCTCCAGCCTGGTAGCCCACCAGTGTATTGGAACCACCGGTGGTGACTGCGGCACCAGCGTTGAATCCGACTGCAGTGTTACCAGCACCCGAAGTCATAGCACCGAGAGCGTTAGCACCGACGGCAACCTGTCCTGTCCCCGTTGCGACACCACCCATTGCCCCATAGCCCACCGCAACAGCGCAGTCAAGAGTTGTGGCTCGGTATCCAGCGATTCCACCGATAAAGGTGTTGCTACCACCGCTTGTGAGGCCACCACCAGTGCAGTAACCTACAGCTGTGTTTAGGTTTCCGCCCGTATTACTGAGGGCCCTGGAACCAACGGCCACGTTGCTGTCAGCGGAAGTTATGCCATCGCCGGCTTCGAAACCAACAAAAGTGTTGTTGAGACCGCCGGTTATTGCCGTTCCAGCATTGTATCCAAAAACGGTGTTGCAAGATCCCGTAGTGATGCTGTCCCCGGCCAGAGTTCCCAGAGCGGTGTTGAAAGGAGTGGCAGAGCAGGTGTAACCGCAAAGGAAAGTACCTGGGGAGGTCAACCATTTCAGACCACCTGTGCATGCGCTATCCGCAACCAGGACCTGGTTGTTGGAACCTACATTGAGAGCAGTAAAGGTGCTTGTTCCTGTACCAGCGAGCAGTTGTCCGGCAGCGGTGAAGGCAGAGCATGGGACACAAGCTATGGAGATAGTGCACCACTCGATACCGGTGGAGCACCCGTTGTTGGCAGCCAGGAACTGACCATTTGATCCGAGAGCCAAAGTACCAACTGTGCTCGCTCCTGTGCCAGCTGTCAGAGCACCAAGAGCGGTGTAGCAGGCCTTGGGAACAGCAGCATCAGCCAAAGCGTAGGCGTTCTTAACAGCGGTGCTTGAAGCAGCGATGTCATCGTTGGTGTTACCAGTGGCGTCCGAGATGCCCCGGATAGTTCCGCTTGCGCCGCCATTGAACGAGATGTTGTTGCCAGTACCCAGGCACACATTCAGTGTGTTCAGAGTACCGGTCATCGTACCACCTGCCCTAGGTAGTGCGGCGTTCGCAGTGGTGTTGGCAGTATTGGCCAGGTCGTAGGCAGACTTTACTGCAGTGGCAGAGGCAGCAGTGGTGCTTGACGTCACGTTTGTGAGGTCAGTTACAGCATTCAGAGAACCACTGACTCCACCTGCGAACTGCAGGGAATATGTGCTCTGGACATTAACGTTTTGAGCAGTGATTGTGCCGGTCATCGTGCCGCCAGCTTTCGGCAGGGCAGCGTTGGCAGTCACCTGAGCAGCAGCAGCGTCAGTCTGACCCTGGATACCAGCGTCGTAAGCGGTCTTGGCAGCAGTGCTCGAAGCAATCTGGTTGCTGTTGGCAGTGGTGACCGAGTCAAGCACGTTGTCCTGCAGTGCCTGAGGGGTGATCGCTAGAGTGTCAGAAGTGCCGGCGAGAACAGCAGCGGCGTTAGCCAGTTGAACGATACCTGCCTGAGTGTATGTAGCGGATGCAGGACGAGCACCAACACCAAGGACTTGGTAGGCATAGACACCGGGAGAGGTTTCGACCGACAACAGCCAGTCGCCGTTTTGCATTGCAGAGGGGTTGGTACCAGCGACGATGCAGATCAGATAATGATCAACGTTCGTGGCAGAAGCAGCAGGGGGAGCGGACATGTCAACGAAGCCAGCCAAGGTTCCTTGACTTGTCACACCGTCAACGAGTCCAGTGGTGGCGTCATATCCACCAGCAAGAATCACACTGTTGGAGAGGGTCAGGGTATCAATCTGATTCTGCAGAGCGGCGCCTTGGGCAGCCGTCAACGCCTCAGTCGTGGACGAGGAACTAAGGGTGTTGTTGAGTTGAACCGCACCTTTGACAGTAGTCGAGCCGTCAGGGACGTTGATGACTCCACTAACAAGGTTGATGTTGCCGGTGAGTTCAACCTGAACCACACCAGGAGTGGCGGTTGTTGCAAGGTCTACGCCAACGACGGGGTTCTCTGGATCGGCGTTGTTGACGGTGATTGGGGCGGTGCCGGTAACGCCGGTCACATCACCAGGAGCGTCGTCCTCCCACTGAACGCTGTTACCAGGGCCCACAACCAGGATTTGACCTTGAGTTCCAACACCCAGGGCTCCGAAAATTCCGGCTCCTGTGCCAACGAGGATGTCACCGTCAGCAGCGTAGGAGGCTCGGGGCACGGCGGCGTCGGCTGTAGCCTGAGCAGCGGCCGCATCTGCTTGACCCTGAATGCCAGCGTCGTAGGCGGTTTTGGTTGCAAACGGGGTGGAAGCATCAAGACTGGAGGTGCTGGAGACCGAGTCGCTGAGTTGTACAGCGCCAGGGGCAACTGTGCTAGCACCGTTAATACCGATGGTAGGTTGCTGAGGGTCGGTGTTGTCGACAGTGATCGGGAATGTTGCATTTACGCCGGTCACGTCGCCAGGGGTGTCACTTGCCCAGATGGGGGTGTTACCGGGTCCTACAATCAGAACTTGACCGGGAGTGCCGATGGCAAGATCTGTGAAAGTACCAGAACCAGTTCCGTATAGGATGTCTCCAGTCGCTGTGTAAGACGAACGGGGTGTCGCAGCTGCGGCCAAGTCGTATGCAGTTTTGACAGCAGTGGAGGAAGCTGCGGTAGTCGAACTTGTTGTGGAAACCGAGTCACTAGCAGCAAGAATTGAGGAACCGCCATTGAAAACAACACCTTCAGCAGAGTTCTGGAAAGTGATGTCTCCAGTCATTGTGCCACCGGAACGAGCCAGAGCGGCGGCGGCCAGGTCGTAGGCAGTCTTAACAGAGGTGGCAGATGCTGCGATCACTGGGTCTACAGTACTCACACTGTCAGAGATACCTTCAATGGTGCCATCAGACCCATTGCTGAAAATGACGCCGTACCCTGAAGGAACGTAGATGTTCTGAGTGGTTAGGGGGCCTGTCATCGTGCCACCCGTTCTAGGCAGCGCGGCAGAACCAAGGACCAGTGCCGAGTTGGCGGTGGAGTTGGCGGTGTTGGCGATTGCAGTCGTGGCAATCAACCCGTCATCAAGGTCGTCGATAGCGAACTGAACAGTGGCGCCCAGGGTCGGGTGAGCGACGTTATTGTAGATGACTTCGGAAGCACTGGGGTAGGCGTAAGCAGCGCCTTTGACCCAGCTGGTGGTGAAGAAGTAGAGACCCTCGTAGACATCGTCGGGTATGCCGGTGACGATGGTGACGTTGCCTTCGTCAGGGGAAACTACGCCAATTGCCGCTGAGATCTTGTCACTGGTTGTGGCGCCGGGGGCCAGAGCAACTTGGGCGTTCGTAACAACGTAAACTTGGCTGCCACCACCACCACCACCACCGGAGATCCAAATTGGATGATTGAGGGCGGTGCTCCAGGCTAGAACTTGCTGATCGGTGGGAACGTCGCCATAGTAACCGGGGTTGGCAACGTAGTAATCCCCCAGACTGTCAAAGTCCATGGGCATGGCATACCAGCCTTCGCCGGGGGTGCCAGCTACTTGGGTGCCGTCGAAGTTAGTCTTGAAACTGCTGCCGTCGCCAACATAGATTACCTTGTCGGTGATGTTGAAGGCAAGCTGGCCGGGGAGAAGTGATGCGGGCTCGACACCAGTGCCGACCGCCCTAAGGTTTTGTACAGTGAGTGCCATGATTATACGAGGAGACCGGAGTCAATGGAGAGGATTTGGCCGTCGGAGTTGAGCTGAACGCCATTGCCAGCTTGCATGTAGCCATTTTGCTCGAGGTAGCCCACGAGTTGGTCGTTGAACCAACCAACTGTGATGAAGGCTGCGTCGTTGTTCGGAATAAGGTACTGCGCATAGATGGCGCCTTCGAACACACCGCCTTGCTGGGTGATGGAATCTTGAGGGTAGGGGACAACGCTGATCCACTGCGATCCGTTAAGATCCGTGTAATATATGTTTAGATCGCTGTTAGTACTGTTATACCAGAGTGAACCCTGGATAGGGTAGGGCGGCGGAGAGACACTTACGTAGACAGGAGCAGATGTTGGAGAGGATACTGCTACGGCAGTCCACTGGACACCGTTCCACTGCCAAGTACGTCCGTTGGACGTATATGTCTGTCCCCTCGTTGGGCTAGGGGGGAAGGAGTAACTCATTTAAGTTGAGTGTTACGTCAATTGGTTTTACCCTTGGACGCTATCAGTTTGTCCAACCACCTGAGTCGTAAGAGATGCCGCCTGCGTCTGTTGGTTCTGTGATTTGTGGGGTACCCCCTGTGAGGTCTTGATAGTTGCGACCGTCGATCCAGTTGGGGAAATTATTATTTTGCCCGATAGATCCGAAACCCTGTCTGTAGTCAGGAGCTTGATCTCCAGCGGTATCAGTTGTCCAGCCACTCAGGCCCTTGCCCGATACACTGTTGTAACGCTGAGGAATACGCCAGGAGCGCATGATTCCCCTAGGAGTGTCGATAGCGGAGTCGCCATTGCCAGCACGGATGGCGGTCATTCCCATCTCTGCCTGGAT
>Ga0310334_100143_pt1 | contig 22020 bp, 21 predicted proteins | sample LakMicMIDCLREDC7_FD_195548 | JGI IMG/M metagenome (GOLD analysis project Ga0310334, IMG submission 195548) | Enriched freshwater cyanobacterial communities from Lake Michigan, Michigan, United States - MI23.DCL.RED.C7 (v2) (version 2) | ecosystem: Environmental > Aquatic > Freshwater > Lake...
CGAACTGGCCCAGGAAGTCCCAGTGGTGGCAGGCCACCAACTGGGCGCGCTGGATCAGATAGGGCGCCCGGATCGGCCGCTTGCCGACGCGCAGATGCGAGACGGTGGTGGAGCCGGATTTCTTCGAGTCGTAGACGAAGTAAGCCTGGCTGTGCAGGCCCGTGGCCTCACCGATGATCCTGATCGTGTTCTTGTTGGCACCGACGGTGCCATCGGAGCCGAGGCCGTAGAACAACGCCTCAAAGTTCTGCCCCGCGTTCTGCCCCGTGCGCTCGCCTGCGGCGTCGCCGCTGGGCAACGTGCTCGGCAACTGCCAGGCCGGATCCACCGCCAGGGAGCGGTGGGTCACATCGTCGTCGATGCCCACCGTGAAGTGGTTGCGGGGCTTCTCGGCCGCGAGGTTGTCGAACACCGCCTTCACCATCGCGGGGGTGAATTCCTTGGAGGCCAGGCCGTAGCGGCCGCCCACCACCTGCGGCAGCAGGCCGGCATGGCCCAGGCGCGCCGGCCAGTGCTCGGCGATGGCCGCCACCACATCGAGCTGGAGCGGTTCGGCGGCGCAGCCCGGCTCCTTGCAGCGATCGAGCACGGCGATGCGGCGGGTGCTGGCGGGCAGGGCCGCCACCAGAGCCTCGGCGGCCAGGGGCCGGAACAGCCGCACCTTGAGCACCCCCACCCTCTCGCCCGTGGCCCCCAGGGCCAGGGCCGTTTCGGCGGCGGTCTCGCAGCCCGACCCCATCAGCACCAGCACCCGCTCGGCCTCGGGGTGGCCTTCGTAGTCGAATAGCCGGTATTGGCGACCGGTGTGCGCGGCGAAGCGATCCATCGCCGCCTGCACCTGCTGTGGGGCGGCGTCATGGAAGGGATTCACGGCCTCGCGGGCCTGAAAGGCCAGGTCCGGGTTCTGGCTGGTGCCGCGCAGCTGCGGGTGGTCGGGGGAGAGGCCGCGGGCGCGGTGGGCCGCGATCAGCGGCTCCGGCACAAGGGCCTTGAGGGTGGCATCGTCGATCAGCTCCACCCGCTGGATCTCGTGGGAGGTGCGGAACCCGTCGAAGACATGCAGCAACGGCACCCGCGCCGCCAGGCTGGCGGCCGTGGCGATGGCGGCGAAGTCGCCGGCTTCCTGCACGCTGGCGGCGAACAGCAGCCCGCAGCCGGTGCCGCGGGTGGCCATCACATCGCTGTGGTCGCCGAAGATCGACAGGGCCGAGGTGGCCAGGGCCCGCGAGGCCACGTGGATCACCGCCGCCGTCAGCTCGCCGGCGATCTTGTAGAGGTTGGGGATCATCAGCAGCAGCCCCTGCGACGCGGTGAACGTCGTCGTCAGGGCGCCGGCCTGCAGGGCGCCGTGCACCACGCCGGCGGCACCGGCCTCGCTCTGCATCTCCACCACCGCCGGCACGCTGCCCCAGAGGTTGGGGCGCCCCTCGCTGGCCCAGGCATCCGCCCATTCCCCCATGGGCGAGGCCGGCGTGATCGGGTAGATCGCCATCACCTCATTCAGGCGGTAGGCGACCCGCGCCACGGCCTCGTTGCCGTCGATCCAGGCGACGGCGCTCATGGACCTGCCTGGCTGTTGTCCGCTTCCAGCACCGTCAGGGCCATGCCCACGTGCACCAGCAGCTGATCGCCGAGGCGGGCCTCCGGCACACAGGCCAGGCTCACTTGGCGGTGCACGCCGCCGAACCGCACCTCGCCCATGCGCCAGAGCGGATCATCGTGCTCCTCGATGCTGACCAGTTCACCCGGTACGGCGAGGCACATGCGGGGTTGCCCGAGGGGCTGCTGGCGTTATAGGCACGGCTGAAGCCGTCAGCAGCTGCCCCACCGCCAGGGCGGCGTCATTGCAGGGGAGCTGTTGCGACCACACCGCTGTGATGCCCCGCGCCTGCAGGGCGGCGATGCTGCGTTCCAGCAGCAGGGCGTTCTGGAAACAACCGCCGCTGAGCAGGAAGGTTCGCGCGCCGCCAGGGGCGAGTGCCGATTCCGGGGCCTCGGGGTTCAGCACCTGAGCCGCTAGATCGGCGAGGCCCTCCGCCAGGGCCTGGTGGAAGGCCAGGGCGATCCCTGAGGCTCGCTCGGAGAGATCGCCCGCATCGGCATTGCCATCGGCATCGGCAGCGGCGAGATCCTGCACCAGCTGCTCCAGCAGGGGGCGCCAGTCCCATTCCAGGCAGCCGGGGGTGCCGCTGCCGATCAGGGGAAGTCGGTAGCTGGGGTGGTTCCAGCTGCTGCCGTTCGCGGCTGCTCGGGTTGCCAGCCCTTCCAGGGCCATGGCGGCCTGGGCCTCGTGGCTGCAGATCTGCTGCAGGCCCAGCAGCGCTGCCACCGCATCGAACAGGCGGCCGATGCTCGAGCAGAGCGGGCTGTTCAGGCCGCTCTCCAGGGCTTGGTCCAGTACCTCCAGCTCCTCTGCCTGAAAGGCCTGCAGCCAGGGCAGGGCCCCGCAGGCTTGAACCCGCTGGCGCCAGCGGGTGCCATAGGCGCTGACCAGCAGGCCGAGGGCGGCGCGGCGTGGCTCCCGCAGGGCCCGCTCGCCCCCCGGCAGCGGGAAGGGGCGCAGGCGGGCCAGGCGCCTGTAGCCGGCCGTGCTGACTGCCAGGGCTTCGCCGCCCCAGAGGCTGCCATCGTCTCCCTGGCCGGAGCCGTCCCAGGCCACACCGCTCTGCTCGCCCCCCAGGCCGTGTTCTGCCATCACCGCCAGCAGGTGGGCGTGGTGATGTTGCACCGCGCGCAGCGGTAGCCCCTGCTGCAAGGCCAGATCGGCAGCCAGCTGGCTGGAGCTGTAGCCGGGGTGGGCATCGCAGGCGATCGTGGATGCCGTCACACCGTGGCGCTGCAGCCAGTGGCTCGCGGTCTCCTGCAGGTGGCGGGATCCGAGGCTGCTGCTGATGTCGCCGAGGTCGGGGCTGAGCAGGATTTGCTGCGGCAGCTGCAGGGCCACGCTCCCCTTGAGCTGGGCGCCGAGGGCCAGTCCGGCGCCCCTGGTGTCACTTGCGCCCCTGGCGTTCTGCCCCGGCCCAAGCCGTGGTGCCACATGGGCCACGGCCAGCGGTGCCAGGCCCCGACCCAGGCGCAGCACCAGTGGCCATCCCGCCGCCAGGCGCAGCACGCTGTCGTCGATGCGGTTGACGATCGGCAGGTCATGGCGCAGCACCCCATCGGCGAGTTGAGTCAGCAGCGCGCTGTCCTCGTCGGCATCGCGGGCGATCGGTTCGCCGGAGCGGTTGGCGCTGGTGGCCACCAAGGCCCCACCTGCGAACGCCGCCAGCACCAGCTGGTGCAGTCCGCTGGCCGCTCGCATCACCCCCAGCCACGGGCTGCTGCCTGCAACGTTCCCGGCCAGGTGGGCAAGCTGTTGGCTCTCCTCCCGAGGCCGCAGCAGCACGATCGGTGCCGCAGGCGACCACCACTGCTGCCGCTCCTCGGAGTTGATGTGGCAGCAGCCCTCCAGCCAGCTCGGATCGGCCAGCAGGGCGAGGGGCTTGTCGGGCCGGCCCTTGCGGCGCCGCAGCTCGGCCACGGCAGTGGCGTTGCCGGGATCCACCAGCAGCTGGAAGCCGCCGATGCCCTGCAGGGCCACGATCCGCCCCTGGTGCAGGGCGGCGGCGGCGGCGTCGATTGCCGTGGCTGAGTCGCCGGCGATGCCGCGGGGATCCAACGGCTCCGCCACAGAGCGGGTCTGCCAGCGCAGCCGCGGCCCGCAGGCCGGGCAGCTGAGGGTCTGGGCATGGAAGCGGCGATCGGCGGGGTCGGCGTAGTCGCGGCTGCAGGCCGCGCAGAGGGGAAAGGTGGCGAGGCTGGTGTGGGCTCGCTCGAAGGGCAGCTGCCGCAGCAGGCTGTAACGGGGGCCGCAGTCGGTGCAGCTGATGAAGGGGTAGTGATGGCGGCGGCTGGCGGGGTCGCCCAGCTCCGCCAGGCAGGCCGGGCAGATGGCGAGATCGGGGCTCACCAGGGCACTGGCGAGCTGAGTGCTGCAGGCCGCCTCTGCTGCGGCGATGCGGAAGTCGCTCGGCTGGCCCGTCGCTGCGCTCCACTGCTGCTGCAGCCGGTCGAGGCGACAGCGCGGCGGGGCTGCCGTCTGCAGCGTCTCCAGGAACCGCTGCAGGTCGGCTTCGGGGCCCTCCAGGACGAGGCAGACGCCGCCGGGGTTGTTGCCCACCCAGCCCCGCAGCTGCAGTTGCCGCGCCAGCCGGTAGCTCCAGGGGCGAAAGCCCACGCCTTGCACCAGTCCGCTCAGCTGCAGGTGCAGCCGCCGCTCAGTGATGGTGGTCATGGAGCTGATGGCCATGGCCCGCCGGTCGGCAACGCTGCTGCAGCCAGGCCACCAGGGCATCCAGCCCGGCGCCGCTGCGGGCCGACACCTCGAACACCGTTGCCGCAGGAGCGATGGCCCGCAGATTGGCGAGGGCGAGGGCGCGATCAAAGCCCGTCGCCTCCAGGAGGTCGATCTTGTTGAGCAGCACGGCGTCGGCCGAGCGAAACAGGCCCGGGTACTTGAGCGGCTTGTCCTCCCCTTCCCCCACCGCCAGCACCGCCAGTCGCAGCTCCTCCCCCAGATCAAAGGCGGTGGGACACACCAGGTTGCCCACGTTCTCGATCACCAGCAGGTTCACCCCGGCCAGCTCCAGCTGACGGAAGGCCCGATCCACCAGATCGGCCTCCAGGTGGCAGAGCTCACCGGTGCGGATCTGCACCGCCCGGGCGCCGGCGTCGTCGAGGCGGCGGGCATCATTGTCGGTGGCCTGATCGCCGACGATCACGGCGATCGGCTGCTGGGGCCAGCGCCGGGCCAGCTGCTCGAGCAGGGCGGTCTTGCCGGAGCCCGGTGCCGAGAGCACATTCAGGCTGAGCAGGCCGTGGGCGCGGAAATGGGCGCGGTTCGCCGCAGCCTGGGCATCGTTGCGGCTGAGCAGGCTGCGCTGCAGCGCCAGCACCCGCGGGGCTGGCTGGGCCTCGATGTCCCGGTCTCCACAGCCGCAGGTGCCGCACATCAGGACACCTCCAGGCTCACCAGCTCCAGCTCGCGGCCCTTCAGCACCTGGCGGGAGAGGAGGCCGCAACGGGGGCAGGCGTGGATCACGTCGATCGGCGTGAACGGCTGCGCGCAGTCTGAGCAGAAACAGCGGGCGGGAACGGCTTCGAGATCGAGCGTTGCCGCGGGCCAGGGTCCCTCGGGGGAGCCATTGGCCACCAGCACCTCGAAAGCCAGCCGCAGGGCGTCGGCATCGACGCCGGCCAGAGCACCCACACGCACCCGCAACCGGTGGATGTGCCGGGCGCCGGCCTGGCGGGTCTGCTCCTCCGCCAGCTGCTGCAGCTCCGCCATCAGTGCCAGCTCATGCATGCCCCGGTCTCCAGCGACGCACCAGGGTCAGGGCCTCGGCCATGGCGGCGGTGGCGGCTGGGCTGAGGCGTTCGCCCAGCTCCAGCTCCTGCACGGGGATCAGCAGCTGCCAGGCCGGTGGCCAACGGCCGTAGAGAACCTGGCTGAGCTGCAGCAGCCCTATGGGGCTGAACTGGTGGCTAAGGGGTGCACGCATGGCCGCGGCGTCGGTGATGCCGCCGTGGGGCAAAAGCGGTTCCAACCTCAGCTGGTCGGCGCCGGGGTCGAGCACGCTGGCATCCACGAACAGCACGGCGGCGGCCGCGGCGATCGGCTCGGCCAGCTCCGGGGTGAGCTGCTGCACGGCCAGCACCTGCATCGGTGAGTCCTCCGCGCGCAGGGTCTCGGCGATGCGGTAGCCGATGCCATCGTCGCTGCGCAGACGGTTGCCGATGCCGATCAGCAGGGGGGGCTGGGGGAGTTGGTTCATGGCGCTCAGTCGCGCCGCCGCCGATCCAGCAGCGCGCCATCCGCCGCCAGCAGCTGCACGTCCAGAGGCATCTGGCCGGCGGCGTGGGTGCTGCAGGAGAGGCAGGGATCGAAGCAGCGGATCCCCGCCTCCACGCGGTTCAACAGTCCTTCGCTCAGCTGCGATCCGCTCAGGTAGTGGCGGGCGATCTGGCCGATCGTGCGGTTCATGGCGCCGTTGTTCTGGCCCGTGGCGATGATCAGGTTCACCTTCTCGATCAGGCCGTTGGCATCGACGCGGTAGTGATGGAAGAGCGTGCCGCGCGGCGCCTCGCTCACCCCCACCGCTTCGTGGCAGTTCACCCCGGCACGGGCGCGCACGTGGGTCGCCGTGATCTCCGGATCATCGAGCAGGCGCTCCATCTGCTCCAGGCAGGCCAGGATCTCGATCAGGCGCGCCAGGTGATACAGGAACGAGGCGGTGACGACGCGCCCGCCCCGCTGGCGCAGCTCCAGCAGCTCGGCGTCGGCCCGTGGGGTGCCGATGCGCTCGCACAGGTTCAGCCGTGCCAGCGGTCCCACCCGGTAGCTGCCGGCCTCCGGCCCGAGGGCGCGCACGTAGGGGAACTTGAGATAGCTCCAGGGCTCCACGGCCTCGGCCAGAAACGTCTCCACGTCGTCCTCGCTCACCCCGTCGGCTACCACGGTTCCGTCGCTGGCCATCACGCGGATGCCGCTGCCGGCGCCGCCGTAGTGCTCCCAGCGGCCCTGCGGACCCACCAGGCCGAGGAACAGCGAGGGGAAGTCGCCGAACACGGCCAGCTCCTCGCGCAGTTGGGTGTCGAGCAGCTGCTTGAACAGCTCCAGTCCACGGCCGGCGATGGTGAAGGCCTCCGGCAGGCCGGCGCGGATCTGATCCCGCAGCTCCGGGCTGAGGGGGCTGCGCACGCCGCCGGGCACGGCCCAGGCCGCATGGATCTTGCGCCCCCCCAGGGCTTCGATCACCCCCTGGCCGAACTGGCGCAGGCGGATACCGGCGCGGGCCAGGTCCGGGTTGGCGGCGATCAGGCCGAACACATTGCGCTGGGCCGGGTCGCTGTCCCAGCCCAGCAGGAAATCGGGGCTGCTGAGATGGAAGAAGGAGAGGGCGTGGCTCTGGGTGATCTGAGCCAGGTTCATCAGCCGCCGAAGCTTCTCGGCCGCCGGCGGGATCGCCACCGCCAGGATCTTGTCGCCGGTCTTGGCCGCGGCCAGCAGATGGCTCACCGGGCAGATGCCGCAGATCCGCGCCGTGATCGCTGCCATCTCGGTGAACGGCCGCCCCTCGCAGAATGTCTCGAAGCCGCGGTATTCGGTCACGTGGAAGCGGGCGTGTTCCACGGCGCCGCTGGCATCCAGCTGGATCGTGATCTTGGCGTGACCCTCGATGCGGGTCACCGGATCGATCGTGATCGTGCGGGTGGGCGGAACGGATGGGGACATGGCGATGCGACCTCAGCCGAAGCGGATCTGATCGGAGCCGCTCAGCTGCGGCATCTCCCCGGCCAGCAGCGGTTCGAGGGCGGCGCGGATGCGGGCGGCTGAGGGCGGGCAGCCCGGCAGCCAGACATCCACCGGCACCAGCTCGTGCACCGGCAGCACCCGCTCCAGCAGCTCCGGCACGATGCCGGGGGCATGGGGCAGCTGGCCGCTGCCGTCGGCCAGTTCCAGGTAGGAGCGCCGCAGCACCGGATCGGCGCCATTCAGCATGTTGCGCATGCCTGGGATGTTGGCGGTGATGGCGCAGTCGCCGAAGCTCACCAGCACGCGGCTGTTGGCGCGCACCTGATGCAGCAGCTCCAGGTTGTCGGTGTTGGCCACGCCCCCCTCCACCAGGCAGACATCGACATCGCTGGGAAACGTTTTGATGTCTGACGCCACCGGGCTGTAGACGATCTCGGCCCGCTCAGCGAGCTCCAGCAGCCATTCATCGAGATCGAGGAACGACATGTGGCAGCCGGAGCAGCCCGCCAGCCAGACCGTGGCCAGCCTGATCTTGGCGTTGGTCATGGCTGCCACTGTTGATGGTTACGGGCATGCACCAGCGCCTGCAGCCGCTCGGGATGGCCCTGCTTCTCCTCGCTGGTGTCGGCCTTGTGGAACAGGGCGCCGGTGGGGCACACCTCCACGCATTTGCCGCAGTGGGTGCAGGCGTTGACGGCTCCCCACGGCTCATCCAGCCCGGCGATGATCCGGCAGTGCTCGCCGCGCCAGCCGATATCCCAGACGTGGGTACCTTCCACCTCGTCGCAGACGCGCACGCAGCGGCTGCAGAGGATGCAGCTGTTGTGATCCAGGCCGAACAGCGGGTGGGAGAGATCCACCTGGCGATCCGGGAAGCGGTAGGGCAGGCGGCTGTGGTCCATGCCCACGGTCACCGCCAGGTCCTGCAGTTCGCAGTGGCCGTTGGCCACGCAGATCGCACACACATGGTTGCCCTCGGTGAACAGCAGCTCGATCACGCTGCGGCGGATCTCGCGCAGCCGCGGGCTGTCGGTGCGCACCTGCATCCCATCGGCTACGGCGGTCACGCAGGCCGCCTGCAGCTTGTCGCTGCCCTCCACCTCCACCAGGCAGAGCCGGCAGGCTGCCACCGGCGAGAGGCCATCGAGGTGACAGAGGGTGGGGATGGCCACGCCGGCGGCGCGGGCCGCCTCCAGCACGCTGGCGCCGGCGGTGATCGCCACGTCGCGCTCGTCGATGCGCAGGGTGCAGACGCTCATGGGTTCTGCTCCTGCTGCGGCGGGGCTGGCGTCGTCTCCAGCAGTGCCAGGTAGTCGCCGCGGAAGTGGCGCAGGGTGCTGAGCACCGGCCGAGGTGCGCTCTGGCCCAGGCCGCAGAGGCTGGCCTCGCTCACCACCGGGCAGAGCCGCTCCAGCTGGGCCAGATCGAGTTCGCCGGCCTGGCGCGACAGCAGCTTGCGCAGCAGCATCTCCAGCTGCACCGTGCCCGAGCGGCAGGGGATGCACTTGCCGCACGATTCCTCACGGCTGAAGGCCATGAAGAAGGCGGCGATGTCCACCATGTTGGTGGTGTCATCGAGCACCACCATCCCGCCCGAACCCATGATCGTGCCGAGGGCCTGCAGGCTCTCGTCGTTCACCGGGGTGTCGAGGGCGGAGGCGGGCACGCAGCCGCCGGAGGGACCGCCGGTCTGCACCGCCTTGATGCGACGGCCTGCGGGGGCGCCACCGCCCATCGTCTCGACGATCGTGCGCAACGGAGTGCCCATCGGCACCTCCAGCACGCCGCTGCGGCGCACCTGACCGGTGAGCGAGAACACCTTGGTGCCGGGGGCATAGGCCTCCGTTCCGAGCCGCAGCAAGGCCGGGATGTTGGCGAAGGTTTCGACGTTGTTGATCAGGGTCGGCAGGCCGAACACCCCCCGCTGAGCCGGATAGGGCGGCCGCGGTCGCGGCACGCCGCGCCGGCCCTCGATCGAATGGATCAGGGCCGTCTCCTCGCCGCAGACGTAAGCGCCGGCCCCCACCCGCAGCTCGACGTGGAAGCTGAAATCGCTCCCGGCGATCGCCGTACCCAGCCAGCCGTGCTGCTCGGCCTGGGCGATGGCGATCCGCAGCCGCTCGATCGCCAGGGGGTATTCGGCGCGCACGTAGATGAAACCGCGGTCGGCCCCCACCGCGTGGGCGGCGATCGCCATGCCTTCCAGCAGGGTGTGTGGATCGCCCTCCAGCACGGTGCGATCCATGAAGGCGCCGGGGTCGCCCTCATCGGCGTTGCACACCACCACCTTCTCGCCGCCGGGCATGGCGGCCACCGTGGCCCATTTCAAGCCGGTGGGGTAGCCGGCACCGCCGCGGCCGCGCAGGCCACTGCGGCGCACCAGTTCGATCACGCCGGGCGGATCGTTGCGCTGCAGCACCGCCTGCAGCTGCCGGTAGGCCCCGGCCGCCAGGGCATCGGCGATCTCGGCGGGGTCGATGCGGCCGCACTGGGCCAGCACCCGCCGCAGCTGCAGCGCCAGGAAGGGATCGTCGGCCGGGAGCTCCCGGCTGTGGGGCGGGCTCCATTGCGCCACTGCGCTGCCGTCGCCATCCGCCACGGCCGTGTGCAGATCTGCCGCCACCGCCTTGATGACTGCCTCGATCACCGCCGCGCTGCCCGCTTGGCCGTTCGCGACGAGGCTGAACAGACGGCTCCCGCCCGCGGCGTCGTCGACGACCAGCAGTGGCCCCTCGCTGCAGGGTCCCAGGCAGCCGACCCCCTTCATCGTGACATCCCTCCCTGCGAGACCCTGCGTTGCGCTGGCGGAATTGGCGCTTTCCAGCAGCGCGGAGCAGCGCTGGCGCAGCGTTTCAGCGCCGCGGCTGCGGCAGCTGGCGGCGGTGCAGATCCGCAGACAGGCGCCGCTCATGGCTCCAGGCTCCGCAGCCTGGCCAGCACCCCGGCAGCGCTCTGGTGGTTCCACACCTGGCCATCCACCACCACCAGCGGCGCACCGCTGCAGGTGCCGATGCAGCGCACCGAGCCCAGCTCGATGCCGCGCTCCTGCAGGGGTTCGTGCTCCAGGGCCGCCAGCAGCGCCGCCGCCCCCAGGACATGGCAGGCGGTGCCGGTGCACACCAGGCAGCAGTGGCGCGCTGGCGGCTGGAAGCGGAACAGGTGATAGAAGCTGGCGGTGCCCTGCACGCGGCTGAGCGGCAGCTTCAGCTGACGGGCGATGTGGCGCAGCAGCGGCGGGCTGAGATGGCCGTGCAGTTCCTGGGCACGGTTCAGCACCTCGATCAGGCCGTCGGGGCGGTAGCCGTGGCGTTGCAGCACCGGCTGCAGTTCGGGGTAAGGCTCCGGCATCGAGGGCGCTGGCCCGCTGCCGTCAACGTAGGCAGCACAGCAGGCCTTGGCAGCTTCAGCCCAGCAGCCGGACGCCCTGAAAGAACACCAGGCTGGTGAGCCAGGCCAGCAGCAGCGACCAGCCCACGCTCAGGGCGGTGAATCCCAGCTGCTTCGACTCACTGCGGATCACGGCCACGGTGGAGAGGCAGGGGGTGTATAGGAGGGTGAACAGCATGAAGCTCACCGCCTGGGGCCAGCTCACATCGGCGGCGATGGCCTGGCCCAGGGCCACCGGGTCGGCCTGGCCGTAGATCACGGCGAGGCCGCCGAGCACGATCTCCTTGGCGATGAAGCCGAACAGCAGCGCCACCGTGAGGTTGGGGTTGATGCCGATCGGGTCGAGCACGGGTGCCAGCAGGGTGCCGAGCCGGCCCGAGAGCGACAGGCTGGAAGCGGGCTCCACCCCCAGGGGCAGGTTGTTGAGCAGCCACACCGCCACCACCCCGAAGATGATGAAGCGGCGCGACCAGAACCAGAAGTGCTTCACCTCAGCCCAGGCCCGGCTGAGCACCTGGGGCAGCGTGGGCAGACGGTAGGGGGGCAGTTCCAGCACCAGAGGCTCGCTGCTGGGGAAGCGGCCCTTGAACACCAGCGCCGTGAGCACCGCTGCCACGAAGCTCATCAGATACAGCCCGAAGATCACCAGGGCCCCCTGGCGCGCTGGGAAGAAGGCCGCCGCCATGAACAGGAACACGTTCAGGCGTGCCGAGCAGAGCGAGAAGGGAATCACCAGCATCGATAGCAGCCGCAGGCCGCGGTCGCGCATCACCCGGGTGCCGAGGATCGCCGGCACATTGCAGCCGAAGCCCATCAGTGAGAGCACGAAGCTGCGGCCGTCCAGCCCCAGCCGCTCCATGAAGGCGTCCATCAGATAGGCCGCCCGTGAGAGATAGCCGCTGTCCTCCACCACACCCATGGCCAGGAAGAACAGCGCGATCACCGGCAGGAAGGCCGCCACCGTGCCCAGCCCCTGCCAGAGCCCCTCCAGCAGGAAGCCCTGCAGAAAGGTGGGCAGCGGGGTGAGCAGCGGCTGGATCAGCTGCTTGCCGACGACATCGAGCAGGGCGCCGAGGCCCTCCTGGATGGGCACGCCGATCGCATAGATCAGCTGAAAGATCAGCGCCATGGCCGCAAAGAACAGCGGCAGGCCCAGCAGTGGGTGCAGCAGCACCGCGTCGAGCCGGCGGGTCCAGCGGTCGCGCCATTGCGCCGGCAGCTGCACGGCGGCCTCCAGCAGGGCGGCCTGGGCGGGCTCCAGCTCCGCTTCGCGCGCGGCCAGCCGCGCCTCAAGCTGCTGAACCGGCACCGGCACCGGCACCGGCACCGGCTCTGGCACTGGCTCCGGCCGAGGGTCGTTGCTCGAGCTGGTCTGCAGGCGTTGGCGCACGGCCTGCTGCACCGCCGCCAGGCCCCGACCGTATTTGGCGCTCATCAGCACCACCGGCAGACCCAGCTGGCGGCTGAGGCTCTCACTGTCGATGCTCACGCCGAAGCGGCGGGCCTCATCGGCCATGTTGAGCACCACCACCGCTGGCAGCTGCAGCTGCTGCACCTGCAGGGCCAGGCGCAGCTGGCGATCGAGCTGACTGGCGTTGAGCACCACCAGCACCAGATCCACCGGGGTGGCCTCGAGGAAGCGGCGCACCACGGCCTCGTCGTCCGAGTGGCCGCGCAGGTCGTAGATGCCCGGCAGGTCAACCAGTTGCAGGGTCTGCCCGTCGATCCGCAGCTGCGCCTGCATCAGGTCCACGGTGAGGCCAGGCCAATTGCCGATCTGGGCGTGGCTGCCGGTGAGCTGGTTGAACAGGGTTGATTTGCCCGTGTTGGGCATGCCCAGCAGGGCGACGGTGTTCATGCGGCCAGGGCCACACAGGCGGCATCGCGGCGGCGCATCATCAGCTCGGTCATGCCCACACGCACGTGCAGCGGGCCGGACCACCAGCCCCGCCGCAGCATCTGCACCGGCTGACCGGGCCTGAGCCCCAGAGCCTCGAGACGCTGCCGCAGGCCCGGATCCGCGGTGAGCGAGGCCACCACGGCGGTGGCGCCGGGGCGCAGATCCGTGAGCGGGCGGACTGTTCGCATTAGAAGCAAACTTATTGCGAATGAGTTGCAATATCCTATGGCTTCTCGGGCGGGTCGCCCCCGGTTGTCCTGATTACCCTGCGCGCATCCCGCTTCTGGGTGGATGCTGCACTTCTGGTCTCCCGCCCTCGACCCCGCCCATCCGGCCGCCTGCACCAGGCCGGAGCGTTACGCCATCCAGCTCCTGGGGAGCGGAGCATTTCTGGCCGTGGCGTCCGATGGTGACGCCCTGGTGGAAGTGGTGGACGTCCGCATGGCCCATCTGTTCCATGCTCACGAGGCCGCGGTCCGTGCCGCCCTTGAGCTCAACGCCGAAGGTCGTGGCCCCGTGGATGTGGTGAAGGTGGAGCTGGAGATCAGCTGACCAGCCGCCCCTCCTCGAGGTTGACGATTCGATCGGCGATGTCGAGCACCTTGTTGTCGTGGGTGACCATCACGATCGCGGCCCGCTGCTGATCGGCCAGCTCGCGGAACATCTCCACGGCGGCGCGGCCGGAGTCGCGGTCGAGGGCGGCGGTGGGTTCATCCGCCAGCAGCAGCGGCGGCGCCGGAGCGAGGGCACGGGCGATCGCCACACGCTGCTTCTGGCCGCCGGAGAGCTTCTCGGGGTAGTACGTCGCGCGGTCGGCCAGACCAACCCGCTCCAGCATCGCCGCTGCACTCCGGTCCATCGCCGCCCGGCCGCGCTCCAACCAGTGTGGGTGCACCTCCAGTCCCACCCGCACGTTCTCGAGGGCCGTGAGGTAGGGCAGCAGGTTGTGCGCCTGGAAGATGAAGCCCACCCGACGGCGCAGGCGCGTGAGGGTGCTGTTCTCGGCATGCAGCAACTCGGCGCCGAGGATGTGCAGCCGGCCGCTCTGGGCGGCCCGCAGGCCGCCGAGCATGGTGAGCAGGGTGGTCTTGCCGGAGCCGGAGGGGCCCGTGAGGATCACCACCTCGCCGGGGTGCACCTGCAGGTTGATGTCATGCAGCACCTGCTTGGCCTGGCCGGCTTCCTCGAAGCTGTGGTTGAGATGCTCGACCGTGATCAGCGGTGTGTCGCTGCCCATCAGAAGATCTCGGCCGGATCCAGCCGGCGCAGCTTGGCGGTGGCCAGCCAGCCGGAGGCGCCGCACATCGCCAGGGTGAACAGAAACACCAGCGCGGCCCGCTGGGCCGTCATCACCACCATCAGTGAGGTGGCGCGGGCCAGGAAGCCGTAGAGCCCGAGCGAGAGCAGGAAGCTGGGTGCGAAGGCCAGCAGGGCGAGGATCAGCGATTCCTGCAGGATGATCGCCACCACGAAGCCGTTGCTGTAGCCGATCGCTTTGAGGGTGGCGTATTCGCTGAGGTGATCACTCACGTCGGAGTAGAGGATCTGGTAGACGATGATTCCTCCCACCACCAGCCCCACCAATACGCCGAGGCCGAAGATGATGCCGAAGGAGGTGTTGCGGCGCCAGTAGTTCACCTCGGTGGCCTCCAGCTCGGGGATGGTGAGCACCTTCACCGAGGGATCGAGGAAGCTGTTGAGCGTGGCTTGAACTCGCAGAGGGTCCACACCCGGCTCCAGCTGGATCACGCCCATCTGGATGTCGTCGCTGCTCTGCTGCGGGAAGTAGTTCTTGAAGTTGGTGCTGGAGGTGATCAGGTTGATGTCGGCGGCGAAGGTGACCCCGAGGCTGAACAGCCCGGTCACCACCGCCCGCACGCCATGGAGTTCGGTGTCGTAGTGGCCCTCGCTTCGCACCACCTCGGCAACGGGGCCGGCATTGCGTTTGGAGCGGGTGTCGAAGAGAACGCTGTCGGAGCGCTGCAGGGCGAGGGGATCGGCGCTGAGTTCGGGGATGCGCAGGGCGGGATTCTCCGGGGTCACGCCGAAGATCAGTGCCTGCTTCTGCTGGCGCGTGTCGCGGTTGAGCCACTCGGTGATGCCGATGTAGAGCGGCGTGACCGCCTTCACCCCCTCCACCCCCAGCGCCTGCGTGAGCCTCGCCCGCGGGATGTTCAGCTGCTCCCCCAGGTAGAGGTAGCGGCCGCTCACCAGCACCAGCTCGCCGTTGATGCGCTGGATCGGCCGCTTCTGGCTGTCGTAGAGGCCGCCCGACAGCCCCAGCTGGAAGAACACCAGCACATTGGCGAAACTCACCCCGGCGATCGCCGCCGCCAGCCGCATCGGCCGGTGGATCGCCTGGCGCCAGGCCAGAGGTGTGCGTCGCAGCGGGGTCAGGGCGTTCAGCGGGGCCATCGGCAGCTCAGCGCGCACTCGGCCGCGACCAGCCGCTCTGCTCACGGCGCTGCTGCTCGATCAGCTGCTCGAGCCGCTGCTGCTGCTGCCGCTTCTGCTCCGGTGTGAGCGGATCGAACAGCACATTCACCTGCAGGTAGTTGATCGCGCTCGCCACGGCGGCGGCCTCCGGCGGCAGACCGATCTTCACCTCGATCACGCGGCGGTCGAGGTTCTCACCCGCTTCGCCGCTGAACACGCTCTGGCGGCTCACCTGGCGAGCGATCTCCACCACCGTTCCCTGCATCTGCCGGCCGGGGAAGCCATCGGCACTGATCACCACCCGCTGGCCGAGGGTGATGCCGGGCCGATCCGTCTGATACACCTCGGCGATCACGCCCATGCGGCTGCTGTCGCCCATCTCGAGGATGCCGTCGTCGCCCACCTTGTCGCCTGGGTAGGCATTGATGCGGAACACCGTGCCGGCGAAGGGGGCGCGGATGGTGGCCTTGGCGAGCTCGGTGCGGTTGCGCGCCAGGGTGGCCTGCTGCCCCTCCAGTTCGGCCTTGAGGGTTTCGCGGTCCTGCAGGGCCTGATCGAGGTTGGCGCGGGTGGTGTTCTCGATCGTGAGGCGGCGGTCCCTCGTTTCTGCGCTGCTGGCGCCCAGGGCGTACAGCTGGCTGTAACGGCGCAGTTCCACCTGGGCCTGGGCCAGCTCACCGCGGTAACGGGCGATCACGCTGTCCTGGGCTTTGAGCTTGCGGCGGGCCACCTCCACCGCCGCCGTTGCCGAGCGCACATCCCGCTCCAGGCTCTCCTGGCTTGCCAGGATCGCCAGCACCTGATCCTTCGTCACGGCATCGCCCTGCTTCACCAGCAGCTGGGCGATGGTGTCATTGCTGAGCGATGCCGGCACCGACAGCTTCACCACCCGATCGAGCGGTTCCACCCGCCCGAGGGCGGCGATGCGCCGCGGCAGGGGTTGCTGGCGCTGGGCCTGCTGTTGACGTTGCTGGCTCTGCCGGTGCTGCCAGAGGCCGATGCCCGCCCCGGCCAGCATCAGCACCACCAGGGTGGTGACAAGCCAGCGGAGTCGCCCTCGTCGGGCTGCTGGTGGGCCGGCTGCCGCCATGGCGCTGCTCGGGGAACCGGGGGATTGATCCGAGTTCTAGCCGTGGCTCCTTGCAACCGCTGGTGCGGCACTCAAACCGATGCGCAGCAGCAGGCGCGGCTGGTGCGGCGGTGCAGCCAAGCCTTGCGCAGGTCATCCGCCAGCAGGATCAGCAGCGGCGCCAGCAGCAGCCAGCCCAGCACCGATAAGGGGAAGGGCTTCATCGAGAACACGCTGGCCAGGGCCGGCACCAGCACCAGGGCACTGAGCAGGAGCAGTTCGCTGGCGATGCCGAACCACAGCAGCGGGTTCGGCTCGCGCAGGGTGCGCCAGGCGAAGCGGGATTCGCTGCGGCAGGCCAGCAGCACGCCCACCTGGCTGAACACGATCGTGCTGAAGGCCACGCTGGAGGCCTGCAGCTGCAGGCTCTGCAGATGGGCCGGGGCTGTGTGGTGCAGCAGCTGGGGCGCCAGTGCCTGCAGATCCGCCAGCCCGATGCCCGCCTGCTGCCACACCATTAAGTAGGCGCCCATCGAGAAGCTCGCTTCCAGCAGGCCGAGGAACAGGTAGGAGCGCTGCATCACATGGCGATCGAGCAGGGGGGCCTGGCGGCGGCGCGGCGGCTGGTGCATCAGCCCCGGTTCCGGCAGTTCCGCCCCAAGGCCGAGGGCCGGCAGCAGGTCGGTGCCGAGATCCACGGCCAGGATCTGCATCACCGTGAGGGCGGCGGGGATGCGGAAGGCCACCATCGCCAGGAATGGCGTGGCCTCCGAGAGGTTCGCCACCAGGATGTAGGTGATGAACTTGCGGATGTTGCTCACCACACCACGGCCGAAGCGCACGGCCTCCACGATCGTGGCGAAGTTGTCGTCGAGCAGCACGATGTCGGCCGCTTCGCGGGCCACGTCGGTGCCGTTCTTGCCCATGGCCAGTCCCACATCCGCCGCCCGCAGCGCCGGTGCGTCGTTGACGCCATCGCCGGTCACGGCCACCACCTCGCCCAGATCGCGGTAGGCCTGCACCAGGCGCAGCTTCTGCTCCGGTGCCATGCGAGCGAACACGAGGCGGCTGCGGTACTTGAGCAGGCGGCGCAGATGCACATCGCTGATCTGGGCGAGGGTTGAGCCCTCGATCACCCGAACCGGATCGGCGCCGCTGTGCTCTGGCTTGCCGTCCCCGTTGGAGTCCCTGCCCGCCGGCGGGTCCAGCAGCCCGATCTGATGGGCGATCGCCTGGGCTGTGAGGCCGTAGTCGCCGGTCACCATCGTCACCTTGATGCCGGCCTGACGGCATTGGCGGATGGCCTCGCTCACCTCCGGCCGTGGCGGGTCGTAGAGGCCGATCAGGCCGATCAGGGTGAGGTCGCTCTCCAGGACCTCCGGCGCCAGGGTCTGCAGGTCGTCGCTGCCGCTGCGCAGCGCCACCCCGATCACGCGGAAGCCGCGGCAGGCGAGGGCATCGTTGGCGCGCACCGCCTGCTGGCGCGCCGCCGCCGTGAGCGGTTCCGCTCCCGTGGCCGTGAGCTGGTTATGGCAGAGCTCCAGCACCTCAAGCGGGGCTCCCTTCGTGATCGCCAGGCGCGTGCCGGCGGGCAGCGGCAGCGCGCTGTTCGGTTCTCCCTGCTCGATCACCACGGTCATGCGGCGGCGGTGGGAGTCGAACGGCAGCTCGCGGCGCCGGGGGAAGCGCCGCTGCTGTTCGGCATGGCTCAGCCCTGCCTCCACGGCGGCGAGCAGCAGGGCGGTTTCGGTGGGATCGCCGCTGGCGCGCCAGGGTTCCGGCCCGGGGCTGTCCTGATCCAGACGGGCGTTGGAGCAGAGGCTGGCGGCAAGCAGGAGCAGTCGTCTCTGGCTGTCGCCGGGCTCGGGCAACCAGGTGTCCTCCACCGCCATGTGGTTCTGGGTGATCGTGCCGGTCTTGTCGGAGCAGATCACGCTCACCGACCCGAGGGTCTCCACCGCCGACAGACGCCGCACCAGGGCGTTGCGGCGGGCCATGCGCTGCACGTTGAGTGCCAGGGTGAGCGTCACCTGCGGCAGCAGGCCCTCGGGCACGAAGCCCACGATGATGCCCACCGCGTAGATCAGGCTCTCCAGCGGCGCCAGTCGCGTCACCAGCACGCTCATGGCGAAGGTGAGCAGGCCGGTACTCAGGGCGATCAGTGTGATCGTGTGCACGATCCGCTGGATCTGCACCTCGAGCGTGCTCACGCTGCGGGCGGTGCTGGCGGTGAGATGCGCCACCTGGCCGAATTCGGTTTCCGAGCCGGTGGCGAAGACCAGCCCCTCGCCCCGGCCGGTGGCCACGGTGCTGCCCGCCAGCAGCAGGTTGGTGCGTTCGCGCGTGGGGATCCCCGAGCCGCTCTGGAGATCGGCATCGCGGGCAACCGGTAGTGATTCGCCGGTGAGCACCGAGAGGTCGACGTAGAGCTGATGTGCCACCACCACGCGGCAGTCGGCCGGAATCTGATCGCCCTCCTCAAGCACCACCCGGTCGCCGCAGACCAGCTGATCGGCGGGGAGCTCCTGCAGCCGCCCGTCGCGCCAGACCCGCACCATCGGCGGCAGGTTGCCGGCTAGCGCCTGCAGGGTGCGCTCCGCCTTGAACTCCTGCCAGAAGGAGAACACCCCGTTGATCAGAATCACCGCCCAGATCGCCCAGCCCAGCTGCGGTGCCCGGGCGATGAAGGCCAGGCCGCCCGCCACCCACAGCAGCAGCGCCATGAAGTGGACGAGCTGATCGGTGAAGCGCAGCAGCAACGGCCGCCGTTTCAGGGGCGGCAGCCGGTTGGCCCCGAAGCGCTCAAGGCGTTCTTCGGCCTCGTGGCTGCTCAGTCCCTCCGGTTGGCTCTGCAGGCCCGAATAAGCCTCCGGCAGCGGCAGCGACCAGATCGGCTGGGCGGCGGTAAGCAGCACCGGGGCTTGACGCAGTCACCGTCCATGCTGAGCCGGTTCGGAGCCACTGGAGCCCCTGGAGCCAACCGCTGCCAGACTGGCGCCAGCGCCGTGGCTGGCATGAACGGTGCCGATCTGTTCCTCAACATCATGCTGGGCGTGGTGGGCTCTGCGTATCTGCTCTATGGCCGCAAGCAGGGGGCCCTCCTGCCGATGCTGTGCGGCCTGCTGCTGATCGTCGCGCCGTATCTGGTGCCCGGCTTCCTGGCGCAGCTGCTGGTGGGTGTGGGTCTGGCCGCCCTGCCGCTGGTTCAGCGGCGCTGATCTCAGGCGCCGTTCGGTGTCGCTTGGCGGTGATGTCGGCCGGTTGCCGGCGCACGAGTTGATGATGCCCCCTGAGCTGACCTATGGAAGGCACACACCTCAGCGTCTGTGGAAGCGGCAACTTCTGGACGGTGCCAGGGCGCTGTTCACCAGGGGCAAACAGAAAAAAGACAAGGACGAGGGGCAGGTCAAGGAGGCGGAGCTGTTCCAGCGGATCGGGCGGCTGAAAATGGAGCTTGAGTGGATCAACAAAGCCTCAGCTGCATGGCTGCCCGAGAACTGCGCATGCTGGTCGATTACGACCACCCCGAGATCAGCGTCAGTCGGCAATACATACTGCTGGGGCTGGTTCTAGAAAAGCTTTACTGCCCGGCAACACTCGGTGCGAGAAACAGCCTACCGGCCTAAGAATCGCTGAGACACCTTGTTTGGACTCGGTTGACTTGTCGAGGGTTCATTGATTCTGCACCCACTGCTGCAGTCATGCGGCAGATGTGATTCTCCATCGATGGTCATCACCGCAGCAGCTCACAGGCCGCCCTTCTCCATCCCGATCGAGGTAGGTGTTGTCCGACACAGGAGCTCCTGGGCCTTGGCGAAGCTGCCGATCTCCCTATGGCGGTAACGGCCACCAGCCGGCACGGTGATGGGTTGCATGGCGCCCATGGGTGCGAGGGCAGCTGCCCTGGTGGTGGATGGGCTTCTGCCTCTTTGGCTTCGGCTGGTTGGCAGCGTCGCTTGCTTCCAGCCCCCTGCTGAAGCCCCGGAGCCTGGCGATCCCCCCTGCCTTTCGGGCGGGCCACAGCGGCTGCTCTCGCGCCACGAGCTGTTCAAGCTCAACGAACCGGTGCCGGGACTCTGGGCCCGCCTGGCGCACTGCGGCATCGATCCGGCCCGGGCGCGGATGGAGGGGCAGTACTCGACGACTCCGCTTAGCTCCATGTCATCGCCAGGTTCGACGCCCTGTGGATGGGGCTGCCGGTGATCACGCTGTATGGGGATCTGCCCTGCGGCCGCCTCTCAGCCTCGGGGATCTCCGTCATCAGTCGGCCGGAGTTGATCGCAGGCCCCATCGAGGCCTATGTGGCCACCGCCTCCATGGGTCGTCTGGAGGCCGTCTCCCGCCACTAATGGCGGCAGTGGTGTGCCTTCTACGACGACCACGGCCCTGGCGCCGGGGCCGATCATGGAGGCGGTGGTCCGCTGCTGCCGCCACCCCAGCCGTCATTTGCCATGGATTCACCCGCCCCTGACGCGCCCGATGCCAGGAAAGTTGATGCCCCGGCCGAGCGCCCCAGTGTGGCCGTGTCCTACGAACACAGCGCCACCCTGCCGGTGTTGCTGGAGCGCCTGGATCTGTCCGTGTTGCTCTCTACCTACCAGGCGGGGCGGGTGGTGAGCCTTGGCTGCCATGGGGGCGAGTTGCGGGTGGGCTTCTCGCACTTTGATCAGGCCATGGGGCTCTGCCGCACACCCACCGGCCTGGCGGTGGGCAGCCGCGATGCGATCTGGAGTTTGCCCGCCAGCCGCGAGATTGCGCCGCGCATCACCCCCGAGGGCGAGCATGACATCGCCTTTCTCGCCCGCTCCTGTCACCACAGCGGACCGCTGATGGGCCATGACCTGGCCTGGTGCCGCAACCGCCTCTGGCTGGTGAACACCCTGTTCAACGGGCTGGTCACGATCGAAGACAGCTGGAGCTTTGTGCCCCAGTGGCAGCCACCGTTCATCAGCGGCTGGGAGCTGGGGGATCGCTGCCACCTCAATGGGCTGGCGATTGCGGAAGACGGCAGCGCACCGGCCTATGTGACGGCTCTGGGTGAAACAGATACGGAAAACGGCTGGCGGGCGCACAAGGCCAGCGGCGGCTGCCTGATCCATGTGCCATCGGGTGAAACGGTCCTGCGGGGTCTGTCGATGCCCCACTCACCCCGGCTCTACAAGGGGGAGCTTTACCTGCTCGATTCCGGCCACGGCACGCTGATCCGCGTGGATCCCTTGACGGGAGAGCGCAGCACCGTTGCAGCGCTGCCAGGGTTCACCCGGGGCCTGGACTGCTTTGGCGGCCATGCCTTTGTAGGGCTCTCCCAGATCCGCGAAACAGCCGTGTTCGGGGGGCTGCCGATTCAGCAGGAGCAACAGGAGTTGCGCTGTGGACTGGCGGTTGTGGATCTAAGCAACGGTGCTGTAGTGGGCTTGCTCTCGTTCCAAACGGGACTGGAAGAGATTTACTCTGTTACAGTTGTACCCGGTTGGAGTAACCCTGCCGTGATCGGACCAGACAATCGCACCGATGCGACGCAAGCCGTCTGGCTGGTTCCGCTGTCGAATACCTGAATCGCTTTACTGCTACCAAGGTCAGCCTGTAATGAGCACGATCCCTCGCCTGGTCGCCGACATCAAGCCTGGTTCGGCTGGCTCCAACCCAGATTTCCTCACGGTGAGCGGTAACGCTCTCTTCTTCAGAGCCGATGACGGCAGCAGTGGCGTAGAAATCTGGAAAACAGATGGCACTACTACCAGCCGCGTCGCCGACATCAACCCAGGTGCATTGAGCTCCCAACCGTTTTTTCTCGCGGCGGTCGGTAACACCCTCTTCTTCCGAGCCAGTGATGGCAGCAGTGGCAGCGAACTTTGGAAAACAGACGGCACCACCACCAGCCGTGTCGCCGACATCAACCCAGGCGGCTTCAGCTCCTACCCAAGTGATCTC
>Ga0310334_100145_pt1 | contig 21957 bp, 21 predicted proteins | sample LakMicMIDCLREDC7_FD_195548 | JGI IMG/M metagenome (GOLD analysis project Ga0310334, IMG submission 195548) | Enriched freshwater cyanobacterial communities from Lake Michigan, Michigan, United States - MI23.DCL.RED.C7 (v2) (version 2) | ecosystem: Environmental > Aquatic > Freshwater > Lake...
GGACAGCCTGAACCCCTATTTCGAGTCCTGCGGTCTGCAGCGCGTTGTTGTGGCCTGCCCGGTGAAAGGCGTGATCGCCGGCGCGGAGGCCCTGAACGTGGTGTTCGGCATCAACCAGCACGCCTACGAGCCGGCACGGCACCGACTGGTGACCGCCGCCTCCTGCACCACCAACTGCCTGGCACCGGTGGTGAAGGTGGTGCACGAGAGCTTCGGCATCCGCCACGGCTCGATCACCACCCTGCACGATGTCACCAACACCCAGGTGGTGGTGGATGCCTTCAAGTCCGACCTGCGCCGCGCCCGCTCCTGCCTGCACTCGCTGATCCCGACCACCACCGGCTCGGCCAAGGCGATCGGCCTGATCTTTCCTGAGCTGCAGGGCAAGCTCAATGGCCACGCTGTGCGCGTGCCGCTGCTGAACGCCTCCCTCACCGACGCGGTGTTCGAGCTGGAACGCGCCACCAGCATGGAGGAGGTCAATGCCGCCTTCGCGGCGGCCGCTGCCGGCGAGCTCAAGGGCATCCTCGGCTACGAGAGCCGGCCGCTGGTCTCGGTCGACTACGTCAACGACGACCGCAGCGCCATCGTCGATGGCCTGTCGACGATGGTGGTGAACGGCACCCAGCTCAAGGTCTACGCCTGGTACGACAACGAGTGGGGCTACAGCTCCCGCATGGCGGATCTGGTCTGTCACATGGTGCAGCTCGATGAAGCGCCCTGAGCTGACGCCGCTGCAGCAGTACGGGGTGGTGACGGCCAACTACTGGGCCTTCACCCTCACCGATGGCGCCCTGCGCATGCTGGTGGTGTTCCATTTCCACCAGCTCGGCTACTCCAGCCTCGAGATCGCCTTCCTGTTTCTCTTCTACGAGTTCTTCGGCATCATCACCAACCTCGCCGGCGGCTGGCTGGCGGCTCGCCTCGGACTGCGCTTCACCCTGCGGGCCGGCACCCTCCTGCAGATCCTGGCGCTTTTGATGCTGGTGCCGGTGTCCGCCAGCTGGCCGAAGCTGCTGTCGGTGGGCTACGTGATGGCGGCCCAGGCCCTGAGCGGCATCGCCAAGGACCTCAACAAGATGAGTGCCAAGGGCGCCATCAAGGCGGCGCTGGCCGCAGAGCAAGGCGGTGGGACCGCGAACGCTGGCGGCGGTGAACAGCACACCGACGACAACCAGCTGTTCCGCTGGGTGGCGATCCTCACCGGTTCCAAGAACGCCCTCAAGGGTGTGGGCTTCTTCCTCGGCGGCGTCCTGCTGGCGACGCTCGGCTTCAGCGGTGCCGTCGGCGCGATGGCCGCGGGGCTTGTGCTGGCCTTCCTGTGCACCTTGGTTCTGCCCGCCGATCTCGGGCAGATGAAGAGCAAACCCGGCTTCAGCGCCCTCTTCTCCCGCAGCGCTGGCATCAACATCCTCTCGCTGGCGCGCTTCTTTCTGTTCGGCGCCCGCGACGTGTGGTTTGTGGTGGCCCTGCCGGTGTTCCTGGGGGCCACGCTCGGCTGGCGGTACTGGGAAGTGGGGGGCTTCATGGGCCTGTGGGTGATCGGCTATGGCGTTGTGCAGGCCAGCACTCCGGCCCTGCGCCGCAGCTGGGGTCAAAGCGGACCGCCAGGGCCTGGCGCGGTGCGTTTCTGGGCGGCGGTGCTCACGGCGATCCCGGCCCTGATCGCCCTCTCCCTGGCGCGGCAGGTCGGCCATCCAGGCCTGGCGGTGGTGCTGGGCCTGGCGGTTTTCGGCGTGGTGTTCGCGTTCAACTCCGCCATTCACAGCGCCATGGTGCTCCTCTACAGCGAGGGCGAGGGTGTGAGCCTGAACGTGGGCTTCTATTACATGGCCAACGCCGCCGGTCGCCTGCTGGGCACGCTGCTCTCGGGATGGCTGTATCTGCAGGGCGGACTGCAGGCCTGCCTGTGGTGCTCCGCCCTGCTCGTGGCTCTCTCCTGGTTCAGCAGCCTGCGGCTGCCTGCCTTGCCGCATCAAGGCGCCGCAGCCGGATCAACGGCCTGAGGCCTCCGCCAGCGAGGAAAACAACTCCTGGATCTGGCGACTTTTCTGTGGACAGAGCCTCGGCGCCTCATCCTTCACGGCCATGGCCTCGATCTGCCCGGCGCTGATGCCACGGAAGTCGATCCCCGCCTGCTCGTATTGCTGCTCCAGCCGCTGCTGCAGATCCTGCGGTGCAGCGCCCTCTCCGACTGCCCCACACAGCAGGCCGGCATAGAGCCGCGCCGCACAGCCGCTGTTGCCGAAGCGCGACACACAGAGGTTGATCTCCTCGGCAGCCGGATCCGCCAGATCCAGCGGCGGCGCCGGTGGCGGTGGCGGCACCGCCGGCAGCAGCTGGCTGCGGGCGGGGGCCAGCAGCAGGAGCAGAGCGCCGCCGGCAACAAGACGCAGCCACACCCTCCCCATCACGACGGTGTCTCCGCAACGCCGCCGCAGGCCAGCAAGCGCTCCCGCTCCGCCGCAATCAGCCGGGGCGCATCGGAGGAGGTCAGCAGGCTGGGATAGGCACGGCGCAGGGCCGCAACCGACGCGGCGTGCTGCCGGCGGGCCACAGCCAGACGGGCGGCGCGGTCGCGACGCCACACGGCACGGCGCTGACTCTCCCGCTCCTGCCAGGCGGCCTGGGCCTGGTCGTACTGCTCCTGCTCGATTTCCTGGTCGTAAACCGCAAGCCGCCGTTGCTCCTCCGGATCCAGCGGGGCCGGCGCTGGACTGGGCACATAGGCCTCCGACTCGATGCTCGCGAGCCGATCGCGGCTGCGGCTGAATCCAGCCAGCAGCGGTGGCAGCGCCTGCCTGGTCTGCTGGCACAGCAGCTGAGCCTGGCGCCGCTGCTGCTCGGCTGCGGCCCGCTTCTGCCGGACCTCACGGTCGTCGGGGCCACGGCAGCCGGCGAGCAGGGTCACCAGGAGCAAGAGGAACGCCAGCGGGCGCCTTGCAGTCACGCTGTGCGGATCTCAGCCCCCATGCTGCCAGGGGACGCTGACTCCTGACGAGTGACGTCCCGAGAGGCAGTGCCCCCATATGGGGGTAGCGAGAGCGCGATCAAGCGCCGTAAGCGTGTGCCCGGAGGGAAGAGCGATCCCTCACCCATCCCGCCAGGACCCGGCCAGCAAGCCGCCCGCGAGCCATGACAAGCAAGCCCAGCATCACCATCGGCGAATTGGAAGCCAACTATCAGCTGTACTGCAAGGCTCTGAGGATGCTGATCGCCGAGCGACGCACGCTGAATAAAATCCAGAAAACGGTGTGCTGGGGACGGTTGCAGACACTGCATCACTGTTTACCGAAGCACTACAAATCTCCTGAGTATCTCTATGCCCAGATCCTGAATCAGCAACAGGCTCTGCTGTGAGCTGGGCAGCCCTGGGATGGTCAGCCCGGGCCGGGGCGCAACCGCAGCTGGAGCTCAGGAGGATGATGTGACCAGAGCCCGGCAGGGCAGGCACCCGCACAACGCTCAAACCTGAGCGATGGATCTCACGCCCTATCTCGACAACCTCAAAGGCAGCAACCTCGATGAGGTTCTGCTGTCCGTCGCGGTCAGCGGCAAGGTGGCGCTGGCGGTGAAGGGGCGCTTCTTTCTGCGCTGCCTCTGCGACAGCTTCAGAGAACCCACATTGATCGGCTGTGCCGTCACCGATGAGCACAGCTGCCTGGGCTATCTGCGCCACGAGCCCTATGAACTGCTGATCTGCACGGATTATCTGGAAAGTGGCAACGGCTTCGAACTGGCCCGCAAGGCCCGTGATCTCCAACCTGATCTGAAGGTGGTGGTGCTTGCCCTGGGCGATGCCATCCCGGTGGAGTACAGCGAAGCCGCCTGGCTGGAGGCCGTGGTGGCCGAGGCGGACTTCGTGGAGGATCAGAAACCGCTCGAGGCTGCCGTGATCGCCGTGATGGGACATCACTCCTACCGGAGCCCGTCCCTGCGCTCGGGGCAACTCCCCTACCTCAGCTGCCCGCGGCTGACGCCGCGGGAATACGAAGTTCTGGATCTGCTGGCCAGCGGCCTCACCGACCGTGAGATCGCCGAACAACTGGTGGTGAGCGAGGAAACAGCCCGCACCTACACCAAACGGCTACTCAAGACCCTGGACGTGAGCAACCGGGTGCAGGCAGTTCTCAAAGGTATGCGCTGCGGGATGATCCAGCTGTGACGCCGCCATCCCTGCAACAGGCCTGCCGCTTCTGGCTTCGGCTCGGCCTGGTGAGCTTCGGCGGTCCTGCCGGGCAGATCTCACTGCTGCACAGCGAGCTGGTGGAGCAGCGGCGCTGGCTTTCAGAGCGGCGCTACCTGCACGCCCTCAACTACTGCATGCTCCTGCCGGGGCCGGAGGCCACCCAGCTGGCCACCTACATCGGCTGGCTGCTGCACGGACCGGTGGGTGGTCTGCTGGCCGGGGGGCTGTTCCTGCTGCCCTCGGTGCTGATTCTCACGGCCCTGGCCACGGTGTATGCCCTGTGGGGTCAGCTGCCGCTGCTGGCGGCCGTGTTCTGGGCGCTCAAACCCGCCGTGGTGGCCGTTGTGCTGCATGCCGCCTGGCGACTCGGACGGCGCACCCTGCACCATCCAGCCCTGACAGTGATCGCGGCCCTCGCCTTCCTAGGGCTGACGGTGTTGCAGCTGCCCTTCCCGGCCCTGATTGCCGCCGCCGCCGCCGCCGGCTGGCTGCTGGCCCGGCGCTGGCCGCAGTGGTTCCGGCGGCCTGCCGCGATCAGCAGCACGCCAGCGAGCAGTTCAAGCTCCAGCTCGGCCGCAGACAGTGCTCCAGCCATCCACGACGACACCACCCCCACTCCCGCCCATGGCCGCTTCAGCCGGCGCCGGCTCGCACGCACGCTGCTGCTGGCGGGGCTGGCCCTGGGACTTCCCCTGGCAGGCCTGAGCTGGTGGGGCGGCTGGGACGGACCACTGGCCACCATGGCGCGCTTCTTCACCCGGGTGGCACTGCTGAGCTTCGGTGGTGCCTACGCCGTGCTGCCCTACGTGGCCCAGGGGGCCGTGGGGCAGTTCAACTGGCTCACTGCCGCAGCCATGGCGGATGGTCTTGCCCTGGGCGAGACCACCCCGGGGCCGCTGATCATGGTGGTGGCCTTCGTGGGGTTCATGGGGGGCTGGAACCTGTTCGGCAGTTGGTGGGGAGCTGTGGCGGCCACCCTCACGGTGGTGTGGTTCACGTTCCTGCCTTCCTTCGTATTCATCCTGGCGGGGGCGCCCCTGGTGGAGGCCAGCCGCGAGGACCTGCGCCTGGGAGCCCCGCTCACCGGCATCACCGCCGCCGTGGTGGGGGTGATCGCCAACCTGGCGGTGCTGCTGGCCGGTCCGGCCCTCTGGCCGCAAGCGGGCGACTTCAACCCGGCTGGACTGGGGATTGCGGTGGGATCGCTGCTGGCACTGCTGCTCTGGCGCTGGAGTGTGCTGCAGGTGATCGGCGCCTCAGCTGGCATCGGGCTGCTGAGCTGGGGGGCGGCGACGCTGGCTGGCTGATCTGGCCGGCTGAGCAGGCTGGCTGATCTGGCTGCGCCGAGAGGGGACGCTGCCGCCATCTCTGCCCATACTGAGCCGATCGCACCCGCTTCGCTCCCGGCATGCTCCGCACCGCTCTGGCCCTGCTGGTCGCCACTCCCATCAGCCTGGCCCTGCAGCTGCTCACGCTGCCGGCACAGGCGAAGGGCTGCCAGGCGCCGATGCAGGGGCGCTACGCGGTGATGGCCATGGGCACTGTGACCACACCGGCAGGCACCAGCCCGCAGGCGCGGTTGCTGGAGGAACGCTGGCTGGCCAACGGCTCCGTGGAGGGGCGGATCGTCGAACGGCTGGGACGCAGCCAGCGCAGCGGCAGCTACAAGGGCAGCGTCAAGATGAGCGGCACCTGCCTGGTGCAGGTGAAGCGGCAGCTGCCCTGGGGCCCTCAGATGTCGGAGGCGGTGCTCGATGGCCGCGGCCGGCCGCTCTACAGCCTGGATCGCAGCGCGGGTGCCGTGATCAGCAGCCGCTGGCTGCCGATGGCGCCGGGCAGCTGCCGCGTCAGCGACCTCAACGGCGTGGTGCTCAGCAGCCAGGTGGGACTGAACTGGCTGAAGGCCAAGGCCGGCTGGAGCCCCAATGCCGTGGTGCAGCGGGAACAGTGGAGCGAAGGCAGTGTCAAGGGCATCGCCCTCTCCAGCTATGGCGGCGTGGGTGACACCGCCGGCTACACCGGCCGCCTGCAGCTCGATGCCGACAGCTGCTGGGGGACTCTGGTGGAGAACGACGACAAGGGCGTGGCTTACAACTACCGCGCCCTCGTGGTGAACGGTCGCAGCGGCGCCCGCGGCTATCTCTACCTTCAGAGCGACCCCGACGATCTGACCGTGGGCTGGCTGGTGCGCGACTGAGTCGCAGCCACCCGACCAATCACAGCGGCCTCGGCGAACCCACTGTCATGCAGGGCCCGTAGTGCCTCCGGCGCCCGCTCCTCCGGCAGAGCCGCCAGCAGGGGGCCGCAGGTCTGCGGATCGATCAACAGCTGCAGGCGCTCAGGGGAGACCTCCCCCAGCAGCTGCACCGGTCCGCCGGCATCCAGCAGCGCCAGGGCGGTGGCATTGGCGGGCGCCAGGCTGCTGGTCACACCACGCTCCAGCAGCTGCAGCGCCCCGGCATGGGCGGGGATCGCCGCCAGATCCAGCTGCACCCGCACCGCACCGCCGAGCATCTCCCCCAGGTGTCCGAGCAGGCCGAAGCCGGTGATGTCCGTGCAGGCACAGCAACCGTGGCGGGCAAGCAGCGCCACCAGCGGCGCCTGATCGCTCTGCATCGTCGTCAGAGCCGCATCGATCCAGGCGGGGTGTGCTTCACCAGCGAGGGCAGCGGCAAACAGAACCCCGCTGCCGATGGGACGGGTCAGCACCAGCACCTGACCAGGCTGGAGCGGCCCCTTTCGCCAATGGCGCTCCGGCGGCGCCGCACCGTTCACGGTGAGAGCCAGCGCCAGGCCACCGCCATCGCGGCCCTCCAGGGTGTGCCCGCCGGCCAGCACCGCGCCGAGCGGATCCAGCACCGAGCGCACCCCCGCCAGGGTCTGCAGCAGCAGCTCCTCCTGCAGGTGCGCCGCCACCTGCGGCAGGGTCACCAGGGCCTGAACGCTGCGGACATCGGCGCCGCTGGCCCAGAGATCGCTGCAGGCGTGCAGGGTGGTGAGCCTGGCGTTCAGCCAGGGATCGGGCAGCAGGGCCGGGAAGCCATCCACGCTCTGCAGCAGCAGCAACCCCGCGGCATCCACGCCCACCAGCGCCGCGTCCTCGGCGATGGGTGCATCGTGATCGGCAAGCCGGGCCAGACGGGCGAGGGCCGAGCTCAGGGGTGCAGCGGCCAGCTTGGCGGCGCAGCCGCGGCAGGCCATCGGCTCGGAACTGCCACCGGCTGCCATGCCAGTGCCGCCGGCGAAGCCCGCCATAAAGTGCCGATCGATCCGATCCTTCCAGCGCCAGAGCCAGCGGCTGGGGCCGAAGGCCAGCGGGCCATAGGTGGCGATGGCCCTCGGCCCATCACCCCGCCAGCCCCCATCAGCCAGCAACTGCAGGGCCACCGGCTGGGGGCGCCAGCAGCGCAGTGGAAGGTCGGGCTGAGCCAGGCTGCGCTGCAGGTTCTCCGCCAGCAGTGGGGCCGCCCGCACCGCCCAGACGCCGGAGGGCGGGCGGGGGGTTTCGCCGATCAGAGCACAGTCTCCGCAGGCGAACATCCCCGGATGGCCCTGCACCATCAGGCTGCCGTCGGTGAGAACGCGCCCGCTGCCTGGATCCACCGGCAGGCCACTGGCCGCCAGCCAGGCGGGAGCGCGACTGCCGGTGCAGGCCAAGTCGGCCGGCTGATCCGCCGTGGCCTGGCGGCGCACAGCGATGCCGGCTTCGGCCAGCAGGCGCTCGCCCAGCCGACTGGCTGCGTCTGATCCGAGCCGCAGACCAGCACCGCGCAGCAGCAGCTCCACCGGGACAGCGCGGGCGCGGAACGCCAGAGCCAGCTCCACGGCAGCAGCGCCGCCGCCGCGGATCCGCAACGGCTCCGGGGCGGCGGCGGCGACCGGTTTGCGGGCGGCAGTCCAGGCCAGAAACGGCTCGAGGGGTTTCACCGGCTGCTCGCCGGCATGGTCCGGTGCTGCCGTGATGGCACCGACATCGAGACTGAGCTGGTCAAAGCGCAGCGACGGGCGTCCCTGCAGCTGCAGGGCGCGGCCGGCTGGATCAATCCCAGTGATCTCTGCCTGAATGAAGGTGACCCCGGCCCGTTGGCAGAGCTGACGCAGATCGATGCTGGCCGCGTCCGGCTCGTAGAGGCCCGCCACCAGGCCGGGAACCATGCCGGAGTACAAGGCCGTGCTGGCGCGGCTCACCAGAACGATCAACGTGCGGGCCGGGCGCCGTTGGGGCTGCATCAGCCAGCGGCGCAGCAGCAGCGCGTGGGTGTGGCCACCGCCGGCCAGCACCAGCAGCTGACGATCGGCTGCGGCAGTGGGCGTCACAACCTGGGCTCCGGAGCGCTGCGCGGCAATCGGGCCACGTTCTGCCTCAGTCGATGCTCAACTGGCCGTCGGCATCCCAGCTGAGCAGGGAGGGCAGTCCGCTGAGCGCTTCGCCGCTGTCGACCCGAGACACCCGCTGCCGACCGTTCACCAGAGGGATGAGACGGCCGATCTGCTCGGTGATGTGCTCGCTGGCGGGCTGGCCGGGGATCTTCATCCCGGCGCTCGCAGCCGCGCCAGCTTCAGGGAAGGGGAAGGGCTCGACCATGGCCAGTCGCTGCTGAAGCAGCTGAAGATCGATCGACTGTAGGCAAATGCCCCTCTGGCTCCTGCACCGCTGAGCCCCAGCCATCAGGTCTGAGGCCCCGAGGAGGTTCCAGCCGCGAGATCCCGGCCCATCGGCTCCACACGCCAGCACCAGGTGACGGCAGCCCCCAGCAGCGAGGTGATCGCCAGGCCAGGCAACACCAACGGGACACCCCAGCGACGCAGCAGCAGCGGCAGGGCCAGAGCCGTGACAACAGCACCGAGCTTGCCGGCGGCGGCGGCGAAGCCGGCACCCAGGCCGCGCACCGGTGTGGGGAACAGCTCGCCGGCCAGCAGATAGGTCTGCGCGTTGGGACCGAGGTTGGTCATGAACTGGAACAGCAGCAGCCCGGCCAGCAGCTGGCCCGAGGCCGCCAGCAGCAGCCCGGCGGCGCAGCCGATGAAGCCGAGGATCTGCAGGGGGATCCGGCCCCAGCGATCCACGAGGGCGATGGCAGCGGCGATGCCCGGCAGCAGGGCCAGATCCACCAGCAGGCTGCTGCGGGCCGCCAGCAGGTCTGCATGCAGCAGATCTCCAGGCGGCAGATCAGGCGGCAACAGATCCGCCTGAAGGAGCAAGGGCGTGAAGATGCCCACCCCATAGGTGGCCACGTCCTGCAGGAACCAGGGCACGGAGGCAAGCACGGTGGCGCGCCGCAGCGGGATCTGCAGCAGCTGGCGCCAGTCGGCGGGATCGCTGCCGGCAACAGGAGTGTCTGCGGTAGGGGAAGCGGGAGCCGCCAGGATCAGCCCCGGTCGGTTGAGCAGGCGTGCCAGCTCCCTCTCGGCAGCGGCATGCTGTCCGCGGCTGAGCAGCCAGTGGCTGCTCTCCGGCACCAGCAGGCGGGCCGCCGCCACGGCAGCCACCGGCAAGGCCGGCAGCCCATAAAACCAGCGCCAGATCGGCAGCGGCAGATCCGGCTGGCTGGCCAGCAGCAACGTGGCCAGGGCGGTGCCCAGCACTGCTCCAACCGCCTGGGCACTGAAGGCGCCCAGCACGAGGCGGCCGCGCACCTCCGCCGGGATGCTTTCGGCGATCATCAGATGGGCGGTGGGGTAGTCGGCACCCAGGGCCAGGCCGATCAGCAGCAAGGCCGCCAGCAGCCAGGGGGCACTGGGGCTGAAACCGGCCAGCAGCAGCCCCAGCAGCAACACCAGCATCTCGGCGATGAACAGGGTCCGCCGGCCGAAGCGATCGGCAAGGCCGCCAAGACTCAGCGCACCGATCAAAATCCCCAGCAGGCTGGCGGCGACAACGCAGCCCTGCTCGAGGGGCGTCATGGAAAACTGCACGGCCTGCAGCGGCAGGGCGATGCCGCCCATAAACACGATCAGGCCCTCGAACAATTTGCCGGCTGTGGCCAGAAGCCACACCAACCACTGGCGGCGACTCAGCGGCGCCGCCGCCAGATGCTCCTCCAGGCTCCGCGCCAGAGCGACCACGGCTGGCTGAGCGGCTTCGGCCTCGCCGCTCAGGCGATCTGCCGCAGGAACTGGCGGCTGCGCTCGTGGCTGGGGTTGGTGAAGAACTGCTCGGGCGGTGCCTGCTCCACCACCACACCGTCGGCCATCAGCACCACGCGGCTGGCCACCTGGCGGGCGAAGCGCACCTCGTGCGTCACCACCACCATCGTCATGCCATCGCGGGCGAGCTCCTGCATCACCGCCAGCACCTCCTGCACCATCTCGGGATCGAGGGCGCTGGTGGGCTCATCGAACAGCATGATCCGAGGCTCCATGCAGAGCGAACGGGCGATCGCCACCCGCTGTTGCTGACCGCCGGAGAGCTGACCGGGATACTTGCCAGCCTGCTCATGGATGCCCACCCGCTCCAGCAGCTCAAGGGCCTGGCGCTGCACCTCAGCCTTGGGGCGTTTGCGCACCAGCACCGGCGCCAGGGTGAGGTTCTCGAGCACCGTCAGGTGCGGGAACAGGTTGAACTGCTGGAACACCATCCCCACCTCGCGGCGGATGGCATCGATGTTGCGGATGTCATCCGACAGGGTGATGCCATCGATGGTGATCGAACCCTTCTGGAAGTCCTCGAGGCCGTTGAAGGTGCGGATGAAGGTGCTTTTGCCAGAGCCCGAAGGGCCCATGATCACCACCACCTCGCCCTGGCGCACCTCCAGCTCAGCACCGCGCAGGGCGTGAAAACCGTTGGGATACCACTTCTCGACGCCACTGGCCTCGATCATCAGGGGACTGGTCATGCCTTGACGGGGGTGTGAAGGGTGTTGAGGCGGGTCTCCAGGGCACGGCTGCCCAGACCGAGGGCGGCGCAGCAGCACCAGAACAGCACAGCCAGGATCAGGTACACCTCGGCGCTCTTGCCCAGGAACTCCGGGTTGGCCATCACCGTGCGCGCCGTGCCGAGCAGATCGAGCAGTCCAATCAGCGACAGCAGGGTGGTGTCCTGCAGCAGGGTGATGAACTGACCCACCGTGGCGGGCAGGGCAACCCGCAGGGCCTGGGGCAGAACCACATGGATCAGAGCCTGGGGCAGGGGCAGCCCCAGAGAGCGGGCGGCCTCGAGCTGGCCGGACGGTACCGCCGCCAGACCGGAGCGCACGGCCTCCGCCACATAGGCGGCCGCAAAGAACGTGAGCACCCAGGCGGCCCGCCAGACCCGATCGGGGGCGAGCCCGCCGGGCAACAGGAAGCCAAGGATGTTCTGCCCCAGGAACAGCAGGGTGATCAGCGGCGCCCCGCGGATGAACTCGATGTACACCACGGAGCCCCAGCGCAGCAGCGGCAGCTCACTGCGGCGGCCCAGGGCAAGCAGCACCCCCAGGGGGAAGCAGAGCAGGATCGCGAAGCTGGACTGCAGCAGGGTGAGCAGCAACCCACCCCACTCGGAGGGGGGCACCGGCATCAGCCCGAGGCCGCCGCTGATCAGCACCATGCCAACGAGATAGAGCACGGGCCAAACCACCGCAGCGCCGCGACGCACAGCCAGGGGCAGGCTGCTGCCGAAGCGACCGGCCACGCCGCGGCAGACCAGCAGGCCCGCGCTGATCAGCCACCAGCGCAGTTGAATCGGGAAGGGCAACTGCAGTGCCCAGGTGCCTGCACTGGCCAGGGCGATCAACAGAACCGCAGCCACGAGATCGTTGCGTGGCCAGCGGGGGGTGGAACCGCTGCGCAGCAGGCCCCAGGTGGTTCCCGTCGCCAGCGCCAACAGGGTGGTGAGCAGCCAGAGTCGCCACTGCTGGTCGATCGGATAACGACCAAGCGCAAACAGGGTGCTGTTGGCCTGGATCACGGTCCACTGGGCCTGGAACAGCATCCACTTGAGGAAGGCGCTGCCTGCGGCCAGCAGCACGCCGATCAACACCAGTGAGATCAGCCCATCGAGGGGGGTCGCGAACAGTTCGCGGCGCAATCGCTGGAATGAGATGGTCATCAGCGCTCCTTGATCTGAACGAGATGATTGAGTCCGTTCATCAGGGCCGAGATCACCAGATCGATCACCAGATAGGCACCCAGCAGCAGCAACACCACCTCAACAGCACGGCCGGTCTGGTTGAGCGTGGTTTCGGCCACGGAATAGAGATCGGTGTAGCCGCAGGCCACAGCCAGCGATGAATTCTTCGCCAGCGAGATGTACTGACTGTTCAAACCAGGCACAATCACCCGCAGGGCCTGGGGCAGCACGATGCGCTTCAGGGTCTGCAGCTTGCTGAACCCGAGAGAACGGGCCGCCTCCCACTGGCCCATCGGCACGGAAGCAACACCGCCACGCACCACCTCGGCGATGAAGGCGGCGGTGTAAACCACAAGGCCGGTGAGCAGGGCGCCGAACTCAACCGTGAAGCGCAGCGGAGCCTGCCAGACGCCGTTGACCAGTTCGGGGCGGCCCAGGAACAGACCCGACTTGGCAAGAACGATGCCCGGCAGCTGGATCGCCTGCTCCCCGTTCGGCAGGGACAGGAACACCACGAAGTACCAGAACACCAGCTGCAGCAGCAGCGGAATGTTGCGGATCACCTCCACGTACACCCGCGCCAGGCGGCGCAGCAGGCCGTTGCTGCTGAAGGACGCGGTGCCGACCAGGGTGCCCAGCAGGGTCGCCCCCACCAGCCCGGCGATCACCACGCGGATCGTGTTCACCAGCCCCGCCAACAAGGCCCGCCAGTAGGGCAGGCCGGCGTTGAAGGGCAGGAAGGTCTCGGCGATGTCGAAACCGGATGGGTTATCGAGCCACCCCCAGCTGAGCAGCAACCCGGCGGCGGTGAGATTGCGCACCAGGTTGCCCACCAGGAATGCGATCACCACCAGCACCACCAGTCCGATGGCGGCCTGAACGAGCCAGGGAATCAGGCGCCGGTTGCGCCACCAGGGTGTGACGGTGCCGGCCTGATCAGGCAGAGCGACCATCAGCGGAACGGCGGCGAATAGATCAGGCCGCCATCCTTCCACTGGCGGTTGTAGCCGCGGTCGAGCTTGAGCTTGGACCCGCTGCCCACGTTGCGATCAAAGATCTCGCCGTAGTTGCCCACGGCCTTGACCGCCTGCACGACGAAATCGGCCGGCATGCCGAGCTGTTTGCCGAAGTCGCCCTCCACCCCCAGGAAACGGCGCAGATCCGCCAGGTTCGCGTTGGCCTTGGCCTCGGCGACCTTGGCCTCCACGTTGGCCTGGGTGATGCCCAGCTCCTCGGACTGCATCAGGGCGTAGATCGTCCAGCGCACGGCATCCGACCAGAGGGGATCGGCATTCACGGTGGCCGGGCTGAGGGGCTCCTTGCTCAGCACATCCGGCAGCAGGGTGTGCGCAGCGGGATCGGGGAAGCTGGTGCGCTTGGCCGCCAGCTGCGAGCGGTCGCTGGTCACGGCAACGCAGCGGCCGCCGAGATAGGCGGCGTAGGTCTGATCGCCGGTCTGGAACTTGAGCGGTGTGTAGGTGGCCTTGATCTCACGCATCCGATCGGCCAGGTTGAGCTCGGTGGTGGTGCCGCTCTCGACGCAGATCGGCTTGCCGGAGAGATCCTTCAGGTTCTTGACCCCGCTGGCGTTGGGCGCCATCAGACCCTGGCCGTCATAGAAGACGGTGGGGGCAAAGCTGAGGCCGTTGCCGCCGGCGGCATCGCGGCTCAGCGTGTAGGTGGTGTTGCGGGAGAGCAGGTCCACCTCGCCGCTCGCCAGGGCCGCGAAGCGTTCGCTGGAATTGAGATCGCGGTAGTCGACCTTGCTGGAATCACCCAGAACGGCTGCGGCGGTTGCCTTGCAGACATCCACATCCAGGCCGCTGTAGCTGCCGTCGGACCCGACGAAGCTGAAGCCCGGCAACTTGCCATCGACACCGCAGATCAGCTTGCCGCGGGCCTTGATGGTGGCGATCTTCTGACTCTGGATGCCACTACCTTCGCTGGCGCAGCCCACCAGGGCCAGGCAGGCGAACAGGGGGAGGGCAGCAGCCAGGCGGCGCAGCAGGGCCATGGAGCAGCGTGTGGTTCGGCGCAGTTTGCCAGCAAAACCCCCACCCTGTTGTCCGGATCAGAGCAGGCCGCCCGGCACCGGCTGCCAGAGGAGCTGGAGCCTAGGGTCGATTCACACCGTGACGGTGCCGATGACCGCGGTCCGCAGTTCCCTGGAACGGCGCTTCGAGCGCTGGCTGTGGCGATTCCGGCTGATCGCGATCCTGCCGGTGGTGATGAGCCTGCTGAGCGCGGCGGCCGCCTTTGTGTGCGGAACCCTGGAGATCCTGCATTCGCTGCAGCTGCTGGGCGAACTGGTGGGCGGCGTGGATCTCTATCTGATCGGCATCGCCCTTTTGATCTTTGGCTACGGCGTTGATGAGCTGCTGATCTCCGACATCGAGGCCGCACGGCTGCCGGGCAGCGGCAGCGTGATGCTGCTCGCCCTGAGCGCCTGGCTGGTGGCGGGCGGTCCCGGCCACAAGGCCTGAGCTCAGGGCCAGACCACAACAATCCAGCAACAGCCAGAGCGCCCGCGCAGCGATGACCCTTCCAAGCCCTCTGCAAACCAGCAACGAGCCCAGCAGCAGGCGGCTGACGATCCGTCAACCGGACGATTGGCACGTGCACCTGCGCGACGGAGCGCTGCTGCACGCCGTGGTGGGCCACACCGCACGCCAGTTCGCCCGGGCGATCGTGATGCCCAATCTGCGCCCGCCGATCACCACTGCCGCGGCTGCCGCTGCCTACCGCGAGCGGATCCTTGCGGCCCTGCGCGCCAGTGCAGGTGAGCAGGCCGCCGCCGGCTTCACACCGCTGATGACGGCCTATCTCACCGAGAGCATTGATCCCGCCGAACTGGAGCTCGGCTTCCGTGAGGGGATCTTCACCGCCGCCAAGCTCTATCCGGCTGGAGCCACCACCAACTCGGATGCCGGCGTGCGCGATGCCGCCAACATCGTGCCGGTTCTTGAAACCATGGAGCGAATCGGCATGCCACTGCTGATCCATGGCGAGGTGACCGATTCAGCGGTCGACATCTTTGATCGCGAGGCGGTGTTCATTGAGCAACACCTGCTGCCATTGCTGCAGCGCCATCAGGGACTGAAGGTGGTGCTGGAGCACATCACCACGGCCGATGCCGCCGATGTGGTGGCCCATGGACCGGCCAATCTGGCCGCCACGATTACGCCGCACCACCTGCACATCAACCGCAACGCTCTGTTCCAGGGCGGCCTGCGACCGGACTTCTACTGTCTGCCGGTGGCCAAGCGGGAGCTGCACCGGCTGGCCCTGCGGGCGGCGGCCACCTCCGGCAGTCCGAAGTTCTTCCTCGGCACCGATTCAGCCCCGCACGAGCGCCACGCCAAGGAATCGGCCTGTGGCTGCGCCGGCATCTACAACGCCCCCTTTGCCCTTGAGAGCTACGCGGCGGTGTTTGAACAGGAGAACGCCCTCGATCGCTTCGAGGCCTTCGCCAGCGAACACGGCCCGCGCTTCTACGGCCTGCCGCTGAACACGGGCAGCCTCACGCTGGAGCGCAGCAGTGAAACCACAGCCAACGAGCCGGTGCCACGGCTGCTCAGGCTTGCCGACGGCAGCGACGGTGCAACCGAACTGGTGCCATTCCATGCAGGCGAGACGCTGAACTGGCGTGTTGTGGACTGACCACCGGTCGAAGGCCGCCATGGAACGCGCCCAATTCCACCTGTCGATCCCCGCCCACCAGCTCGACCGCAGCTGCGAGTGGTACGTACGCGTGCTGGGCTGCCAGCCCGGACGGCGGAGCACGGTGGCCGCCATCCTCGATCTGGGCGGGCACCAGCTGGTGCTGCAACAGTGCAGCGGCGAAGCGGAGCCGCCACAGCCGGGGATCTACCCCCGCCATTTCGGCCTGATCTGCGCGACGCTCGAGGAGTGGCGGCGCCTGCGGGAGCGCATCGAAGCCCTCGGCGAACCCTTTCGCGTGGCACCGAAGTGCCGCTTCCGCGATGAGCCGCTGGAGCACTGGACGTTCTTCCTGCAGGATCCCTACGGCAACTGGCTCGAGTTCAAGCACTACAGCGATCCCCAGGCGGTTCTGGGCCGCCGGGAGCTGAGCGAGGTCGGGGATCGGGATCTGAACAGGGTACGGGGTGTCGATCGTGACCGGAAGCCCGCATTCCAGTAACGGCTGTTACCAGCAAAGGGAGGGGGCGCTCCATAGGCTCCGCGCGTCCCTTCCCCCGCCGCCCCATGCAGACCAAGCTGCAGGCCCAGCGCGCCGATGGTGCCTGGGATCAACTCAAGACCTACCCCAATCCCCTGCTCGCCTACATCGCCGCCTGCAAACTCAGCCGGCGGGAACAGCGCCGCTGCCGCACGGTGTGTGCGAGTGGTCAGGTGCTGGAAGTCATCACCCCCGGCTGACAGCAGCGCGGCACGCCACTAGCTACTCCCAGGTAAAGAGGTCGCAAAGGTCGGCAGACAAACACAAATACTCTGCCTACGGTCGCGCAGGCGGCGTGTGTTCACGCCTCTCCCCCTGTCTGCCTGCCCGACCCTCATGTCTCTCGTGAAAGCGCCCGCCCTGGGCATCGAGCGGTTTGCCAACGGCCAACACAAAGAGCACTGGCGCCACGCCTCCGACAGCGACAAGCGCACCATCATCCGTGCCGTGTATCAGCAGGTGCTCGGCGGCCAGTACCTGATGAACAGCGAGCGGCTCGAAGGAGCTGAATCGCTGTTCATCAACGGCTATCTCAACGTGCGCGAATTCGTGCGCACCGTGGCCAAGAGCGCGCAGTATCGCTCCCGCTTCTTCGAGAACTGCAACCCCTACCGCTTCATCGAGCTCAACCACAAGCATCTGCTCGGCCGGGCTCCCCAGAACAAGGCGGAGATGCTGCACCACTTCACGATCCTGCAGGAGCAGGGCTACGACGCCGAGATCGATTCCTACCTCGATAGCCCGGAATACAACGCCAACTTCGGTAACGACAGCGTGCCGCACCTGCACGGCTGGAACTACGCCGTGGGCCATGAGGGTCGCCAGTTCTCCTGGCTGATGCAGCTGGCCCACGGTGCCGCCGCCTCAGTGAAGGGCGACGGCAGCGGCACCCAGTTCAAGCTCGGTCAGGCTCTGCACCAGGACCGGCCGATCCCCGTGGCCGGTGCCGGCAGCGCCGTGCGGGTGGCCACGTCCGCCACCAGCTGGGCCCAGGCCCCCACGGCTGCGCAGTACGCCCACATCAGCACCGATGGGCCCTTCCGCTCGGCGGTGGCGGAAGGCAGTGAGCTGCCCAGCGGAGATCTGCCCAGCGATCGCCGCATCGACGGCAGCCCGGCCTATGGCTTCCGCAGCAACGAGCTGCTGGTGTCCACCCCCAGCGCCGGTGCCGCCTCAGAAGGCAGCCGCGTGGTGACGATCACCGCCACCGGCATCGCCAACAACGCCTTCGTGCGTCACGGCGCCTACACCACCCGCGTGCCCTTCAGCCGCATGAACGAAGCCCTGCAGCGGGTGATCCGCCAGGGCGGAAAGGTGGTGAGCGTGTTGGTGAGTGGTGAAGCCAGCGCCAACACCAGTGCAGGCGAAGCCACGGAAGCGCCCAAGCCGAAGGCCAAGGCCCGAGCGAAGTCCAAGCAGGGCTGAGCCTCGAAACCGCACCGGCCGGCTGGAGCCGGCCGGTGCCATTGCCGTTGCCATCGCGGCTGCCAGCGGGGATGCTGAGCCGGCCGCACCCCTCTGCGATGGGCAGGACGCGCCAGCGCTGCAGCCCGACGGTCCGACATCTGTTGATCGGACTGCTCTGGCTGGGCAGCTGGCCGAGCCCTGGCCTGCGGGCCGAGCCGGCAGCAGCCGCGGCCCCAGCAACGGACGCCGCAAAGGACGCGGCCCCGCCAGCCACAGCCAGCCCCACGCCGGAGCCACTGCAGCTCAAGGAGGGCTGGATCGCCTCCCAGCAGCTGCTTCAGCTTCCCGACTGGCTGACCCTCGGCGTCAGCTTCACCGCCGAACCGGCAGCGAACCCGATCGGTGGCACAACACAACAGGCCGCCTGGATCGGGCAGACCGTGATCGCCCTGAGCGCCGGACGCGGCCTGGCCCGCCCGCCCGGCAGCTGGAGCGAGCTGGATCACTGGAGCCTCAACACCAGCCTCACCCACAACAGCGGCAACGACCTCTACAGCGCCGACATCGGAGCCCTGTTCCCGCTCCAGCAGGCCGCCTACCCCAAAGGCTTCCTGCTCAGTGAGGTGAGCCTCAACCGCAGCAGCGGCGATGGCTGGCTGGGGATCAAGGCCGGCATCGTGCCCCTCAACCCCAGCTTCATTGCAGCGCCGGTCTTCGACCTCTACGTCCATTCGGCGTTCAACAACACCCTCAACATCAACATCAACGGCCTGCCGATCAGCCCCTACGCCGCGCTGGGGGGAATCGTGACCGTGCAGCCCAACCCTGCGCTGACGCTGAGTTACGGCTGGTTTGATCTCAACACCACCCAGCCCCTGGCCGAATGGCTGGGCAGTCTGGCCCCCTGGGTCGAAACACCCTCGGGGACAGCCCAGATGCTGCAGGTCAACTGGGCGCCGGTGGGTTGGAGCCCAGCAACCGGCACCCCCGTGAGCGCCTGTCGCACCGCCGCCGGGGTGGTGCGACGCCGGCCCGGCTGCCGCCACCCCGTGGCGGTGCAGAACCGGCTGCCCGCCGCGCTGCTGAGCTTCGGGGGTTACCAGAACGGCTCAGAGAGCAACGGGCTCTATGGCTCCGCCACCCTGCGCAGCGGCCTGCCGATCGGTCTGGATGAACGCGTCTGGATCGGCGGCGCCTGGACAGCCGACACCAGCACCACCATCACCCCAAACTTCCTGGCGGCCGGGCTGGTGGTGCAGGGCCCTCTGCCGAGCCGCCCCCTGGATCTGCTGGTGCTGGGTGCCGGCCGGGCCGGCCTCAATCCGACGGCGATCGGCAGCTGGCCCAGCCGCCATGAGGCGATGGTGGAGCTGGGCTATCAGCTCCAGCTCAACGCCAACCTCAACCTGCAGCCCACGCTGCAGTGGATCCTCAACCCCAGTGCCGCCCCCCAGCCGGTGCCCTCGATCCTGGCCGCGATCCTGCAGCTGAGCCTCACCTTCTGAGCAAGGGGCCGACAGGGCCTCAGCAGCAGGCGACCAGCGGATCACTGGGGAGGCGGCCGCTGGCCAGGGCCGCCAGCAGCAGCCGATGGTCGGCCTCGGTCTGATCGGCTGTGGCCACAGAGGCGGCGGCAAGGGCGGCATCGAGCCTGCGGCCCGGATCCAGGGCCTGCGCGATGGCACGCGGATCACCGCTGCGGGCATGGGCCTTGGCCAGGACCCAGGCGCACAGCTTCACCATCTGCTCCAGCCCGTCGTCATCAAGACCCTCCAGGCTCAGACCCCATTTCCAGTCGCGGAAATGGCGCATGTACACCTCGGTGCCCACGCGAGTGGTGGTCCAGCCCAGGAAGATATCGCTGGCGGTCTGCATCAGGCGCTGACCGCACACCACCCGCTGGCCGTGATGGCCATGGGGGGAAGCGCCAAGGTAGGGCTCCAGCACCGAACCGCTGGCCTGCTTGCTCTGGAGCACCAGCAGGTCATCCGGTCCGCCGGGGCCCTGCAGCAACCCGATGGTGCAGCGGGTGCCCACCGAGCCCACACCCACCGCCTTCACCGCCGCATCCAGAACTCGGTACTGGCGCATCAGATGGCGATGGTCATCGCGCAGGCTCTGGACGTAAGCCTCCAGCACCGAGCTCGCGTGGGCGAGCCACGGCTTCGGATTGTCCGGGGTGGGGTCCGGGATCGCCAGGTCGCGCCAGAGGTTCGGCGGCCGCTGCCGGAAGCTCCAGAGCAGCGGCGGCTGATGGCGAAAGCGCAGGCGCCCATCGCCATCGCGCTCGCACAGCTTGCGCAGGGCCTGGCGCGTGTCGCGCCGGTGCGCCTGCTGGCTCACCGTCTGCAGGTGCTCGCGGAAAGGGCCAGGCTCAAGCTCGGCGATGAAGCGGTCCACATCCAGCTGGAGCTTCCAGAGCTGCTGCAGCGGCAGGCGGGCGAAGCGGCGCATCGCCTTGCGGTAGGTGCGGCTGCCGCGGCGGGCCAGGCGCTCCTGCTGCTCCGGCACCAGCCCCAACTGGCGTGCCGCCAGCACCACGCTGGCCAGGAAGCGGCGCAGATCCCACTCGAACGGACCGCGCAGGGTCTCATCGAAATCGTTGAGATCGAACAGCAGCGCCCGCTCCGGCGAGGCATAGAAACCGAAGTTGAGCAGATGGGCATCGCCGCAGAGCTGCACCTCCACACCGCTGCGCGGCATCGGCGCCAGATCGGCCGCCATCACCGCCGCACCGCCGCGGAAGAAACAGAAGGGATCCGCTGCCATGCGGCCGTAGCGCACGGGCAGTAGCCAGGCGAAGCGATCGGCATCCTGGGCCTGCAGCAGCGCGATCGGATCCGGCCGCTCGCCGAGGCCAGGCATGCACTGCCACCAGGCTGCGACCGGCGCCTCGCTGGTTGGGGGCATCACAGCCGCACGGACACCCCCACGGCTTAGCCAGGAATCGACAGCCCGCCACGACGCCAGCAGAGTGGCGCGATGGACCTGACGCGCCGCCAACGCCGCACTGCTGCCCTGGCGGCCCTGCTGGGCAACGCCCTCGAGTGGTACGACTTCGCGGTCTACGGCTACGTGGCCAGCGCCCTCGGGGCGGCCTTCTTTCCCGCCGAGGTGCCCGCCCTGCAGACCATGGCCTCCTTCGGCGTGTTCGCCGTGGGCTATCTGATGCGGCCGGTGGGCAGCCTGGTGCTGGGTCCGCTGGGGGATCTGCTGGGGCGGCGGCTGATGCTCAGCCTGAGCATTGTGATCATGGGCCTCTCGAGCCTGGCGATCGGCCTGCTGCCCACCCACGCCCAGATCGGTATCAGCGCCGGCGTGCTGCTGGTGCTGATGCGGATGCTGCAGGGCTTCTCGGTGGGCGGCGAATTCACCGGCAGCATCACCTACGCCACCGAGGCGGCCGCCAGCGGCCAGGCCGGCTTCCTCTCCAGCCTGGCGATCGCCGGCGGCCTGGTGGGCTTCAGCCTCGGCTCGTTCACGGCAGCGCTGATCGGCTGGGCCGTGGGTCAGCAGGCGATGGCCGCCTGGGGATGGCGGCTGCCATTTCTGCTGGGGGCCGTGGTGGCGGTGCTGGGGCTGTGGATGCGGCGTTCGATGCCTGAAACCCTGCCGCCCGATGCCGATGCCCCGCCCCTGCGCGGCCTGCACGATCTCGGCAGCGCCATGGCCTGGCGGCTGGCCCAGGTGGGGCGGCAGTGGCGGCTGGTGCTGCGGGTGATGGGGCTGGTGAGCTTCGCCAACGTGATCTTCTATCTGGCGTTCGTGTTCCTGGTGGACTTCACCGGCCAGCGGCTGGGCAACAGCGACCCCGCCAACACGGTGGCCCCCCGCCGCTGGGGCCGCGCCGGCCCCGGAGTACTCGCCGTATTGTCCTATGGCGCGGGTGCGTTCATACGATCAGAGCAACGCCTGCCCGCGTCTGCCGTGACCCTTGCCCCTTTTGCCGCGGCTGATCCGACCACGCCGATTGATTTCCATGCCCTGATTGATCTGGGCATCAGCAAACCAGCCCGCTATCTGGGCAATGAGCTTGGGTTTGAACCCCGCGATTGTCAGGTTGCTTTGGCTGGTGCTGGGGTGCGTTGGGCCCTCACCTACCCAGAGGTC
>Ga0310334_100146_pt1 | contig 21491 bp, 28 predicted proteins | sample LakMicMIDCLREDC7_FD_195548 | JGI IMG/M metagenome (GOLD analysis project Ga0310334, IMG submission 195548) | Enriched freshwater cyanobacterial communities from Lake Michigan, Michigan, United States - MI23.DCL.RED.C7 (v2) (version 2) | ecosystem: Environmental > Aquatic > Freshwater > Lake...
CCTGGGCTGATGTGCTGAACCGCGCTGGTCTGGGTATGGAAGTGATGCACGAGCGCAACGCTCACAACTTCCCGCTCGATCTGGCTGCCGCCACCGCCACCCCCGTGGCGCTGACCGCTCCTGCGATCGGTTGATCGGTTGGGCAGCTCACGAGAGTTGCCTTCCCGAATCACTTGAAAGCCCCCGCTTTTGGCGGGGGCTTTTTGCTATGGAGCTATGCGGGGTGATGGGCACCCAGTTCAGGCTTTGCTCGTCACAATGGGCCGCCGCCGGTTGGGATACAGCTCACGGCAGAGCGGGCAGACGGTGCCATCGCAGCCGCGGGCGGTGCAGTGCTCGCGGCCATAGAAAATGATCTGCAGGTGCAGCTTGTTCCAGGATTCGCGGGGGAACAGGCGCTTGAGATCGGTTTCGGTGCGCGTCACGGTCTCACCGCTGCTCAGCCCCCAGCGCTGGGCGAGGCGGTGGATGTGGGTGTCCACGGGGAAGGCCGGCACGCCGTAGGCCTGCGCCATCACCACGCTGGCGGTCTTGTGGCCCACGCCCGGAAGGGCCTCGAGGGCTTCGAAGCTGGCCGGCACCACGCCGCCATGGCGCTCCAGCAGCAGCTCGGAGAGGCGTTTGACATGGCGGGCCTTGGTGCGGGCCAGCCCCAGCTGGCGGATGTGGCCCAGGATCGTGGGCTCCGGCAGGGCGGCCATGGCCGCCGGATCAGGCCCGGCCGCGAACAGGGCCGGCGTGACCTCGTTCACCTTCTTATCGGTGCACTGGGCGCTGAGCAGCACCGCCAGCAGCAGGGTGAAGGGATCGCTGTGGTCGAGGGGGATTGGGGTTTCGGGATAGCTTTGCTCCAGGCGCTGCAGGATCAGGGCGGCCCGCTCCAGTTTTCGCAAGGCTTTCAGGCGGGTGCACAGCTGCTGAACCTAGGCAGATGGCAGCCGCGGCGTCTTGTCTCCAGGCGAGGCTGAGCTGCGGGATGCAGGCGGAGAAGGCCATGGCCCGGCCAAACGCACCAAGGCTGGGTGTGGAAACTTCAGCCAGTCACGGCCGAGGGGGTGGAGACCGAGGAGCAGCGGCGGATCCTCACGGAACTCGGCTATGTCCGGGGCCAGGGCGATCTGTTGAGCCGGCCTCGGCCGGAGGCAGAGCTGCCCGACCTCCTTAACCGGATGCTGAGCGGAGAGCCCCAGCAGGCGAGCTGATCCGGCCGGAGCCCGCCTGTAGGCTCCAGCCACGAAGGCTTTTTCCATGGGCAGCAGCTTCGGCCAGCTTTTCCGCATCAGCACGTTCGGCGAATCCCACGGCGGTGGGGTGGGTGTGATCGTGGACGGCTGCCCGCCCCGGTTACCACTGGATCAGGAGGCCATCCAGGCCGAGCTCGACCGCCGCAAACCGGGCCAGAGCAGGATCACCACCCCCCGCAAGGAGGACGATCGCGTTGAGATTCTCAGCGGCCTGCTCGATGGCCTCACCCTTGGCACGCCCATCGCCATGGTGGTGCGCAACAAGGACCAGCGGCCCCAGGATTACCGCGAGATGGAGGTGGCTTTTCGGCCCTCCCACGCCGATGCCACCTATCAGGCGAAATACGGCATCCAGGCCCGCAGCGGCGGTGGCCGTGCCTCGGCGCGGGAAACGATCGGCCGGGTGGCGGCCGGCGCCATCGCCAAGCAGCTGCTCGCCCACGTGGCCGGCACCGAGGTGATCGCCTGGGTGCGGCGCATCCACACGATCGAGGCCAGCATCGATCCGGCCACGGTGAGCCTGGAGGCGGTGGAATCCAACATCGTGCGCTGTCCCGATAGCGCCACCGCTGAGCGGATGATCGAGCGGATCGAGGCGATCGGCCGGGAAGGCGATTCCTGCGGTGGCGTGATCGAATGCCTGGTTCGCCGGCCGCCCGTGGGGCTCGGGATGCCGGTGTTCGACAAGCTGGAGGCCGACCTGGCCAAGGCAGTGATGTCGTTGCCGGCCACCAAGGGCTTCGAGATCGGCTCGGGGTTCGGCGGCACGTTGCTGCTGGGCAGCGAACACAACGATGCCTTCCTGCCCAGCGACGATCCCGGCCGCCTGCGTACCGCCACCAACAACTCCGGTGGCATCCAGGGCGGCATCAGCAACGGCGAGGGGATCGTGATCCGGGTGGCCTTTAAGCCCACCGCCACGATCCGCAAGGAGCAGCAGACGATCAACGCCGCCGGCGAAGCCACCACCCTGGCCGCCAAGGGCCGGCACGACCCCTGCGTGCTGCCGCGGGCCGTGCCGATGGTGGAGGCGATGGTGGCCCTGGTGTTGGCCGACCACCTGCTGCGGCAACAGGGCCAGTGCAGTCTGTTCTGAGCGGAAAGTTGGGCGATGGGACCTGCCGCCGCCGCTAACTAGAGCGACTCCGCCTCCGCCGCCGGGCCGCTGCCGTAGCTGCCGATAGCCAGGTCCGTCGGGGCGGGCTCCGCCACCGGCGAGGGGTTGGTTAAGGCACCCAGACGGTTTGCCGCTTTCGCCATGCGGGTGGCTGCCGAAGCACGCGCGGAGCTGGTTCGGGCCGTCTTGGTTGGGGTGGAGCCGACCTTGCGACGGCTGCGGGTGGTTGCCGCTGCGGCGGAGGGGATGGCGGCGTTGTCGGCAGCTGCGCTAGCGGCCGGCGTGGCGGAGGTGCGCCCGCCAGCTCGGCTGGAGCTGGCGGGGGATGAACGGCGGCCGGCGGACTTGGGTGCAGCCTTCGCGGCAGTCTGGGTTGCCTTGGCTCGGGTGGTCCTCGGCTTGGTCACCGCCTTGGCGTCTTCGGTCGGTGCCGGACGCGATTTGAGGGTTGTCCGGGAGGCTTTCGCCGCCGGCTTGGCCTTGGCGGTTCGCTTCACCGCAGCCTTGGGTGCCTTGGGCTCCTGGGCCGCGGCTGGATCGATGGCAGCGGCACTGTCGCCCTTGGCTCGCGTGCTGACCCTGGGCTTTGGGCCCTTGGCTTGTGGGCGGCCAGAGCGGCTTTGCGCCGTGGTGGTTGTCACCGCCCGGGTGCGGTGGGAGAGCACCAGGGCCCACTCCTCGTCACTGAGGTTGGCGGGCTTTGCCCCATTGGCATGGGCCACCCGCGCCGCCTTCTCGATGTCGGCGACCAGATTGGTCCAGGAGGTCGCGAAGCGCTTGTCGGACTGGGATTTGGCGCCACTTTCCACCAGGGTCTCGATCACGCCAGCTGCCGACACCTTCTTACGCCGCCGGTTGAAGATCTCTTTCTGGAGCTGGGCGATCAGGGCGTCGGCCTTGTCGCTGAGCGTGATCGTGAGCTGAGACATCGTGGATGATCGTCTATCTCATCAGTAGCACTACAGACTCGCAACGGCAACAGCCATCAGAACGATCGTGCCGTCAAGGTCTGCATCAGAGAGCGCAAAGGCCGATCCCCAGCCACCTCGCCCGCTTCGTTCACCGTGAGGCTGGAGCCCAGCGCCACCGCATCCACCCCGGCCTCCAGCCAGGGCAGCACATCACCGACGGCCAGACCTCCGGCAGCAATGCAGAAGGGAAGGGGGGAAGCCAGGGGAGCGGCAAGGCGCCGCCAGTAGCCGGCTCCCAAGGGCGCGGCGGGAAAGAGCTTCACCAGTGCACAGCCCCAGCTGCGGGCACGATGCACTTCCGTGGGAGTCATCACGCCGGGCACCAGCACCAGATCCTGGCCGGCCCGCTCCACCAGATCGCGATCGAGCACCGGCGACACGGCGTAGGAGAAGCCCGCCCGGCGGGCATCCTCCAGGGCGGCGACACCGCACAGGGAGGCGGCCCCGAGCCGCATCCCTGGGAAGGCCTCGATCAGCTCACGGGAGGTGCCGACCCAGCTCGGGTCCGCTGTCCAGGCCAGCTCCACATGGCGAACCCCCAGGGCTTCGAGGGCTGTGATGGCCCTGAATGCCTGCTGGGGGTTAGACAGTCTGAGCACCACCAGCAGGGGCTGGTGGCGCAGGGAGCTGATCAGATCGGCTGCGGCCTCAGACGTAGGCCGCCACCTTCACATCGCGGGACATCAGAAGTTCCTGAAGTTGCTCGGCATCCACCGTCTCCTTTTCGACGAGGAGCTCGGCGAGTTCGTCGAGCACTGGCCGGTTGGCCACCAGCACCTCGGTGGCGCGGCGGTAGGCCTCATCGACCAGATGGGACACTTCTTCGTCGATGGCGGCGGCGGTGTCCTCGGAGAAGTCGCGCTCGGCGGCGATGTCGCGCCCCAGGAACATGCCGCCCTGGCTGCGGCCCAAGGCCACGGGTCCGAGGCGATCACTCATGCCGAAGCGCGTGACCATCTGGCGGGCCACCCGGGCCACCTGCTGGAGGTCGTTGGAGGCACCGGTGGTGACCTCATCTTCGCCGTAGACGATCTCCTCGGCGACGCGGCCGCCGAGCGCTACAGCCATCTGGTTTTGGAGATAGGAGCGGGAGTAAAGACCCGATTCCATCCGCTCTTCGCTGGGGGTGAAGAAGGTGAGGCCACCGGCCTGGCCGCGGGGAATGATGCTGATCTTCTGCACCGGGTCGTAGTCGGGCATCAGGGCGCCGACGAGGGCATGGCCGGCTTCATGGAAGGCCACCAGGCGTTTCCGTTTCTCGCTCATGACCCGATCCTTCTTCTCGGGTCCGGCCATCACCCGCTCGATGGCGTCGTTCACCTCATCCATGGCGATCTCGGTGAGCTGACGGCGGGCGGCCAGGATGGCGGCCTCGTTGAGCAGGTTGGCCAGGTCGGCGCCAGTGAACCCTGGGGTGCGGCGCGCCACCTTGTCGAGGTCGACATCGGCGGAGAGGGTCTTGCCGCGGGCGTGCACCTTGAGGATCTGGAGCCTGCCCTGGTAGTCAGGGCGATCCACCACCACCTGGCGATCGAAGCGACCGGGCCGCATCAACGCCGAATCGAGCACGTCGGGCCGGTTGGTGGCGGCCACGATGATGATGCCGGTGTTGCCCTCGAAGCCGTCCATCTCAGTGAGCAGCTGGTTGAGGGTCTGCTCCCGTTCGTCGTTGCCACCCCCTAAGCCGGCGCCCCGTTGGCGTCCCACGGCATCGATCTCATCGATGAACACGATGCAGGGGGCGTTCTTTTTGGCCTGCTCGAACAGGTCGCGCACGCGGCTCGCGCCGACGCCCACGAACATCTCCACAAACTCCGAGCCAGAGATCGAGAAGAAGGGCACACCGGCCTCACCAGCCACGGCCTTGGCGAGCAGGGTCTTGCCGGTGCCAGGGGGGCCCACCAGCAGCACACCCTTGGGGATCTTGGCGCCGACGGCGGTGAAGCGATCGGGGTTCTTGAGGAAGTCCACGACTTCGGTGAGCTCAAGCTTGGCGCCTTCGATCCCGGCCACGTCGCCAAAGGTCACTTGGGTTTGGGGTTCCATCTGAACCCGGGCCTTGCTCTTGCCGAAGTTCATGGCGGGATTGCCGCCGCCGCCCTGGGCCCGCCGCAGCAGGAAGAAAAGACCTCCAAGCAGGATCAGGGGGAAGAGGAGGCTGCCCACCGCCTGCTGCCAGGCCGCCGGCTCGCGGTTCGGCTGGACGGCGATGTCGACGTTGTGGTCGGTGAGGATCTTGAGCAGGTCCTTGTCGGGCGCGAGGTTCACGACGGCCCGCTGGCCATCGTTCTCCACCACCTGGGCGGTGCCGCGGTCGGGGGAGATCAGCACCCGCGAGATCTCGTTCGCCTGGACGGCCTCGACGAAGTCGCTGTAGCGGAGGGTGCGTGGGGCCGCCGCTGGATTGGGGCGTTCCAGGAAGGCGGTTCCCAGCGCGATGAACACGATCACCAGGAGGGCATAGAGCCCGGCGTTGCGCCAGCGTTTTTTCAAGGCCTTGCCCCTTTGGTGCGATGTTAGTTAAGGAATGTTAACCGCAGGTCGTGCGGCCCTGGTCAGTCTGGCCCCCCAAGGGCCCTGTGGGGCTGATCAGTCCGCCTTCCGCAGCACCTCCACCACGCTGCGGAAGGCGAACCACTCGGGAATCTCCTCACCGCCCCGCAGCATCGCCCGGAACTGGGTGCCGCTGAGCTTGCGCACGTGGAGGCCGCGGGCCTCGGCGTGCTCTGCGGTCACATAGCCCTCCTCTTCGGTGTAGACGAGGTTCAGGGAGGGCACCGTTTCCATGCCGAGTTCGGGGGCGTTGTCCCGGGCGAAATCCTGGGCCTCATAGGCGCCGTAGAAGTCGTCGCCGCTGAGGCTCGACTTGCAGCCGGCCATGTCGCGGCCAATGATGAAGTGGGTGCAGCCGTAGTTCTTGCGGATGATCATGTGCTGGAGCGCCTCGCGCGGGCCGGCCATGTGCATCGAATAGGGCAGGTAGGCCCAGCGGATGCGGGGGTTGTTCACCTCCGAAGCCAGCCGCTCGTAGGTCTGGAAGCGCACTTCACCAGCGATGTCGTCGTCCTGGGTGGGACCGCAGGTGGGGTGCACCAGCACCACGCCGCCCTTGCTCACGTTGGTGGCATCGAGGGCTCGGGTGAACAGTTCGTAGTGGGCGCGGTGGATGGGGTTGCGGCATTGGAAGGCCACCACGTCCTCGCCGCTGGGCAGGGTGGAACGCACCTCGGCTGGCGTGCGGCAGGGGAAGACGCGCCGGGGTAGCTCAAGGCCCTGGACGCGGCCGCCCAGATAGAAGCGGCCCCGCTCGGTGGCGATCATGCGCACGGCGGGATGCTCCAGAGAGGTGGTGCCGTAGCAGCCCTTGGCCTCCTTCACCTTGTCGGGCTCCCAGCGGCTCTCCACGGTGAGCACGGCCAGGTCCTGGCCCTGATAGGTGAGCAGCAGCCGGTCGCCCACGGCGATGCTGGCGTCGTTGGTGTCAAACACGATCGGCAGGCCAAACAGCAGGCCGCTGCTGGTGCGGTGCTTGGCCACCACCGCCTCGTAGTCCTCCTGGTGCATGAAGCCCCGCAGGGGCGAGAAGCCGCCTCCCACCAGCAGCTCCACATCGCAGGCGTTGCGGTCGCTGCAGGCCACCACCCGGTCGACCCCGGTGCGCACCGTCTCGCGCTGGTCGGCGGCAACCATGAGATCCACCAGGGACCCCCCATGGGGCTGGATGAGACCGGGCGCGGCGATCGTCATGGCCGGAGAGGGCAGACAAGGAGGGTGATTCTCCCAGACGGTTGGGGTTCGATCTCCCCCGGGTGATGGCGGCCGGCGGGCTCCCGCTGGCGAGGCGCCGGGCGAAGCCTCCTCGCCCTGGGAAACGGCTATGAAAAAGGCCCCCCGGAGGGAGCCTGGTGCCGGTTTGGAGATCCGTTCCCCGCTGGGTTTCGGCGGTTGCGAACCCGTCCGAAGGCTTGGGGATTCCGAGGGCTGGCGGATCAGGCCTTCTCGAGACGGCCGTAGATCTCACCGGTGATTTTCACATCCACGGCGGCTTTGGTGCCCATGTCGGTGTCGGAGGGCTGAATGGCGGCGAACACGCCGGCGAATTCACCGGTTTCGGAATCGATCTTGGTGATCGAGAAGTTCATGGTGCCGGTGCCGTCCACGTACTGCTTGATCGTCTCCTTTTTGAGCTTCTCGTCGTCACCGGCGGGCACCAGACCCATGGCGCTGCTGTAGCCGGTGGTGAGGCCGCGACCCTTGGGGTCGAGGAAGTTGCTGGTGCGGTAGCTCGGGGCGCGGTAAGGACCGCTGAAATCGGTGCTGGTGGTGAAGGCATTGCCAGAGGCCGTGGCCACAAGCTCCTTGCTGGAGAAGGTGAAGGGCACCTCCTCACCACCGGGCAGCAGCACGGTGACGGGCTGGAAGTCGATGCCGCCGAGTTCGGTGAAGGTGAGCTGGTCGTCATTCAGCTTGAGATCGCCGTACACCTGATCCAGGCTGGAGGTGTATCGGGTGAGGATTTTGCTAGGCACGAACTGGGCCTCCTGGCGCTTGTTGGCCGGCTCCCCCTTCACGAAAACCTCCGAGGGATGCAGGCACATCTCACGGAGCTGATAGCGGGCCGAGGGGTCGAGGCTGATGGTGCCCCGCGCCGAATCGGGAAGGCTGGGGCAACTGTTGGCCAGACCGGTGTTGTGGATGTCGTCGTAGGTGAGGCTCGCCCGATCGACAGCCTTGGCGCCGCCGCTGCATGCGGTGACCAGGGTCAGACACAACGCCAGCACGAGGGCCAGCAGGGGACGAAAACGCATGGGGAGATGCCGCAGAGAGGGGCAAGGACTGGGCTGGCCGGGATCCTACCGGTGCAAAACGCCCACTCCTGATAGCTTGCAGCGGCTCTCAACAACCTGTATGAGAGGCGCATGACCGCCGAGTCGCCCATCCCCTACCGCGATCCATCCGCCGCCATGCAGCGCTCCGCTGTCCCGGTACCTGCCACGGATCAACCGTTGGGCGAGGAGCAGCTTCGGGTTCTACTGGCCTTGGCTGAAGGTCTCGAAGGGAATCCAGTCGTCCTGCTCGATCTGCTGCGGCGGCTCGAGCAACTGCATCGCACCATTCAGGACGGCGCTTTTCGCAACAGTCTCCCGGAAGATCGCAACCGCCTCTACCAGCTGTTGGAATCGATGGAGGACAGCGGCGGCTGGCCCTATATCCCCCGCCTGCAGTTGCGTACCTTCCTGGATCTGCTGCAACGGGAGGCATCCGGGAGCACGGGGCCTGAAGGGGAGCAACCTCAGGCTCAGGCCGCCTGAGCTTTCGGGGATTGGGCCGTTCCTCAGGCTCGGTTTCGCAGAAGCCCTCAGGTTCCAGATGCCGGCGCCCTGGCGAGGGGGCCCGCCAGGGCGGTGAGCAGGCGGTGAGCAATCGCCAGTTTGGTGGCGGACTCCAGTCGGGCTTCCTGGGGGCCCGGACCCAGCAGCCAACCGGCGTTGGTGGGGGCCGCGAATCCCTCACCGGCGCGATCAATGCGGTTGGCGAACAGCAGATCGCAGCCCTTGCGGGCGAATTTGGCCCGCACCGGCTCCAGATCCTCGCCGCTGTAGGCCGCAAACCCGAGAATGGGCTGGCCCATAGGCCGGCGGGCCACCAACCCGGCCAGAAGATCAGGCACTGCCTCCCAGCCGTCGCTGAGGGCCGCCTCCAGCTCCTGCTTGGGGAGCTTGTCGGCCCGGGGGGCGGCCCGACGGTGGTCGGCCACGGCGGCGGCCATGGCAATGGCGGTGGCGGTGGGCTGCAGGTCCAGCAGCGACGCCTCGAGTTCGGCGGCGGTGTCGATTGGATGGCAGCGCAGCCCCTCCCGCAGGGCGGCCGGCGCCGTGAGTGGACCGTGCACCAGCTCCACCTCGGCCCCCCGCAGCAGGGCGGCCTGGGCCAGGCACAAACCCATCAGGCCGGTGCTGGGGTTGGTGAGGCAGCGGGCCGAATCGAGGGGCTCGCGGGTGGGGCCGGCGCTCACCAGCAGGCGGCGGCCGATCCAGTCGCGCCGCCATCCCCACACGGTGAGGGATTCGAGGCCCAGCAGGATGCGTTCCGGTTCGGCCATGCGGCCATCGCCGATCCGGTCGCAGGCCAGCAGACCGCTGGCGGGGGGCAGGGGCACCACCCGTTCCCAGCCCTGCAGGGTTCGCCAGTTGGCCGCCACGCCGGGGGAGGCCCACATGGCGGTGTTCATCGCCGGCGCCACTAGCACCGGTGCCTCACAGGCCAGCAGCACCGAAGCCACCAGGGTGTCACCCAGGCCGTGGACCCAGCGGCCCAGGGTGGTGGCACTCATGGGCGCGAGCAGCACCAGCTCGGCCCACTCGGCCAGCTCCACATGGAGGGGGCGGGGGGCGGCGGGGCTCCAGGGGTCGTCGTCGCCGTGGCAGGGGTTGCGGCTGAGGCTGGCCAAGGCCACCGGACTCACCAGCCGCGCCGCCGAGGGGGTGAGGGTACAGCGCACCTCGGCGCCGCGCTTCACCAGGGCACTCACCAGCTGGGGCACTTTCACCGCGGCGATGCTGCCGCTGATCAGCACCAGCACACGGCGGCCGGCCAGGGGATCGACGGGGCCGCCGGGATCAGCCAGGGGGTGCAAGGAGATCAGCCGGTGGGGGGGAACGAAATCAATCTTCGTCGAAGGGTTCCTGATCCACCAAGTGCACGTAGGGCCTGGCCAGCTCGGGGCGGTGGATGGCCAGGGCCCTCAGGAGGTGCCAGTCGCCGAGGCCCGCGAAAGGGGTGGGGTAGTCGTCCTCGTCGAGGCGGCGGGCCAGTTCGGCGGTGGCGTCCTCATCGAAGGCCTCCAGCCGCTCGGGCGTGATCGGCTCACCGCGACCGTCGAGGGGAGGGGTGCCGGCATCAGCCATGGAATCGCTCACAGGGGGATCCGCGCACGGGGGTTCGCTGGTGATAATGGCGGGCGACGGGGAATTAGCTCAGCTGGTAGAGCGCTGCGATCGCACCGCAGAGGTCAGGGGTTCGAGTCCCCTATTCTCCATTATCTTCAATCTGGGCGGAATCATCCTGCACACCGACTCCGATCGGCGTGCCCCGGCGTTCCAGGGCGGCGCGGATCAGGCCGTCGTGCAAGGAAGCCTTGGGGCCGTAGGCCAGCCCATCAAGGCGGCTGAAAAGTTCTCCACCGCGTCCAGATTTCGCTCAGGGGCTGCACTCTTCTTCACCCCATGCAACAGGGATAGACCTTCAGCCTTTCTCTGCTGAGCCTTGCTCATGGCCTAAGCACCTCCACCGGACAGCTCAGACCCGGCGCCCTGGCGAGGCGGGCATCGGCGGTGAGCAGCGGCGCATTGAGTTGCTCGGCCAGGGCCACATAGAGGGCGTCATAGGCGGAGAGGTTGGTGCTCAACTCCCAGGCCCGGGGCCAGAGGGAGCGGCTGGGGTGGCGGCCCAGGCGGCCGGCGGTGGCCAGCGCCTGCAGGGCATGACCGTCCTGAAGCCTCGCGGCCAGGACCAGCCTGCTCAGCACCGAGAGCAACTCGGCATCGATCAGCTCCGGAGCCTGCAGGTTGTCGTTCGCCAGTCGGCCCCGGGCGGGGCCAGCCGCCAGGAGGGCATCGACGGCACTGAGGCATCGATCACCACCATCAGCGCTCGGAGCGGCTTTCGGTCAGGGCTTCGAGGATGCTGGCGCTCTCGATCGGCAGCGAGGGCAGGGCGTTCAGCATCTCGGCGTTGTTAGCGCGCCGGGCGGATTCGGTGAGTTCCTGCAGGGCGAAGGTGCTCAAGGGAAGCCCTGCCTGGGCGGCGAGCTTCTCCAGCCCTGCGGCCACCTCGTCGGGCACGTGGCGGATGTAGAGGGTGCACATGGAGGAGCCTGCAGGCTCGCTGCTAGCAGGTTCGTCGGATGGCCCGGCGGCTACTGCCGGTTCAGTTGTATTCCCCTGGCAGGTCCTGCTTGTTCACGGTGACGCGGCCCACCTTCTGGCCCGAGAAGCGCAGCAGTTCGTCGCCGGAGAAGCTGTAGCCCACCCCGGCGGCGATCTGGGCCACGTCGTCGGCGGTGGCGGCGGCCAGCACCTGCGCTTGCAGGGGTGGTTCGTCCTGCATGCGGGCCAGGAACTGCCTGAGCTGATCCAACGCCATCGCCTTTGCGCTCCGGGGGGGGGCATCAATCCCAGCACTCCAGCACGGGAACCCGGCCTGGGGGCCGCCCACGGCGCGTCTGGCAGCCTGCAAGGCCGCTGTCCGATGGCCTGTGGGTCCGCCGCCATTCCCTGCGGGCGCCAGGCAGAGTTGGGAGCCGATGCCCCAAATCCAGCCCATGCAGTGGTCGAGCGATGCCGAGCAGCGGCTCAAGGAAGTGCCCTTTTTCGTGCGCCCAGTGGTCCGGCGGCGGATTGAGAGCCTCGCCGCCGAGGCCGGCCTGGAGGAGGTGGATCGAACCTTCTACGAGCAAGCCAAAGCCCGCTTCGGTGAAAAATAGGAAGTTCCGGATCGGTGATGGGGTAAAAGAGTAGGCTGACCCGTTCCCCAGCAGATGTCGCAGTCCAAGCGTGAGCAGGTGGTGAGCCACCTGCGCTACATCCGCCAGGAGCTTCGCGAAATGCATCAGGGGGTGATGGAGGATGGCCTGCTGCCCGAGGCCGGCGAGGTGCGGGGGGTGATGGCCCAGATGGAGGCCCTGCTCGAGTTGCTTGAGGGCAAGGGCTCCCGCAAAAAGGACGGCGACGGCTGAATCCCTGCCAGAGTGAACGCCTTGCCCAAGGCTGGGCATCAGCTGGGATGAATGGCTCGAGTTGGCAGCTCGTCCATGGCCACCGGGACGCTCCGGATTTCGGCACCCGCCCCTTGCCCCACCCCGATCAGGCTGGTTTGCTGGACCTGTCCCCATCACCCGCCCGGGCCTCGGACTCGGGCTTTTTTTATTGGGATCCCCTATCGGTGGGGTGAATGCACTGCCAAGACCCCAGGGATGGTGTAGACATGGCGAAGCAGGGCTCCGGGCCGGGTGATGGGGATCACCGCCAGGGCCTCCTGTCTGGCGATGACGCCGGGCAGGACCTCTGACCGGACCGTCTCCGCCCTGCCCCCTTTCCCCTTCCCCTTCCGAGTGGTGTGGTCGCCAAGCCGCCGCGGATCAGGGGGGCTCTGGTTGCCTCCCCCACTCCCCGCTTCCAGCAGACCCGTTTCCAGCGCCGAATCGCGCAGGTGGGCAGCAGCCTGGAGCGCTGGGCCACCAATCCCTGGCGGCGCCTCTCCCTGCTGCTGATCGTGCTGCTGGCGGCCATGGTGGTGGGTGGTGGCCTGGGCAGCATCACGGGGGCCCTGGCCTACTTCGACCCCATCTCGGCCCTGGTCTGCGTGCTGCTGATGGAGCTGGCCGTGCGGCTGAGGCCGGGTCTGCTGGCCGGCCGTCAGGACCGCTTGGTGCTGCAACTCCTGGACATGGCCCGCATCGGACTGCTCTGGGGCCTGATGTTGGACGGCTTCAAGCTGCTTTAAGGGGTTCGCCCGCCGCCAGCAGATAGAGCAGGGCCATGCGCACCGGGATGCCGTTGCGCACCTGCTCCTCCACCAGGCTGCAGGCGGGATCATCCAGGAGCTCACCGGCCAGCTCCACGCCGCGGTTCACCGGCCCCGGGTGAAGCACCGGCACCGGCCGACCGCAGAGGGCAAGACGCTGGTGGTTGAGCCCGAAGTGGCGGTGGTAGCTGTCGAGGCTGGTGAGCAGATGTTGGTGCATGCGCTCTTTCTGGAGCCGCAGGGTCATCACCGCGTCGGCGCCGGGCAGGGCCTCCTCCAGGCTGCGCACCAGCTGGATCGATCCCCGCTCCCGCACCGGATCGACCGCCTGGCCGGGCGGTGGCGCTGCCACGAAGCTGGCGAAGTCGTGGGGCAGCAGGGTGGCCGGCCCACACAGCACCACCGTGGCACCACAGGCGGTGAGGGCCCAAAGGTTCGAGCGGGCCACCCGGGAATGGAGCACATCCCCCACGATCACGATCCTTCGGCCCCGTATGGCCTCGGGGGTGGGGGCCTCCGGTGCGAAATGGCGCGCCAGGGTGAAGAGATCCAGCAGGCCCTGGCTGGGGTGGCTGTGGAGCCCATCGCCGGCGTTGAGCACGGCCACCCGTTCACCGCAGCGATCGAGATCGCGGGCAAGGGTCTGGGGCACGCCGGCGCAGCGGTGCCGCACCACCAGCACATTGGCGCCCATCGCCACGTAGGTGCGGGCGGTATCGAGCAGGCTCTCGCCCTTCGAGAGGGAACTGGCGGAGGGCGAGAAGCTCTGCACATCGGCCGAAAGTCGCCGGGCCGCCAGCTCAAAGCTGCTGCGGGTGCGGGTGCTGGGCTCAAAGAAGAGGCTGGTCATCAGCCGGCCCTGCAGGGCTGGCAGGCGGCGGGCACCGGCCACGGGCATGGCCCGGAACCGCTGGGCCAACTCCAAAACGGTGGTGTAGTCGGCGAGCGAGAAGGCCGCCAGATCAATCACGTGGCGGTGACTCCAGCCGCTCAAGACTTCCGTTGCCGCACCGATCCTCAACCTAAGGGTCGGCAGGCCATCGGGCTAGCGACTTCCCCGCGGAGGCCATCCTCGGGCCGGGGCCACCAGGCCTGCGCCGGCGGCGGCCTGCGGTCGCCCGGGGCGCGGCGGCTCACGCTGCGGCTGGCGCCCAGATACCAGCGCCAGGGCAGCTCCTGGCCCTGGCTGATGCCGATCCGGCCCGTTTGCACCAGGGCGGGGCGGTTGGAGGCCGGAGGCTGGACGGCTTCTGCTTCGGCTTCGGCGTCGAGCCAGGTGGCCAGGGGCTGGGGGCGGGGCGCCAGCCAGAGGCCCTCCTGCGGGGTGGCGGCTGTGGCATCCCAGGCACGATCGATGCCGAAACGGCGGGCCAGCAGGGCCGGGCCGGCCGCGATCCGCTCGGGCTCGCCGGGGAGGGCCGCCGCCCGCAGCAGCACCCCATTGGCCCAGTCGGGGCGGTGGGTCACCACGTTGACGCAGTGGTGAATGCCATAGCTCACATACACATAAAACCGCCCAGACTCCCCAAACAGGGTTTCGTTGCTCGGCGTGCGGCGGCGGTGGCCATGGCAGGCGGGTTCGCTCTGGCTGTAGGCCTCCGTTTCCACAATCACGCCCCAGAGCAGTTCGCCTGAGGGTTGGCGTTTCATCAGCAGGCAGCCAATCAGCTCGGGGGCGACCACCTCGGCGGGGCGGGCGAAGAACGATTGGGGCAGGGCTGGAGGGTGCTGGGAGGGCGTGGTGGCGATGGGAGCGGCCAAGGGAGGGTCTGGTCAACTGCCACGGCGCCGAACGCCGTCAAGGCACCAGCATGGCTCTCAGCTCACAACCTGGCTGGTGAATGGGTTTCCCAGGCCTTGCCTTGGCGAGAAGCTAAGACGATGGTGATGCAATTGCTACGATGCCAAAAAGATCAAATCAACAAAATGACATCGGCGAGGGCAGATTATAATTTTACCAACAGCTGGTTCGATCAGCACAAAGCCGTCTGGAGCCCCTTGCTCAGTGAGCTGAGGCCGGCGCGCATTCTCGAGGTTGGCTCCTACGAAGGCAACAGCACGACCTATCTGATCGAAAGCATTGCCAGTCTTCGGAATGTCGAAATCCATTGCATCGATAGCTGGGAAGGAGGGATTGAGCACAAGTCCGGTGGATCCGCCGAGGCGGACATGACCGAAGTGGAAGCCCGATTCCATCGCAATGTGGAGGTGGCTAGGTCCAGGGCAAGCCATGAAGTAGGTGTCATCATTCACAAGGGCTTAAGCAACACGCAATTGCCAAAGCTCCTCGCCGCAGGCAAGCAAGGATACTTTGACTTTATTTATATCGACGGGTCCCACCAGGCGCCAGATGTGTTGCTCGACGCGGTTCTAGGATTTGAATTGCTAAGAACCCAGGGAATCATCGTGTTTGATGACTACCTGTGGCAGGAGCCCCTTGCAAGCGGCGTCGATCCGATTCGGTGCCCCAAGCTGGCCATCGATGCCTTCGCAAACATCTACTGCAGAAAGCTCAAAGTGATTAGCGCGCCCTTGCGTCAGATGTATATGCAAAAAGTTAGCGAATAGGTCCGGGGCTCTTCTGGGGGCTGCGGGACTGCTGGCGTGGGGTGCTCTCCCGTCCTGCCATGGCCCACGGCGCCCAACAGCGATCGGCGCCAGACTGGTGCGACACCCCTGGCCACCGCGCCGCGCCTTGCCCTGATGGACTCCACCGGTCTCACCCTCGGAACCGTGCTCATTGCCGTTTCCGGCCTCTTCTGCCTGGCCACCCTCTTCTTCGGCACCAAGGGCGGCTACTACGACACTGACGCCTACGACGGCAACGGCACCGCCCACTGATCGTCCATTTTGCTGAGCACGCGTGTCGACCCCACCCCCCATCGCCGTGGGCCCACAAGCCGCCGCCTGCGGATCCTTCCCCACCGAGCCCCTGCCACTTGAGGCCATTCGCCTGCAGCTGCGCACTTGGCCGGAGGTGGAGAGCTACCTGCACTCCTGCAAGGGCGTGATTGTGCCCCTGGGTTCCACCGAGCAGCATGGCCCCACCGGGGCGATCGGCACCGATGCCCTCACCGCCGAGGCGGTGGCCCTGGAGCTGGGGCGCCGCAGCGGCGTGCTTGTGACCCCGGCCCAGGCCTTCGGGATGGCCGAACACCATCTCGGCTTTCCAGGAACGGTGAGCCTGCAGCCCGCCACCCTGCTGGCGGTGCTCCACGACGTGGTGCTCTCCCTGGCCCGCCATGGCTTCGAGCGCATCTACGTGGTGAATGGTCACGGCGGCAACATCGCCACCAGCCGGGCCGCCTTTGCCCAGGCCTATGGCACTGCGGCCACCCGGGGGCTGCCGGTGGCCGGGGACCTGCGCTGTCGGCTGGCCAACTGGTTCACCGCCGCGCCGGTGATGCGGCTGGCCCGGGAGCTTTACGGCGATCGGGAGGGCCACCATGCCACCCCCAGCGAGATTGCCCTCACCCTTCACCTTGAGCCTTCCCTGGTGGCCGCCCAGCGCCCCCTGCCGGAGGCCGCCCCGGCCGGGCCGATCCATGGACCGGAGGATTTTCGCCGCCGCCATCCCGATGGCCGCATGGGTTCGGACCCCTACCTGGCCCAAGCCGACCACGGGGCCCGCTTTCTTGATGGCGCCGCCTCCGCCCTGGTGGAGGATCTGCGCGACTTTCTGGCGGATGCTCCCGCTGCCTGATGGCCTGCCCTCCGCCGGGGGCCGATTAGGTTCGGTGCCATTGGAGCCAACACGAAGATGGGCAACATCTCCGCCGACGATGTGCGCAAGGTGGCCCACCTGGCCCGCCTTGACCTGGCCGAGGCCACCATTGCCACCTACACCACCCAGCTGGAGCGGATCCTCGACTACGTGGCCCACCTGGAGCAGGTGGACACCGAGGGAGTACCTCCCACGACGCGGGCCGTGGAAGTGGTGAATGTGACCCGCGATGACGCCGTGACCCCCACGCCGGTTCGCGAGGACCTCCTTGATCTGGCGCCGGAGCGGGAGGGTGACTTCGTGCGGGTCCCGAAAATCCTGGCCGATTGAGCCTCGAGCGGCTCAGCGGTGCGGTGAGACCGCCGTGCGGTGCAGCAGTTCGATCACCCGTCGGCGGGCGTGCCGCGTGGGCATTAAGGCGGCCAGGGGCCGCAGCTTGCTGCGCTGACGCTTGTGGCTGCGCACGCCAAGCAAAATGTCATAGAGGAAGTTGAGGCCATCACGCCGGGTTTCGAACAGGCCGAGGCGTTGGGGTGAGCCCTTGGCATCAAAGAGATGGCGAGTCGCCTCATAGGCGGGCTTGTATTCAAACCAGGGAATCGAAGGCCAGAGGTGATGAACCAGGTGATAGTTCTGGCCCATGATCAACCAGTTCATCATCCTGCCGGGATAAACGCGGGCGTTGTGCCAGCGGTTGCGGGAGTTGAAGGGGCGGTGGGGCAGGTAGTCGAAGAAAAGGCCCAGGGTCACCCCCACCATCAGGGCTGGTGCAAACCAGCAGTTGAAGATGAACGGCAGGAATTGATGCTGGATTGCCAGCAGAACGATGGCAAAGAACACCATCCGCGCCACTGCCCATTCCATCAACTCATTGCCCCGCCAGAGGCGGCGGCGAAAGAAAAAGACCTCGTGGTAGAAGAAGCGCGGCGCGATCAGCCAAAGCGGACCGAATGTGCTCACGATGTGGTCGGGATCGTGCTTCGGATCATTCACATGGGCGTGGTGCTGGAGATGCACCCGGGTGAACACCGGGAAGCTGAAGCCCAGCAGGAGCGCAGCGCCATGGCCCATCACCGCATTCCAGAACCGGTTGGGGTGGGCGGCGTTGTGGCAGGCGTCGTGGATCACGGTGCCCTCGAGGTGGAGCGCCAGGAAACCGAGGGCCAGCAGCGGCGGTAGCGACCAGCCCCCGACGAACCAGCCCCAGATGGTGAGCGCTGCCAGGCCATAGCCCGCCAGAAAGAGGCCCACCGTGGGGTTCCAGGCCGCCGGGGGATCCAGGAACTGCTTCGGCACACTGCGCACCGAGGCCGATAGGCGCAGGGCCTGGGGATCGGAGGGTGCCGCAGGGGAGGGGAGGGAAGCCGGCATGCGCGCCAGGGCCTGGGACATCAGCGGAGAGAGGACCTGAGACGGAACCGGTTCACCGGAAGCACCGGAAGGCTCACCAGATTACGGACATTGGGGCTCGGACTGCTTTGGCGGCCGGCTCGCCCTTCGCCTAAACGCGCTCCAGATCCGGAATGGCCGCGGCCTTCTGCGCCAGGCGCCACTGCAGGGTTTCCAGCAGCATCCGGATCGGGGGATGGTCAGCCAGGTCCCGGTGGCAGACCAGGGCGCCGCCGTTGCTGAACGGGGCCGGCGCGTCGAGGGGGAGCAGGCCAGGGCTGGCCAGGCGATTCAGCGAGGTGAAGCACAGCAGGGTGAGCGCGTCTTTGGCGCGGTCTTCCCAGTCGGTTTGGGAGTAGGGCACCAGCTTGGTGGGTCGATGGTCGAAGCCCAGGCCGTGCAGCAGGTTGCGGGATCGCTCGAAGCTCCCGGCCGGAATGTCGAGGCAGGGAAAGGAGCGCAGGTCGTCGGTGGTGAGGCCCCGTTCGCGGGCGAGGGGGTGGCCGGGGGCTGCGTGCAGGGCCACCGGATTGCGCCACAGGGGGTGCAGGGCCAGATCGGGTCGCTCGGCGGGGGGCGGCAGGTCGTCGACGGCATCACAGATCCAGGCATCGATCACCCGATCCCGGAGCAACTGCATCGGCCTTTCCACGCCGATGTGGTCGTAGCAGCCGCCGATCCAGCCCTGGGGCAGGGGATGGGCGAGCATCGGCCCCGCCAGGGGGCAGGCCTCTAGCCGCAGCGGCCGATGGCCCAGCAAACGGCCGTGCTGGTGGAGTTCACGCTCCATCTGGAGCAGGGCTGAGAAGGGCGTGTCCCATTCGTTGCGGATGCGCCGCATCTTCAGGTCGAAGACCTCCAGGCAGCGGCCCAGGCGGCGAGAGATGGTGCTCTGGTTGCAGCCGAGGGCCCTGGCGGCCTGCTTGCCGGTGCGCTGCCAGAGAACGCAGTCGAGCGAAGCTAGTTCGTCGACATCCACCATATCCGGCGCAATTAGCGGCTATTGCAGATCATATACAGTCCGAATGCAGCAGCTTGATCTAAAGTCGGATCGACTTCGATCTAGCTGCGGCAAGGGTTTTGGCTGATTTCAAAAATCGTCATCTCTTCCGCCTCTCTGTCAGTGATCTGGATCACGCAATGGGGTGAATGGCTGGAAAATCTTCGCCATTGACCGGCGGAATCGCTCTGTTCCAGGCAGCTGCTAGCCGTCGCCGTCGCCCCCGGGCGGCATGGCAGCCATCGCCGCGCCATCGCCTCCGCCAACGGACCGTTCAAGCTCTCGGCGGGCCGGGTTGCCCTGGGCAGCTGAAGCCCTGATGCGAAGCCACTCCAGGTGCGAACTCCTGGCGCACCCTGCCTTACGCCATGCCCACCGGGGGACTTGAACCCCCACGACCGAAGCCACTGGAACCTAAACCCAGCGCGTCTACCAATTCCGCCAGGTGGGCAGGACCCGACTTTAGGCAGAGCGCGGTCCGAGCAGAGCACGCACAATGGAACCGGATCCTGCCGCCGCCGGCCATGCTCGCCACCCTCGGGGGACTGCTGGCCCTGCCCCTGGGCCTCACCCTGCTGCTCCTGCCGTTGCTGGCCCCTGAGCTCAGCCGGCCCCGGGACTCGGCCTGGGGCGCCGTGGTGCTCCTGCTGGGTCTGGACCTGGTCACGAGCGCCGAGCGCCTCACCGGAGCGCCGATGCTCGGCGTGCTCTGCGGCGCCCTGCTGATCGGCCGCCTTGGCCTGGAGGTGGGCCAGGGCCGCTGGCGCCAACTCACGGAGGAGGAACGGCAGCGTCTGGGCTCCCTGGAGCGCTGGACCTCTAGCTTGAGCCAGTTGGGCATCACCTCCGCCGGCCTGGTGGAGCGGGCTGGCGCTGGGATCGGGAACCTCACGTCGGGGATCGGCACCTTGAAGGGCGGAGGTGACCGCGCCGCCTCCGCCGCGGGTGGCCAGGGCGGTGGGGCCCCATCCGGAAGCGGGGGGAAACGCAAGGGCAAACGCTGGGTGCGGCCGGAGACCCCGGTGGCGGCCCCAACGGCGGACGCCGGTCCGGCCCCCGAACCGTTCGAGGGCCCTGGCGACTCCCAGCCCGTGCCCATGGCCACAACCGACGCTGCCCCGGCCAGCCCCTCAGCTCTGCTTCCCGCCCCCGCAGGAATGGACCAGGCACCGGAACCCACAGCGGTCCCGGACTAAGCCACGCAGGCCATGGGGGCCCGGCCCGAGGGCCTTCCAGGCGGAATCCCCGGACACCGGTCAGGCGGGACGGGATAATCCACCCTTCCTGCCTCCCGCTGTTGTGACCGCCGGCCCGGCCTCCTACAAGGACACGCTCAACCTGCTGGAGACGCCGTTCCAGATGCGGGCCAACGCCCGGGTGCGGGAGCCTGAGATCCAGGCCTTCTGGGCGGAGCGGCGGCTCTATGAACGGCTCAGCCGTGAAGGGCTCAGCCCGGACCGTCCGGGCCCGGTGTTCACCCTGCACGACGGCCCGCCCTATGCCAACGGCGCCCTGCACGTGGGCCACGCCCTCAACAAGGTGCTCAAGGACATCATCAACAAGCACGCCCTGCTCAACGGCAAGCGGGCGCGCTTTGTGCCGGGCTGGGACTGCCACGGTCTGCCGATCGAGCTGAAGGTGCTGCAGGGGCTCTCCAGCGAGGAGCGGCGCGAGCTCACCCCCCTGGCCCTGCGGCGCCGCGCCCATTCCTACGCCCTCGAGCAGGTGGAGGGCCAGCGCCAGGGATTCCGCCGCTGGGGCATCTGGGCCGACTGGGACCAGCCCTACCTCACCCTGAACAAGGCCTACGAGGCCGCCCAGATCGGCGTGTTCGGCCAGATGGTGCTGGCGGGCCACATCTACCGGGGCCTCAAGCCGGTGCATTGGAGCCCCAGCTCCCGCACCGCCCTGGCCGAGGCCGAACTGGAATACCCCGACGGCCACACCTCCCCCAGCGCCTACGTGGCCTTCCCGGTGGTGGAGTTGCCCGCCGCCCTGGCCGGCGAGCTGCGGCCCCACGGCATCGAGGGGCCCACCGACCACCACCACCGCGAGCAGCTGTTCGTGGCGATCTGGACCACCACCCCCTGGACCCTGCCCGCCAACCTGGCGGTGGCGGTGAATGGCGAGCTCGACTACACCATCTGCCGCGATGACTCCGCCCCGGCCGACGCCCCCCGTTATCTGGTGGTGGCCGAGGCCTTGGTGGACAGCCTGCGCAGCACCCTGGAGCGGCCGCTCGAGCCGGTGCTCACGGTGAAGGGCCGCGCCCTCGAAGGGATCCTCTACCGCCACCCGCTGCTGGATCGCACCGCGCCGGTGGTGGTGGGGGGCGACTATGTGACCACCGAATCAGGCACCGGCCTGGTGCACACCGCTCCAGGCCACGGCGTTGACGACTTCAACACCGGCCGCAAGCACGGCCTGGCGGTGCTCTGCCCGGTGGATGAAGGCGGCACCCTCACCGCCGAGGCGGGCCCCTTCGCCGGCCTCAACGTGCTCAAAGACGCCAACGCCGCCA
>Ga0310334_100147_pt1 | contig 21476 bp, 22 predicted proteins | sample LakMicMIDCLREDC7_FD_195548 | JGI IMG/M metagenome (GOLD analysis project Ga0310334, IMG submission 195548) | Enriched freshwater cyanobacterial communities from Lake Michigan, Michigan, United States - MI23.DCL.RED.C7 (v2) (version 2) | ecosystem: Environmental > Aquatic > Freshwater > Lake...
CCTGTGGATCCAGCCAGGCCTGCCGCAGGGACTGGAGCCTGACGGGATCACGGCCCGAGAACCAGCGCCAGCGCCCGTCCAGTTCGGGCGGCGTCAGCAGCGTCCAGCCACGGTCGCGGCACCGCTGACGCAGCAGCGCGAGGGTGCCGTCGCCTGGCTCCATCCAGGTGCCTGGGGCGACGGCGGCGATGCGGCTGCCGGGTCGCAGCGGTGGCGGCGAGGACGGAACAGGCCGATCGTCACCGCCACCGGCATGGGCCTTTTGGCGTGACAGGGCAGCGGCCGTGAACGCCAGGGATGCAGCCCCCTGCAGCAGCCGCCGGCGTTGCATCGCCGCTCACCCCAGCAGGCTGGCCAGCAGGCGACGACCATCCACGCCACCCGTGGCGGGATCACAGGCTCGCTCAGGGTGGGGCATGAGGCCGAGCACATTGCCCGCGGCATTGGTGAGCCCAGCGACGTCGCCAACGGAGCCGTTGGGATTGCGGCGGTAGCGCAGCACCACCTGGCCGTTGTCCTCCAGGGCCCGCAGCTGATCAGGTTCGGCCTGGTAACGGCCCTCACCATGGGCAATCGGGAAGGTCACCACCTCGCCGGCGCTGTAGCCCTGCAGCCAGCTGCAGCGGCCCGGCTGCACAGCCAAGGCTGTTGGTTCACAGAGGAAGTGCAGCTTCTGATTACGGGTGAGCGCGCCCGGCAGCAGGCCCATCTCGGTGAGCACCTGGAAGCCGTTGCAGATACCCAGCACCCGGCCGCCGCGCTCGGCGAAGGCCGCCACCTCCTGCAACAGCGGTGCGAAGCGCGCGATGGCGCCACAGCGCAGATAGTCGCCGTAACTGAAACCACCGGGAATCACCACGGCGTCCAGCCCGCTCAGATCGCGCTCCTCATGCCAGAGAAAGCGGGTTGGAATGCCGAGACAGCCCTCGGCAGCCCAGCGCACATCCCGATCGCAGTTGGAGCCGGGGAACACCACCACACCCAGTGTCATCGCTCAGGCCCCCGCCGAGGCGCCGTCCTTGAGTTCGAGCGTCCAGTTCTCGATCACAGGGTTGGCGAGCAGGCGATCACTCAACAGCTCCAGCTGCTGGCGTGCGGCGTCGGCATCCGCTGCTTCGAGCTCCACCTCCACGGCCTTGCCGATGCGCAGGCGGCTGACGCCATCCACCCCAAGCCGCGCGGCGGCGGCGCGGGTGGCCTCTCCGGCCGGGTCAAGCACCGAGGGCCTCAGCGAGACCAGGACGCGGGCGGAGAAGAGGGGCACCTGAGCTCCACGAGGATTGTTAAATCTTGGCAGGCCGGCTTCCACCCATCCGAGGCTCTGGTCACGGTGGAGATGGCACCACTCGTCGCCGCCGTGGCCCCCGCGCTTCCGCCACCACAGACCATCCCGTTGGAGTGTCGGCTGGGTCAGGGGAACTGGCAGCCCTGCACGATGACGATCGTGCAGCTCGGCGAGCACTGGTGGCTGCAGGTGGGCCGCGAGCGCCTCGAGTTCCGCAGCGATGGCCGAGGCAGCCTCAGCCTGCGTGGCAGCAAGGGCCCTCTGCGTGCTGTTCAGCCGGTCTGGGGCAGTGACCAGGCCCTGTGCTGGGACGGCGTCTGCGCCAAGGGGGACCTCCCGCTGGACTGAACAGCACCGACTGACTGGTATCAGCGACTCAGCGCAATGCCGGCGACGACTGCTGCTCCGAGGAAGCCTGAAGGCTGGTCGCCAACGCCGTGCGCAGGGCCGCAGCATCAACCGCGAGTCCAAGCGCAACGAGTTCGAGCCCCGGTGCGTCACGGCGTTGCGCTGTCGGTGCCGCGCTGTCGAACCAGCACTCCAGCCGTGGGCCCACCGCCTGGATCTGCAGCGGATGGTTCTTGCCCGCGAGCCAGGCACGCCCCTTCAGCCGCAGCAGGCCCTGAGCCCGGATCTGATCCAGCAGCACGCTCTCGAGTCGTGATCGCTCGACCACACCATCCAGCTGAACCACGGCCGACTGCATGGCCACGTGGCTGTGGCTGTGGTGGTCGTGGTCGTGGTCGTGGTCGTGGTCGTGGTCGTGGTCGTGGTGATGATCCGGGTCGACCTCGGTCGACGCCACAGCATCAGGCCGTTCCAGGCCAAGCAGCAGGGCAGCCGGGACATCGCCCCGCTGCATCGGCAGCACAGAGACGCCGGGGCGCAGCTGCTGCCGCAACTGGGCCTCAAGCGCCGCAATCTGCTCGGGCTGGAGACGATCGGCGCGGCTGAGCAGCACCAGATCAGCGGCCTGCAACTGGTCCTCGAACAGCTCCTCGATATCGGTGAGGTGATCGAGGCTCGGATCAGCCAGGCGCTGAGCTTCGAGGGCGGCGGGATCCCCTACAACACTGCCGGCCGCCAGGGCTTCACCGTCCACAACGGTCACCACACCGCTGACGCGGGTGCGGCTGCGGATCTCCGGCCAGCCGAAGGCCTGCACCAGTGGCACCGGCAATGCCAGTCCGCTGGTCTCCACCACGATGCCGTCGAGCTGATCAGCCCGCTGCAGCAGGGTCTGCATCGTCGGCAGGAACTCGTCCTGCACCGTGCAACAGAGGCAGCCGTTGGCCAGCTCCACCACGCGGCCGTCGAGCTCCTCCTCCGGACAGAAGCCGCAGCTGCGGATCAGGTCGCCATCGATGCCGACCTCCCCAAATTCATTGACCAGCACCGCCAGCCGCAGTCCGCTGTTGAGCAGCAACTGGCGAAGCAGGGTGGATTTGCCCGCACCAAGAAAGCCGGTCACCACCGTGACCGGCAGACGACCAAGATTGCTGCTCATCTCAAGGCACCAGGTTGGTCCAGGCGAAGGCGCCGCCCACCCCCATCAGCAGTCCAGCCAGCAGCCGCAGCTGAGCAGGCTGGGCCTGACTGGCCCAAGCCCGCACCACGCTGAGCGACAGCAGCAGCAACAGCCCCTGGCTGATCAACAGTCCAACCAGATAGCCCGCGATCGGTGTGCTCTCCCAGCCGATCACCGCGGCGCTCAACACGTAGCCATGCAGGGCAAAGGCGGGCAGGAGCACCAAGCGCGGCAGGCGGCCGCAGAGCACCAGGCCAATCGCCACCAGCGACAGGGCCACCAGAAACTCGGCACCGGGCAGGCCCGGGAGGAGCAGACCCAGCCCCGTGGCAGCCAGACCGACGCTGAGCAGGCCGACCATCCAGCGGCGGGACTTTTGCAGACCCACCAGACCCAGGGCCAGCAGGAACAACAGGTGGTCTGGACCCAGAACGGGGTGTCCCAGGCCGCTCAGCAGACCGCCGAGGACGGTGGGCCGGCTCTGATGGAACAGCTCCATCAGGTGATGGGCCGAAGCCGGTGCGGCTGTGAACAGCACAGCCAGGAGACCAGCCGTGGCCAGGCCTGCAGCAGACAGGCTTGCACCAGGCGACAGCCTTGAAACGCGTTGTTGCATCCGGAGAACTGGTCCGCGCCAGGGATGAAGGGAGGACCGGCGGGCGTTCTGACTTGGAGCAGAACCCTGGGGCACCGCTCCTTTACAGCTGCGGGACAGCGCCGGACTTGCACCGGACTTTCCCCCTTGCGTCCGCTGGCTGCTCACCAACGGAACCGGACACGCAATCTAGGGGTGCGCTCAACGGCAGGCCAGGCTCTCGCTGGTCTCCACACCGGTGCGGGGGTTGGTTCCGCTGGCCCGCTTGCAAAGAGCCTTCTGCTGCGGCAGATCCAGCACCGCATCGCTGAAGTCCGCCCCCTCGATCACGGCGCCGGCGAACTTGCTGTTCATCAACATGGCGTTGCGCAGCACTGCACCCGAGAGGTCGGCGTTGTCGAAACGGGTGGCAAAGGCGACGGCATCCTCCAGATCCGCACCGCGCAGGTTGGCCTCGCTGAGATCCGTCGTGTTGAACACGGCGCCGCGCAGGTCGGTGTCGCTGAGGTCGAAGCCAACCATCTGAGCCTTGAGAAACTCCTGCTGCTTGAGATCACGGCCGTGCATGTCCGGCTGTAGATCCTTGAGGCTGCGCTGCCCCCGCAGTTCCGGGGCCGTGATGGCCAGGGCGGGTGGCGGCGCGATCAGCCCCAACAGCAGGGAGATCAGCAGTGGCATCAGCACGATCACCGACAGCAGTGGCGTTAGTAGGCGGCTGAGCGGCGGCCCGCTCTGACGACGCGGCCATGGAGCGAGAGCCGCTCTGTTTCCGTTCAGCACCGCACCACTAGCTTGGGGCGCTCAAGTTATGGCAACCAGCCGCTGCAGCGCGACCCATGAGCAAGACCCTGCGGGTGGTGGTGCCCCCCCATCCCCTGATCGGCCACTGGCTCACCCTGCTGCGCGACGCCGAGACCCCACCCGCCCTGTTCGGCACCGCCATGACCGAACTGGGCCGCTGGCTCACCTATGAGGCGATGCGCGACTGGATCCCTTACCAGCGCATCAGCGTGACCACACCGCTGGCCAGCACCGAGGGCACGGTGGTGGATGGCAGTGTGCCGATCCTGGCGGTGCCGGTGCTGCGTGCCGGCCTCGGCCTCTGGGAGGGCGCCCGCCCGGTGCTGCCCACGGCCAGCGTGGCCCACATGGGCTTTCAGCGGAACGAGAGCAGCGGCAGCGCCATTTGTTACTTCGACGGCCTGCCTGATCAGATCCCGGCCAATGCCGGCGTGCTGGTGTTCGAGCCGATGGTGGCCACCGCCGGCACCCTGATCCAGGTGCTCGAGCGCCTGGAGGCCAAGGGGGTCAGCGGTGTTCGCGTGCGGGTGATCAGCGCCCTGGCTGCTGCACCAGGCCTCAAGACGCTGGGTGAGCGGTATGGCGATCTCACGCTCTACACCGGTTGCATCGATGCCGAACTGGACGCTGAGCAGCGCATCGTGCCGGGGCTCGGCGATGCGGGCGATCGGCTCTATGGCCGGCCGCAGGCTGGATCCGTAGGCTGAACAGACAGTTCTCACGGCAGGGCGGGCGCGATGGCCAACCGAGACGGCGGATCCAGCTCCCTCGGCACGCTGCTGGCCGGCGCGGTGATCGGTGCCGCCGGGCTGGCCTGGTGGCTGCTCTCCGAAGCCGAGCAACGTCGTCAGCGGGGCCTCGTGCTTAGCCGCTATGCAGGCAGCGATGCTGACGCGCTGGCACCGGGGCAGGAGGCCAGTCGCCCACTGCGTGAGCGTGAGCTGCAGGACAAGGTCCATCAGCTCAACCAGGCGATCGACGACGTGCGCCGTCAACTGGAGAGCCTGAGCACGCCCGGCCAGGGTTGAGCCGTGGGCACTGCGCTCGTTTGCGGCGGGGCCGCTCGGTAGGTTTCTGGCAGCTCACCGCAGCCCTCCATGCTCCGCTCAGCCGCGATCACCCAGGGGATCCAGCGCTCGCCCAACCGCGCCATGCTGCGGGCCGTGGGCTTCGGTGACGGCGACTTCAGCAAGCCGATCATCGGTATCGCCAACGGCTACAGCACGATCACCCCGTGCAACCTGGGGTTGAACGACCTGGCCCGCCGCGCCGAGGAAGCGGCCCATGCCGCCGGTGCGATGCCGCAGATGTTCGGCACGATCACGGTGAGCGATGGCATCTCCATGGGCACCGAGGGGATGAAGTACTCCCTGGTGAGCCGTGAGGTGATCGCCGATTCGATCGAAACCGCCGTCAACGGCCAGAGCATGGACGCGCTGCTGGCGATCGGCGGTTGCGACAAGAACATGCCTGGCGCCATGCTCGCCATGGCCCGCATGAACATCCCCTCGATCTTTGTTTACGGGGGAACGATCAAACCGGGCAAGCTCGGCGCCTGCGATCTCACCGTGGTGAGCGCCTTTGAGGCGGTGGGTCAGTACAGCGGCGGCCGCATCGATGAGCAGGAGCTCACGGCGATCGAGAAGAACGCCTGCCCGGGCGCCGGCAGCTGCGGCGGCATGTTCACCGCCAACACCATGAGCGCCGCCTTCGAGGCCATGGGGCTGAGCCTGCCCTACAGCTCCACCATGGCGGCCGAGGATCCGGAGAAGGCGGACAGCGCTGCCCGCAGCGCCGAGGTTCTGGCCGCAGCCATCGAGGCCAACATCCTCCCCCGCGATCTGATGACCCGCGAGGCCTTCGACAACGCCATCAGCGTGATCATGGCCGTGGGTGGGTCCACCAATTCGGTGCTTCACCTGCTGGCGGTGGCCCGTACAGCGGGTGTGGAGCTGCGCATCGAGGACTTCGAAACAATCCGCCAGCGGGTGCCGGTGATCTGCGATCTCAAGCCCAGCGGCCGCTACGTGACCGTGGATCTCCACCAGGCCGGCGGCATTCCCCAGGTGATGAAGCTGCTCCTGGATGCCGGCCTGCTGCACGGCGATTGCCGAACGATTGAGGGCAAGAGCCTGAAGCAGGTGCTGGCGGATGTGCCCTCGCAGCCGCCCGCCGACCAGGACGTGATCCGCCCGCTCAGCAACCCTCTGTACGCCAAGGGGCACCTGGCGATCCTCAAGGGCAACCTGGCGGAGGAGGGAGCCGTGGCCAAGATCAGCGGAGTCAAGAACCCTGTGATCACAGGCCCGGCACGGGTGTTCGAGAGCGAGGAGACCTGCCTGGCCGCCATCCTCGACAAGCAGATCAACCCCGGCGATGTGGTGGTGGTGCGTCAGGAAGGGCCCGTTGGCGGCCCCGGCATGCGCGAGATGCTCAGCCCCACCGCCGCGATCGTGGGCCAGGGCCTGCTGGATTCGGTGGCCCTGATCACGGACGGCCGCTTTTCCGGCGGCTCCTTCGGCCTGGTGGTGGGCCATGTAGCCCCCGAAGCTGCCGTTGGCGGCACCATCGGACTGGTGCAGGAGGGCGACAGCATCACCGTGGATGCCAACCAGCTGCTGATCCAGCTGAACGTTGACGAGGCCGAGCTCAGCCGTCGCCGCGCCGACTGGGTGAAGCCTGAGCCCCGCTACAAGACCGGGGTTCTCGGCAAGTACGCACGGCTTGTGAGCAGCAGCAGCAAAGGTGCCGTCACCGACCAGCTGGATCTCTGACGGGAGTCGCTTCCGGAGCGTGAACGTCTGCCTGGCGGCCGTGGCAAAAGCAGGCAGGAGTGGGCTGTTCAGCCTGGTTCTGGGATTCCTGATTCCCCTGCCGTTCGGCCGGCCGCCGGCCCCACGCACGGATCCAGCCACCTGGGCTCTGTTGCTGGCAGGCTTTCAGGAACGCGGCATCGCCGTGGTCGCAGAGCATCCGCGCTGCAGTGAGCCGGCCCTTTATGGCCTCTACGTGCGTGGACGCCGCGAGGTGGTGGTGTGCCAACGGGGCGATCGCAGCGACACTTTGCGCCACGAGGGCTGGCACCTGGTGCAGAGCCTCTGCCTGAGCGGCCGCCCCTGGCTGGATCGCGGTGAGGTGGACCGCAAACTCAGCCGTCGGGATCAGCGGGAGCTGGCAGTGCTGGTGGCACCCGATCGCTGGTGGCGCGAAGCCGAGGCGCGGGTGATGGCGCAGCTGCCCCCGGATGCCTACCTGGCTGTGCTCGATCAGGCCTGCGCCCCTACTCACCGCTGAGCAAGGCTCGCACCCGCCGGCAGAAGGCCTCGAACGGAGCACCATCCGCAGGGCGCTCGCAGCGCTCGCCGCTGGCGGCCTGCATCCACACGGGATGGTGGCCATGCCAGAGCAGTGGCGCCTGGTCATCGGCCAGACGGGTGAGCATCAGGTTGAGCTCCTTGCCGCTGCGGTAGATCTCCAGCTCCAGATCCAGCTCTGGCAGGCGCTCGCCATCGCTGCTGCGGGCCTCGATCAGCAGGCAGCAGTCGCTGCAGTCGCCGATCCTGGCGGGCGCCTCGCCACTGAAGCGCAGGGCATGGCGGTGGGGTCTGAGGCAGAGGTCGGCCGCCCGGGCCAGATCGGTGAAGAACGCGTCGAACGGCTCGCACGCCTCACCGTTCGGATCGGGAAGGTCAAGCTGGCTCTGGTCGAGGGGGCTCAGCTCGGGCGGGTCGTCGAGTGGGTGGTCGAGCGGATCGTCAGGAATCATCGGGGCGCAGGCGTCTCAGAGCAGATCTCGCAGGAGCAGAGCTCTCAGGGAACCGCGCGAATCGAGCGCACCAGCAGACGCAGCGGGCCCGGACGGAAGCCGGGGTTGCGGCCACCGATGTCGCCGAACTTGGAGTGCAGGATCTGCAGCCGTGTGATGCCGGCCGCATCGAAGCGCAGCGGCAGTCCCACCGGTGTGGCCCGCACGCTGGGGGTGAGCCGATTGAACGGGATCGTCACCACCGAGGTGCCGCCGCTCTGGGTGGAGAACTCCGCCACCCAGCGCAGACCGCCGGGGATGAGTTCGGTGAGGCCGGCCACGCCATCGCGGCAGGCCACCGCCAACTTGTAGCGACGTCCATCACCGTCGAGGCTGAGCTCCAGGGCGCCATAGGCCGAGAGGTCCAGCGGTGTGGCGAACACCGGCGAACGGCAGCTCACAAAGCCGCCCCCATCCGGTTCCACGACAGCCTCCATGAGGAGGCCGTCGGAGCCGGCGCGGCAGTCGCCCTGGCTGCGGCCGCCCATGATCGTGTCGTTCAGCGGCTGCCAGCCGGCAAAGCCATCGCCGCTGGCGATCAGCAGCGGAGCCAGCAGCGGACCGACCATGACACAGGTGCGCGTGTTCTGCGCTCAGCCTGGCGCAGGGATGCCCTCGGCGGCGGCGGCATCCGCCAGCACCAGCACGGGCGTGCGTGGTTGCACCAGCCGGGCCGGCGTGCGCTCGTGAGACTCGGCTGGATCCAGCAGCCGCTGCAGGGCCTGGCGCTTGCCAGCTCCAGACACCAGAACGATCACCTGGCGGGCGGCGCTGAGCACCGGCGCGGTGAGCGTGATGCGCTCCAGCCCCTTGCCAGCACCGATCGTCACCGCCCGCTGGCGCTCCTGGGTGGCCGGCGTGCCAGGGAACAGCGAGGCGGTGTGCCCGTCATCCCCGAGGCCCAGCAGCATCACGTCGAACACCGGAGGGTCGCCGGGACAGAGCCGGCGCACATGCTGCTCGAAGGACTCGACAGAGGCCTCAGGACTCTCCAGCTCGGTCGGCACGGGATGGAAACAGGCATCGGCACCTGGCCCATCGGCCGCCAGCAAGGTGTCGGCCAGCATGCGGGCATTGCTGGCCGGATCGCTGGCAGGCACCCAGCGCTCATCACCCAGCACCACATCCACCCGATTCCAGGGCAGGTGCTCCCGGTTGAGCAGCCGGTAGGCGGCGGCGGGGGTACTGCCGCCGCTGAGGGCGATCTGGGCTCGATCCCGCTGATCGAGGGCGAGATCGATCAGGGCGGCGACCCGCTCGGCGCAGCGGCGCGCCAGCTGCTCAGCATCGGGCAGCACATCCAGCTGGTAGGCGGCCGGGTGGGGGGAGGCGGTCATGGCAGATCTCTCACATCCACGTCTCTCACATGCGCGTCACTCACATCCACTCGGTGTGGAAGCTGCCGGGCTGATCGAGCCGCTCGTAGGTGTGGGCGCCGAAGCAGTCGCGCATGGCTTGCACCAGATTCTGGGGCAGGCGCGAGCTGCGGTAGCTGTCGATGTAGTCGAGCGAGCTGCTCAGGCAGGGCACGGGGATTCCGGCAAGGGCGGCGCCGGCCACCACCTCGCGCAGGCCGCCCAGGCGACGATTCACCTGCTCGGCGAACCAGGGATCCACCAGCAGATTCGCCAGCTCTGCATTGGCGGTGTAAGCGTTCTGAATGCGCTGCAGCAGGCGAGCACGGATGATGCAGCCCCCCTTCCAGATCTGGCCGATGGCCGACATATCAAGGTTGTAGCAGTGCAGCTTGGAGGCTTCCTGCATCAGCGCCATGCCCTGGGCATAGCTGGCAATGCAGGCGAGCACGCAGGCATCCATCAGCGGGGCCATGGCATCGGCCGGTGTCCCCAGCTCAAGCGTTGAACCTGAGGCGGGGCCGTGCAACACGGGCTCAGCTGCGATGCGTTCCTTGCGCATCGAACTGAGCACCCGGGCGTTGAGGGCCGCGTAGATCGTCGGAACGGAGATGCCCATCTCCAGGGCGCTTTGCACCGTCCAGAGGCCGGTGCCCTTCTGGCCGGCGGCATCAACGATCAGCTCCACCAGATCACCGCCGCTGGCGGGATCTTTGGTGCGCAGGCAGATCTCGGTGATCTCCACCAGGAAGGAGGAGAGTTCTTCAGTGGCGTTCCACTGGCCCAACACGTCGGCCATGGCGTCGCCATTGAGGCCGGCGCCGCGCTTCATCAGGTCGTAGGCCTCGGCCAGGATCTGCTCGATGCCGTACTCGATGCCGTTGTGCACGGTCTTGACGAAGTGGCCGGCACCGCCGGGACCGATGTAGGTGACGCAAGGCCCATCGTCGACCTGAGCGGCCATCTTGCGCACCAGGCCCTCGATCGCGTCGTACGCGGCGCGGGTGCCGCCGGGCATCATGCTCGGGCCTTCAAGAGCTCCCTTGGCTCCGCCGGACACCCCCATGCCGATGTATCCGAAGCTCTGGCTCTCGAGCTCGGCAACCCGGCGTTCGGTGTCGGTGTAGAGCGAGTTACCACCGTCGATCAGCAGATCGCCCTCTTCGAGCATGGGCGCCAGTTGCTGAATCATGGCGTCGATCGGATCGCCCGCCTTGATCATCATCAGGATGCGACGCGGGCGCTCAAGTTTCGCCACAAAATCCTCGAGGGACGTGGCGCCGATGATGCGCTTGCCGGCGCCGCGACCCGCCAGAAACTCCTCGGTCTTGGCGTAGGTGCGGTTGTAGACGACGCTTGAGAAGCCATTGCGCTCAGCATTGAGCACGAGGTTCTCGCCCATCACGCCGAGACCGATCAGGCCGAAGTGGGCCTTGTCCATGGCAGCGGTGCCGCGATCAGCGGCTGCAGTGTGTCGGGCTCAGTGTGACGAGCGTCAACCGGGTCCGCATGGCGACGTCGTGATCTGTGAACCGTCGCACCGCAGCGGACCGATGCGCTGAGAAGGGTCGGCTCAGATCACGGTGCCGTCGGCAATGGTGGCGTTCTTGACGATCACCACAATGCCGTTGCGGATGTAGAAGCCAAGCTCGGGCCTGTCCGCCTCCTCAACGCGGTCCTTGTTGACGATCGACACGTCCTGACCGATGCGCACATTCTTGTCGAGGATGGCCCGCTTCACCGTGGTGCCGCGTCCCACTCCCACCGGTGTGCCGCCGCGCTCACGAAGCACCGCCCGCTCTTCGCTGGATTCAAAGAAGTCGTTACCCATCACAAGGGTGTCCTGCAGCACAACTTCGTCTTCGACGCGTGTCCGCACACCCAACACGCAGTGGTGAATGCTGCAGGCCTTGAGCATGGACCCCTCGCCGACGATCGACTGGGTGACCTGTGCATCAAGGAGTTTGCTGGGGGGCAAATAGCGCGGACGCGTGTAGATGGGGAACTTCTCGTCGTAGAAGGAGAAGGCGGGATTGGGCTGGTCGGTGAGCGCCATGTTGGCCTCATAGAACGCGCCGATCGTGCCGATGTCCTCCCAGTAGTCGTCGAACAGATAGCTCTGCAGGTTGTCACCGCGCCTGAGGGCTTCGGGAATGATCTCCTTGCCGAAGTCTGTGGCGCCTGGGTGCTTGGCGAGCAGATCAAACAACGTGTCGCGGCTGAACACGTAGATGCCCATCGAAGCCAGATAGGGGCGCTTGAGCGCCTCATCGGCCGAGAGGCCCATGCGGGAGGTGTCCACCCACATCGCCTTGAGGTCGTCGCCCTTGGGCTTTTCGCGGAACTCCTGGATGCGACCGTGCTCGTTGGTGTGCATCAGGCCAAAACCCTCGGCCTGAGCAGCATCCACGGGCAGAGCGCCGATGCTGACGTCGGCGCCGGTCTGAATGTGGTGATCAACGAACAGGCTGTAATCCATCCGGTAAAGCTGATCACCGGAAAGGATCAGGTAGTGGTCGACGTCCCACTCCTGGAAGAGCCACTGGTACTTGCGCACCGCATCAGCGGTGCCTTCAAACCAACTGGGGCTTTCGGGGGTCTGCTGCGCGGCAAGCACCTCAACAAAGCCTTGGCCAAAGCCAGCCGAAAGGTTGTAGCTCTGTGTGAGGTGACGGTTCAGAGACGCGCTGTTGAACTGAGTCAACACGTACATCTTGTTGATGCCCGAGTTGATGCAGTTGCTGATGGGAATATCGATCAGGCGGTACTTGCCAGCCAGGGGCACGGCAGGCTTAGCCCTGGTCTTGGTGAGTGGATAGAGGCGGGTGCCGGCACCTCCGCCGAGAATGATGGCTAGAACGCGCTTCATGCCTCTGCTTCCGTTGCCCTGAGCGCTGAAACGCTAAGCGATGGTGTGCCGCCAAAGGGCCAAACTGAAGTGGAACGGAGCAAACCCGCTGGGTCCCGTGGGATCAGCCCTGGGGATCGTGTAGCTCGAAGAGATCCTCGACCACCTTCATGGCGATGTGGCGCTGCTGTCGGGGCTGGGGCGCGCGGAGGTTGGTCACCGGCGTGTGAAGGATCTTGTTGATGATGCCTTTGCTCAGAGCCTCCACCACCTTGCGCTCCCGGGCTGAGAGATCGGGCCCCATGCGGCTCAGGGCCTTCTGCAACTCCTGCTCCCGGATCTCCTCCAGCTGGACACGCAGACGGTTCACCACAGGCACTGCCTCCAGTCCGTCCCACCACTCCAGGAACTGGCGCCCCTCCTCCTGGAGCAGTCCCTCGGCTTCCGCTGCGATCTCACGGCGTGCCTCCTGATTGCGGGCCACCACCTCCTGCAGGTCATCCACGTCGTAGGAGCCCACGCCGGTCACCCCGGCCACATCGGAGGCGATGTTGCGGGGCACGCCGATATCGACCAGCAGAAGCGAGGAGCGGCGGTTGAGGCGGTCCAGCCGCCCTGCCGTGATGATCGGATCCTCAGCGGCGGTGCTGGTGAACACCAGCGAACAGGTGCTCAGGCAGTGGTCAAGATCGCTCAGCGGGCGGCACTGCACCGGCAGCCCAGGGAAATCCGCCGCCATCAGCTCAGCGCGTTCCACCGTGCGGTTGAGCAGCACCACACCACGCGCGCCTTTGGCCTGCAGGTGCTGCAGCAGCAGCCGCGACATGCGGCCGGCACCCACCACGGCGATCTGCTCGCCATCCAGAGGCACAAGGTCGTCGACGCCGCGGGCCTGGCCCACTTTCAGCTGGGCCAGTTCGACGGCCGCGGAACTGATCGAAACGGCGCCGGTACCGAGATTGGTTTCGGTGCGCACCCGCTTGCCGGTGCTCACCGCCTGGTTCAGCAGGCGATTGAGGATCGGCCCGATCGAGCGATGCTCCTGACCGAGACGGAACATTTTCTTGACCTGGGAGAGGATCTGGCCCTCGCCCAGCACTAGCGAATCGAGGCCGGCGGCCACCCGCATCAGGTGGGCCACCGCCTCCTCGTGGTGGTAAGTGAACAGGTGTGGGGTGAGATCACCCAAGGCCAGGCCCGAGTGCTCACTGAGAAAACTGCCCACCGCGGTGACACCCTGCTCAGGGTGTCGCAGCAGCGTGTAGATCTCCAGGCGATTGCAGGTGCTGAGGATGGAGGCCTCAAGCACCTGCTCATCGGCGCGCAGACGCTGGAGTGATTCCTCCATGCTCTGCTCGGCGATGCTGAGCCGCTCCCGGATTTCCACCGGAGCCGTGCGGTGACTCAGGCCGACGACGGCGATGTGCATGGAGGCGGATCCTGACGTGCGCTGGAAACGGAGGGAGGGAGAAAAGGCAGCCGGAAACCCCCTAGGGGATCCGGCCGCCGATGACGCCCCGGATCAGCGCAGAGCGATGCTCTGAGCGCCGTCCTTGATGTGCACGGTGGTGGTGAAGCGAGCGGTGTTGTCGAGGGTGCTGATCACCAGCGAGCTGGTGCGGGTGCAGTCCTTTTCGAACTTGACGCCGTCGAACAGCAGACCATCGGTGATGCCGCTGCCGGCGAAAATCACGTTCTCACCGCTGGCCAGCTCCTCGGCCTCGTAGACCTTGTCGGGATCGGAGATGCCCATCTCGGCCAGGCGTGCCAGGTTGCCTTCCTTGGTGAGGCCCTCCCATTCGGAGGTCTGAGCCACGGCCGGGTCGTATACCAGCTGACCCTGGAAGTGGGCGCCGAGGGCGCGCAGGGCGGCCGCGGAGATCACACCTTCAGGAGCCGCACCGATGCCCATCAGGCAGTGGGTGCCGGTGCCGGCGAAGCCGCAGGCGATGGCGGCCTGCACGTCACCGTCGGAGATGGGCTGCACGCGTGCGCCCGTGGCGCGAATCTCCTTGATCAGGTCCTTGTGGCGGGCGCGGTCCATCACCACAATCACCAGCTCATCGGCGGGCACACCGAGGGTCTCGCTGAGGATGGCGATGTTCTCGGTGGCGGACTTGCGGATGTCCACCTTGCCCTTAGCGGCCGGGGGCGCAGCCAGCTTCTTCATGTAGAAGTCGGGCGCATTGAACAGACCGCCGCGATCGGAGGCGGCGAGCACGGCCATCGAGCCGCGCTGGCTGTTGGCGCAGAGGTTGGTGCCCTCGCAGGGATCCACGGCGAAATCCACGCCGGGACCGGTGCCACTGCCCACTTCCTCGCCGATGTAGAGCATCGGTGCTTCATCACGCTCGCCTTCGCCGATCACGATGCGGCCCTGCATCTCGATCTTGCCCATGCGTTCGCGCATGGCTTCCACGGCAGCAGCATCAGCCTCGTTCTTGAGGCCCATGCCCGTGAGCTTGGCGGACGCGATGGCGGCCTGTTCAACGACCTCAAGAATTTCCTGAATCAGGGTGCGATCCACGGCAGTCCGGCGAAGGGAAGGGTTGGGGGCGGGTGGAGCGGCGCCGGCGCTGCTGAAAATTCCAGCGGCTGCAGGGCCTCTCGGGCATTAAGCGCCGCTCACTGTATCAGCGCCTCCCAGCAGACCCTTGCAGGTGGCCTGCGGGCCGCTACCTACAATCCCTCCCACTTCCGCCCCGGTGGCACCTCATGAGCACCAAGCCCCTGGTGATCTCCCCTTCCATCCTCTCGGCCGACTTCTCTCGCCTGGGCGAGGACGTCCGCGCGGTCGATCAGGCCGGTGCCGACTGGATCCACGTGGACGTGATGGACGGCCGTTTCGTTCCGAACATCACGATTGGCCCCCTGATCGTCGAGGCCCTGCGTCCGGTGACGGCCAAGCCGCTGGACGTGCACCTGATGATCGTGGAGCCGGAAAAGTACGTGCCCGACTTCGCCAAGGCCGGTGCGGACATCATTTCGGTTCAGGTTGAGGCCTGCCCGCACCTGCACCGCAACCTGGCGCAGATCAAGGACCTGGGCAAAAAAGCCGGTGCCGTTCTGAACCCCAGCACGCCGATCGACACCCTGGAGTACTGCCTCGAGCTGTGCGACCTGGTGCTGATCATGAGCGTGAACCCTGGCTTCGGCGGCCAGAGCTTCATCGACAACCAGGTTCAGAAGATCCGCGACCTGCGGCGCCTGTGCGATGAGAAGGGCCTGGACCCCTGGATCGAGGTGGACGGTGGCATCAAGGCCGAGAACGCTTGGAAGGTGATCGAGGCTGGCGCCAACGCGATCGTGAGCGGCTCGGGCGTGTTCAACCAACCCAGCTACGCCGACGCCATCACCGGCATCCGCAACAGCAAGCGCCCGGTGGCCGTGGCCGCCTGACGGCCCAGGGGCTGATTGACCGCTTCAAGCAACCAGCCCCTGAAAAAGCCCCCGCTCACGCGGGGGCTTTTTTGTTACCAGTGCTGTGCCCAAGGGTCAGCTCAGGCGTCGAAGAACCAGCCGTAGCTGTGCAGGCCGATGCCCAGCAGGTTGACGCCGATGTAGCAGACGCAGATCACAACGAAGCCGGCCACGGCGACAAGCGCGGGGCGGCGACCCTGCCAGCCGCGGCTGAGGCGAGTGTGCAGATAGGCGGCGTAGACGAGCCAGCAGATGAGAGCCCAGGTTTCCTTCGGATCCCAGCTCCACCAGCTTCCCCAGGCCTCGTTGGCCCAGACCGCGCCACTGACGATCCCGATCGAGAGCAGAAGGAAGCCGACGGTGATCGTGCGATAGCTGAGGCTGTCGAGTTGCTCGCTGAGGGAGAGGCTGGCGCTGGAGAGCTGCACGCCTGCAGGACCGCTTTCGATGGCCAGCTGGGCCTGCCGATAACCACCACTGCCGATCGAGCTGCTGCGCAGCTCCAATGTCTGGCCACGGTCTGTGAGCAAGACCGCCACCGACAGGAGCGAGCCCACCAGCAGGGCGGCGTAGCTCACCATGATCACGCTCACGTGCATCACCAGCCAGCTGGAGCGGAGTGCCGGCACCAGCGGCGCAGCCTGCTGGAGCTGCCCAGGCAGGGCGAAGCTGGCGAAGGCCACACACCCCAGCCCCATCGGCGTGGCGGCGGCGGGCACCAGCGGTGAGGGGTAGCTGCGCTCCACCAGAAGCTGGGTGAGCGTGCAGGCCCAGGCAAGGAAGCAGAGCGATTCGTAGAGGTTGCTGATCGGAAAGTGGCCGGACTGCCACCAGCGCAGCACCAGCTGCGCCGTCAGGCTGAGGTTGGCCGCCGCCACCAGCAGGCGCACGACCCTGCTGCCCTGGGTGCCACCGCTGACGCTCCAGAAGGCCAGAGGCAGGGCCAGCAGCAGCAGAGCGAAGGCCGCCAGGCCGAGAGCAAGCACGGGATCGCTCACTGGGTCGGTGTTGAGGAAGATGTCGCCACAGTCTGCCGCGCGAGTCGGAAGCTCAGCGACTGGCCTGGCGCAACAGAAACAAGCCGGCAGCAAGACCGATGGTGACCGGCAGCCAAGCCGCGAAGACCGGCAACAGGGTGCCCTTCACCCCCAGGGAGCTGAAGATGAACGACATCAGGTAGTAGCCGAAGATCAGCAACACACTGATGCCAAAGCCCTGGCTGCGGCTGGTGCGGGCATTCGGACGCACACCGAGACTGCTACCGATCAGACCGAAGACCAGGCAGATGGCCGGGAAGGCGAACTTCTCCTGGATTCGCACCCGCAGGCGGCGGGCTTCCTTGACATCACCGGCCTCGGCCAGCAGACGCTCAGCACGGATCGCCTGGCCGACCGTCATCTCCTCGGCGTTGCTGGGAAGCTTTGCCACATCACGGGGGGCAGAGGTGAAAGGATAGAAGTAGCGATCGAATTCAGCTGATGTTGTGCGGCTGCCAGCCGCCTCGATATTGATCAGTCGCCCGTTACGGAACTCCCACACACTGCGCCGATCATTCCAGACCGCTGATTTGGCAATCAGCATCTGCTGCTGGCCGGAACGAGAGAAATCAAGCAGGGTCACATCCTGCATGCCATCACGGGTCGACTCCCGGGCATAAAACAGCTGTGCCAGGCCAGTCTCTGTTCGCAGCTGATCGCCATCCTGAACAGAAACCGGCCCAAAACGTGAATACACGACGTTCGATCCGTGTTCCGACGACAGGGCTCGCCCCAATGCTGTATCGAGAGTGTTGGACGCAACCCGATTCGAGCTGGGCACGATCACGTCATTGAAAAAGAAGGTGAGCGCCGTCATCACAATGGCAACCATCAGAGCCGGCATCACCATGCGGCGTGTGCTGACGCCGATGCTGCGCAGTGCCGTCAGCTCGCTGGAGCCCGAGAGGCGGCTGTAGCCCAGCAGGGTGGCCATCAGCGTGGCCATCGGGAAGCTCAGCACCAGGAAGCTCGGCAACCGCAGGCCCAGCACCTGCATGGCCACCAGAGGGGGCAGACCTGCCTCGGCAACCTTGCGAACCAGTTCAAACACGACCCCTACAGACAGCGACACGACGGTGAAGGCGGCGATGCCGAACAGCAGCGGGCCGATCAACTCGGATGTGAGCCATCGGTCCATCAGCGGCAGGCGTAGCCAGAGCCGCTGAGGCAGCAGCAGCAGTCGGCGCAGCAGCAGGGGGATCGGGATGGCCGGGCTGGAGGGAGACGTCACAGGCGGAAATCCTCTCCGAGGTAGTGGCGACGCACCAGCGGATCCTGAGCCATCTCCCGGGATGGTCCACTGGCCAGGATGCTGCCCTCCGTGAGGATGTAAGCCCGGTCTGTGATGGAAAGGGTTTCGCGCACGTTGTGATCGGTGATGAGCACACCCATGCCCCGCTCACGCAAGCCGAGGATCAGCTCACGCAGATCAGCCACTGCCAGAGGATCAACACCGGCAAAAGGTTCGTCCAGCAACAGATAACGCGGGCCAGACTCCCCCACCGCCAGGGCGCGGGCCACCTCACAGCGGCGACGTTCACCGCCGGAGAGCTGATAGCCAAGCCGATGGGCGAAGCCGCTGAGGTGAAACTCCTGGATCAGCAGGTCTGCCCGCTGCCGGCGCGACCCAGCCGGCATCCCGCTCTCCTGGAGGGCAAGCAGAAGGTTGTCGCGCACGCTGAGTGTGCGGAACACGCTGGCCTCCTGGGGCAGGTAGCCGATGCCCAGTCGTGCCCGCTTCGGCATCGGCAGATCCGCCACCGCCTCGCCATCGAGGAGCACTGCACCCTGATCCGGCCTCAGCAACCCGGTAACAAGGTTGAACGTGGTGGTCTTGCCAGCACCGTTGGGGCCGAGCAGCCCAACCACCTCACCGGGATTGAGGTTGAGGCTCACCTCCTTCACCAGCGGGCGGCCGCCGATGGTGAGGGCGACCCGGTCGAGAACCAGACTCATGGCTGTGCCGGCTGGGCTGGCTGTGCTGGCGGTGCGGCGGGAGCAGCCGACTCCATGCGCATCTGACTGAACACCTGCTGTCCCTGGGGGGGGATGGCGATCAGACGCTCACTCTCCACCAGGTAGATGACCCGTTCCGCCCGCAGCAGGTTGCCACCTGTCTGAACGATGTCCACGTCGCCACTGAGAACGACGCGCCCCTCCTTGCTGAAGTACTGGGCCTGACGTGCCGTGGCCACAACGCGCTGATCGGGATAGACGATGCGCACATTGCCGGTGGCGGTGACCACACCGGTGGCCTGATCGGCCCGCTGCTGGTCCGACTCGATCGTCACCATTCCGGTGTTGAGCCGGGCAGGAGTTGGCGGTGAGGCCGTGGCGGCTGGAGTCGTGGCTGCAGGGTTCGCGCCCTCCGCGGGGGTCACGACGGTCAGCGGAAGGGCCTGGTTGGGCAAGGCCTGTGGCACGCGGGTCTGCGCAGGTACTGGCACTGGCTGTGGCACTGGCGCCGGTTGCGCGCTGACTGCGGCGGCATGGAGCATGAGCAGCAGGCTCAGAGCCTTGCTATTGGAAGCAGGCAGCTTGAAGCCAACCTGACGGGAAGCGGTGCTGCGCTGTTCGGTGCGGCGCTGTGTCGTGCTGCGCTGTGCGGCCAAACCCGCTCCGTGATCCTGGCTGGCGCTCATCGTATCGGTGCGGATCGGTAGAGCCCCAGCAGCCCGACGCCAAAGCCGCAGGACCAACGACTGGGGAGGGCAGAGAAAGACTTCAGCCGGCGCTCGTCGAGTTCAGAAGAGGCTGGGGCAGTTCCTCGAGCGACTGGTTCTGCTGGAGAGCCTGAAGTCGGCAGGCCGCACAGTGGCGCAGAGCATCCAGATCGAGACCTAGATGGCTGGGCCCGTAGCTGCGCAGGCGTCCGAGGCCCTCTCCGAGCAAGACCGTGGCGCCGCGACTGTTGCCGCGCTCCAGGTGCAGATGGGCAACCGCGATCTGGAGGATGCCCTGCAGAGCCCGGCGGCTGTAGCCCTGTGTTTCATGCCACAACTCCTCGAAGCCGTCGTGACAGGCGTACCAATCGCCTCGGTTGAACAGGGCCACCGAGGCGCTGAAGCGGGGATCCGCCATCAACGCCAGCTCTTCAGGGTCAGCAGCCGCCACGTGAGCGTGCCGGAGAATCAGCGACGGGCAGGCTTCTTGGCAGGAAGCTTGCGCAGGCGGATCGAATCGGGAGTGACCTCAAGCATCTCATCGGGACCGATGTACTCAAGCGCGCGCTCAAGCGTCATCTGGATCGGAGCCTGCAGGGTGTCGAGCACTTCAGCGCCAGCCGAGCGGATGTTGGTCACCTGCTTGGCTTTGCAGACGTTGAGTTCAAGATCGGGCGGACGGTTGTGCTCGCCGACGATCATCCCCTTGTACACCTTGGTACCAGGGGTGATGAAGAACTGGCCCCGGTCTTCCGCACCCTTGAGCGCATAGAAGGTGGCCGTGCCTTCCTCAAAGGCGATCAACACACCATTGCGACGGTTGTCCATGTCGCCCTGCATCGGGCGGTAATCGAGGAAGGAGTGGCTCATGATCCCCTCGCCGCGGGTGGCGCGGATGAACTCGCCGCGGAAGCCGATCAGACCGCGCGACGGCACCACGAACTCCAGCTGAGTGCGGCCGTCGTTGGTGTTCTCCATGTTCTGCATCTCGGCTTTGCGCACGCCGAGTTTCTCGATACAGGCACCCACCGATTCCTCAGGCACATCCAGCACCAGGGTTTCGAACGGCTCGGAGGGGGTGCCGTCGATGGTGCGGAAGATCACCTGTGGCTGGCTCACCTGGAACTCGTAGCCCTCGCGGCGCATCGTCTCGATGAGAATGCCCAGGTGCAGTTCACCACGGCCGCTGACAGCCCAGCGATCCGGTGAGTCGGTGTCCTCGACCCGAAGCGCCACATTGGTGAGCAATTCCTTGTTGAGGCGATCGCGCACCTGGCGGCTGGTGACGAACTTGCCCTCTTTGCCGGCGAAGGGCGAGTCGTTGATCACAAAGGTCATCTGCAGGGTGGGTTCATCCACCTTGATCAGCGGCAGCGCCGCCGGGTTGTCGGGGCAGGCAATCGTCTCGCCGATGTTGACTTCGTCGAAACCGGCCACGGCCACGAGATCACCGGCACGGGCCTCCTCCACCTCAACCCGCTGCAGGCCCTGGAAGCCCAGCAGCTTGCTGATGCGGCCGCGCTTGACGCTGCCGTCATCGCGCAGCAGAGCCACAGGCTGGTTGGCGCGGATCGTGCCGTTGTGGATGCGGCCGATCATGATCCGGCCGAGGAAATCGCTGTAATCGAGGGTGGTCACCTGCAGCTGCAGGGGCTTCTCGGGGTCACCCACCGGGGGTGGAACATGGCGCAGGATGGCATCGAACAGCGGCTTCATGTTGTCGCTGTCGGTCTTCATATCCGGCTTGGCGTAGCCGCCCATGCCGCTGCCGAACAGGTAGGGGAAATCGCACTGGTCGTCGTCGGCGCCCAGCTCGAGGAACAGATCGAGCACCTTGTCGACAGCCTGCTCGGGATCCACGCGAGCCCGGTCGATCTTGTTGACGAACACGATCGGGCGCAGACCTTTCTCGAGGGCCTTCTTGAGCACGAAGCGCGTTTGCGGCATCGGACCCTCGTTGGCGTCCACGATCAGCAGACAGCCGTCCACCATGCCCAGCACCCGCTCCACCTCACCGCCGAAGTCGGCGTGGCCAGGCGTATCGACGATGTTGATGCGGATCCCCTCGTAATCCACCGCAGTGTTCTTGGAGAGGATGGTGATGCCGCGCTCGCGCTCCAGATCGTTGGAGTCCAGCAC
>Ga0310334_100148_pt1 | contig 21421 bp, 18 predicted proteins | sample LakMicMIDCLREDC7_FD_195548 | JGI IMG/M metagenome (GOLD analysis project Ga0310334, IMG submission 195548) | Enriched freshwater cyanobacterial communities from Lake Michigan, Michigan, United States - MI23.DCL.RED.C7 (v2) (version 2) | ecosystem: Environmental > Aquatic > Freshwater > Lake...
CGGCGCGGAGGACAGCCTCGGCATGAGCGGCGCGATGCTGCAGATGATCAGCCACGGCCTGATCGCCGCCGCCATGTTCTTCGTGACCGGGGTGTTCTACGAGCGCACCAAGACACTCTCGATTCCGAACATGGGCGGCCTGGCCAAGGTTCTGCCGATCACCTTCGCCTTCTTCGTGGCCAGTTCGCTGGCCTCACTGGCCCTGCCCGGCATGAGCGGCTTCGTCAGCGAGATCACGGTGTTCCTGGGGGTCACCAGCAACGACGGCTTCACCGTGGGCTTCCGCGTGATCACTGTGATCCTGGCGGCCATCGGCGTGGTGCTCACGCCGGTTTACCTGCTCAGCCTGTGCCGGCGGGTGTTCTTCGGCCCACGCATCCCGGCCCTGGCTGTTGTGGGCGACATGAAGCCCCGGGAGCTGGTGATCGCCCTGTGCCTGCTGGTGCCCACCCTGGTGATCGGTTTCTGGCCTCGCGTGGCGATCGATCTCTACGAGGCCACCACCACGGGCCTGGCCACCGACCTGGCCAACCATGCCGTTGTGGCGCTTCGGCTTCCCGCCCTCGGCTGACCCGCCTCTCGGTCTGAGCCTGGGCTGAAATGGTCGCAGCGCCCCGCCGATCGCCATGAGCCCGACCACCGCCGCCCTGCCCGAGATCCTCAGGGGCGAAGGGCTGCCGCAGTTTGAGGCGATCACCCCCGAGACCGTGACGGCCCATATCCCCGGCCTGATCGCCGAGCTGGAGCAGGAGCTCTCAGGCCTTGAGCAGCAACTGGATCTGCGCCTGGCGCAGACCGATCTGCCGCTGAGCTGGCAGGAGCTGATGGATCCGCTGCAGCGGCTGGGCGAACGGTTGCGCTGGAGCTGGGGCGTGGTGAGCCACCTCAACGGTGTGTGCAACAGCCCGGAGCTGCGCGAGGCCCATGCGGGCCAGCAGGCTGCAGTGGTGCAGTTCGGCAACCGCGCCGGACAGAGCCGCCTGATCTACCGCGCCCTGGAACGGCTGCAACAACAGCACGAAGCGGCGCGCCCCGGCGAGAGCGACCATCTCGATGGCGCCCAGCAGCGGATCCTGGCGGCGGAACTGCGTGATATGCAGCTGCGCGGCGTGGGGCTGCAGGGAGCCGAGCAGGAGGCCTTCAACGCCGCCAGCCAGGAACTGGCGGAGCTGTCCACCCGCTTCGGCAATCAGGTTCTGGATGCCACCAACGGCTGGACCCTGCGCCTGACAGATCCCACCGAGGTGGAGGGTCTGCCCGAGAGCCTCAAGGCCCAGCTGGCCCAGGCCGCCTCCGCCGGCGGCGATGAGGCCGCCAACGCCGAAGCAGGCCCTTGGCTGCTGGGGTTGGACATGCCCCGCTACGCCCCCTTCCTCAAATACAGCCGCCGCCGCGACCTGCGCGAACGGGTGTACCGCGCCCACGTGAGCAGGGCCTCCGGTCAAGGCGAGGCCTCGACCGGTGGTGATGACAGCGACACCCTCAACAACTGGCCACTGATCGAGCGGATCCTGCAGCTGCGCGGTGAGCAGGCTCGCCGCCTCGGCTACGCCAACTGGGCCGAGGTGAGCCTGGCCGCCAAGATGGCTGAGTCCGAAGCCGCCGTTCAGGGGCTGCTGGAGGAGCTGCGCGTCGCAGCCCTGCCGGCGGCGCAACAGGAATTGGAAGCTCTGCGCAAGATCGCTGGCCGCCACGGCGCCGCCGAAGCCGACGACCTGCAGCCCTGGGACGTGAGCTTCTGGGCCGAGCTGCTGCGCCAGGAGAGCTTCGAACTCGACAGCGAAGCCCTGCGCCCCTACTTCCCACTGCCGAGGGTGCTGGAGGGCCTGTTCAGCCTCTGCAGCCGCCTGTTCACGATCACGATCGAAGCGGCCGATGGCGAGGCGCCGGTGTGGCACCCGGACGTGCGCTACTTCCGCATCCGCGAGGGCGCTGGGTCCAACGCGGGCGAACCGATCGCCGCCTTCTACCTCGACCCCTACAGCCGCCCCGGCAGCAAGCGCGGCGGCGCCTGGATGGATGAGTGCCTGGTGCGCTCCCGCCGGCCGGATGGCACGCCGGTGCTGCCGGTGGCCTACCTGATCTGCAACCAGAGCCCGCCGGTGGGCGACACCCCCAGCCTGATGACCTTCGAGGAGGTGGAGACCCTCTTCCACGAGTTCGGCCATGGCCTGCAGCACATGCTCACCACCGTCGAGCGCCCCCAGGCCGCTGGCATCAACGGCGTGGAGTGGGATGCGGTGGAGCTCCCCAGCCAGTTCATGGAGAACTGGTGCTACGACCGCGCCACCCTGCTGGGCATGGCCCGCCACTGGCAGACGGGCGAACCTCTGCCTGAGGAGGAATTCAGCAAGCTTCAGGCGGCCCGCACCTTCATGGGCGGCGCGGCCACCCTGCGCCAGGTGCACTTTGCGCTGGTGGATCTGAAGCTACACAGCCGGTGGCAGCCGGGCTGCGGTCAGAGCCCCGAGCAGCTGCGCCGGGAGATCGCAGCCAACACCACCGTGCTGGCGCCGATCGATGAGGACGCCTTCCTCTGCTCCTTCGGCCACATCTTCGCCGGCGGCTATGCAGCGGGCTACTACTCCTACAAATGGGCCGAGGTGCTCAGCGCCGATGCCTTCAGCGCCTTCGAGGAGGTGGGACTGGAGAATGAGGAGCAGATCCGCGACACGGGTCGCCGCTTCCGCGACACCGTGCTCAGCCTGGGCGGCAGCCTCGATCCGAAGGCGGTGTTCGAAGCCTTCCGCGGTCGCCAACCCAGCAGCGAGGCCCTGATCCGCCACTCCGGCCTGGTGACGGCCTGAGGACGTCAGGGCGCCAGCAACACCTCCACCAGCCGGCGGATGGCACGGGGGTGCAGGATCAGCTGGCGATGGGTGAGCACCGGCAGGGCCTGGCTCGGACCCATCGGCAGCACGGCCCTCCAGCCAGGACAGACGGTGATGTCTGTGAACGTGTAGAAGCTGTGGCACTCGACTCCATCGAGCAGGTGGGCGTGTCGATCGAGTTGGCGCAGCAGGCGGCTTCCCACCTTCATATCGGCGATACCGGCCAGGAGTGGGCTCGGCACCAACTGGGCAGCCAGCGTGCCCTGCTGGGGGCTGCCAAGGCAGACGAAGCGGCGGGTGCGGCCGTAACCGCCGTGCTCCTGCAACCAGGTGCGGCCGATCACACCACCCATCGAGAAGCCCAACAGATCCAGGCGCGTGCTGGAGCCGAAGCGTGCCTGCAGCAACGCCGCTAACTGATCAGCGAGCTCACGGATCGGCACGGCCCCGAGTCGGTGGGGCAGGTGGGGCGCATAGATCTCGAGCTGTGGACAACGCTCCAGCAGAGCCGATTCCAGGCTTGCGAACAGGCGCGGTGTGTCCCAAAGACCGTGCAGGAGCACCAGCGGAGGACGGCTCATGGGCACCCTCCTCGCCGCGCCATTCCCTCATCCCCCATGCCGCCGCCGCCGCACCGCCACCGTGCCGCTGAATCCAGGGACCGGTGCCCGGCACTTGCGCAGTTCAAGCAGCATCGGCACGGGCCCGTAGAGCTGCTCGAGCAGACCAAGGATCTGATCGCTCCAGTGCTCCAGGGTGAGACAGCGGATCTCTCCAGCCTGGCGCTGCAGCGCCGTGATCGCCAGGGAGTAATCGAGCGTGGCGGCCAGATCGTCACGGCTGGCCGCAGCGGCAAGATCCCAGCCCAGCTCAATATCGAGTTCAAACCACTGACCCAGGCGGCGCTCCTGCTCCAGCACCCCAACGTGCGCCCAGAGGCGCAGGCCACGCACGACAATCCTGTCGCTGGCAGCGACGTCCGCAGGGGTCACAGCGGCAGATCGCGATGCGTGAAGGCCCGTGCACCGCTGGCGTAGTCGGCGGCGATGTGGCCGGTGCCGCGCAGCAGGTAGCGGTAGGTCACCAAACCCTCCAGACCCACGGGGCCGCGGGGCGGCAGCGTCTGGGTGCTGATGCCCACCTCGGCGCCGAAGCCGTAGCGGGAGCCATCGGCGAAGCGGGTGGAGCAGTTCAGATACACCCCGGCGCTGTCGACACCGCGCAGAAACGTCTCAGCGGAGGCGGTGTTCGTCGTGCAGATGGCGTCGGTGTGGCGCGAGCCGTGGCGGCCGATGTGGGCCAGGGCCTGCTCGAGGCTGTCCACCAGCCGCACAGCCAGGATCAGATCGGAGTACTCCGTACCCCAGTCGGCCTCAGCCGCGGCCTGGGGCACTCCCAGGGCACAGGCCGCGGCATCGCCGCGCAGCTCCACGCCGGCAGCTGCGAAGGCGGGCAGGGCCGCCTCCAGAAAGCGGGGCGCCACGGCCCGGTGCAGCAGCAGCGTTTCGATGGCGTTGCAGGCGGCCGGATATTGGGTCTTGCTGTCGAGTGCCACCCGCAGCGCCTGAGCGATGTCGACCTCCTGGTCGACATACAGATGACAGATGCCGTCGGCATGGCCCAGCACCGGGATGCGGGTGTTGTCCTGAATGAACTGCACCAGGGCGTTGGAGCCGCGCGGAATGATCAGGTCGACCAGGCCATCGAGCCGCAGCAACGCCAGGCTCTCTTCGCGGCTGGTGAGCAGCTCCAACGCAGCCGGCGCCACGGCGCTGGCCGCCAGCCCTCGCTGCAGGGCCGCCAGGATCGAGGCGCAGCTGCGGCTGGCCTCACGGCCGCCCTTGAGGATGGCCCCGTTGCCGGATCGGATCGCCAGCGAGGCGATCTGCATCACCGCATCGGGCCGGGCCTCGAAGATCACCCCCACCACCCCCAGCGGCACGCTGAGGCGCTCCAGCACCAGGCCATCGTCCAGCTCGCGGTGCAGTTGGCGCACCCCCAGCGGGTCCGGCAGGGCCGCCACCTGGCGAACGCCCTCGATCGCAGCGGCCAGCTTGGCCGCATCCAGCTTGAGGCGCGCCACCAGGGCCGGCGCCAGGTTCTCAGCCGCGGCCGCCTCGAGATCCGCCTGATTGGCCGCAACGATCAACGCAGCATCGGCCTCGAGGGCGTCGGCCATGGCCAGCACGGCGGCGCGGCGCTCGGCATCGCCCAGCTGCCCCAGGGCCATGGCGGCACGGCGCACGCCAGCGGCCCGCTGCAGCAGCTCGGGGGAGGGATCGGGGACGCTCACAGCGAAGGCACAGGGCTGAGGCGCATCATCCCAGCCGATCGAGCGCCAGCCGGGCCGCCCCCAGCCGCCCGGCGCCATTGCCGAGAGCAGCGCGGCGCACCTCCAGGCCGGCGCGGCTCTCGGCCTGCACCCGCTGCTCCAGCTCCGCCAGGACCGCCGGCAGGAAGTGGTGGCTGGCGGCGCTGAGACCGCCGCCAATCAGCACCAGTTCCGGCGTGAGGACATACACCAGCGAGCTGAGTCCGATGCCGAGCCAGTGGCCGTAGCGCTGCCACACAGCCAGGGCCTGCGGATCGCCGCCATCGGCCAGGCGGCAGAGCTCGGCGGGGTCCAGGGGTGAGAGCCGGCCAAGGCCGGCGATGCTGCAGTACTGCTCCAGGGAACCGCGGTTGCCGCTGTTGCAGGGTGGGCCCTCAGGCTCCACACCGATCAGCCCCGGCTCAGCGGCGGCACCGCCATGGCCTGTGAACAGCTGCCCCCCCAGCAGCACGCCACCGCCCACCCCTGTGCCCAGGGTCAGCAGCAGCACATCGCGGAATCCCTGCGCAGCCCCCCGCCAGGCCTCGCCCACGAGGGCGCAGTTGCCGTCATTCGCGAGGGTGACACGCCGCTGCAGCTGCGGCTCCAGCCACTCCGCCAGGGGCACCTGCTGCCAGCCCGGCAGGTTGATGCACACCCGTGCCACCCGGCCGGCGGCATCCATCGGCCCCGGCAGACCGATCCCCACCAGGGGCGCCAGTCGATCGGGATCCAGCTGCTGCACCGCATCCGCCAGGGCCACCGCAATGGCACCGGGCATGGCGGGCTGGGGCGTGGGCACCTGCAGCTCCGCCAGCAGCTCACCCTGGCGATCGAAGCGGCCGAGCTTGATGGCGGTTCCGCCCAGGTCGATGCCGATCAGCTGGGTCATCACGATTGTTTTGCCGGTCTGATCCTGGCCCAGGGGTGATGCGAGCCCTGGCCTGTGCTGTGGAGGTCTCCAAGGGTGCGACCACATGCCGACTGGATCTGGTACCACCCCTGGAGAGTGCAATGCAGCCGCCACCTGGCGATGCACCTCGGCCAGGAGCTCTCAGCGGAAGGCCACCTGCGGAAGGCCTTCGGCGCGAAGCCATCCTGGCGAGGCCATCGGTGCGAGGCCTCCGGACGCTCAGAAGCGGAAGAACAGCTGCAGCTGGCTCTGCCAGCGGCCCTCGGTGTCCACCGAGGTCTGAACACCGATGCGATCGCTGGCCTGATAGCGCAGGGTGAGCTGGGGCGGGATGTCGCTGCGGTTGGGGGCCGCCAGCACCGAGAAGTTGAAGCGCTCGCTCAGATCCAGGCCGATCTCAGACCCCAGCACGAGCTGGGAGGGGAGGCGGCGGGAGCGGTTCTCCGTGGCCAGGGCCTCCGCAGGCGCGAAATAGGTGGGATAGAGGGCGAAGCTGATCCGCTGACCAAAAGCATCGCTGAGGCCACCCACCAGGGGCGAGAGCAGCGACTGCCCCAGCACGGTGGCCAGGGCCGCCCCGGCGTTGCCACCCACCAGGCCCACCAGCGAGTTTCCGCCGATCAGCGCCACCAGCCGTTCCGGCGGCAGCGGCGGTGAGCTGGTGAGGCGGATGTTGTCGGCCAGGCGATCGGCCGGACCAGAAGCCTCCAGCCGCACCTTCACCAGCCGCAGCTGATCGATCGAATTGGCCGGCGCCGTGGCGGCGTTCCAGTCGTAGATGGTCGAGCGATCAGCGGTGGCGCCGGCACCAAGCCCGGGGGTATCGGACACCCGCGTGCGCAAGGCGATGTCCAGATAGGGGATCAGGCCGAGGCTGGGGGTGAACACCGCCACGTTGGCAGCGTCGGGGTCGAGGCTGAAATTGGTGGTGAACAGGCCCAGACGGCCCTGGAGGAGGCGCACCACCCCACTGGCACGGATTGAGGGATCGAGCGGTCCGTTGAGAGTGAGCAGACCACCACTGTTGAAATTGAGCACGTTGGGCACGCTGACCCGCAGGTCCGGCCCGAGCCGCAGCCGCAGATTGTTGAGCGTGAGGAACGGCAGGTTGGGCATGGCCGCGCGCAGGTCCTGACTGGCTGAGCTCTCCATCTGCTGGCCCATCACCACCAGTGGCCGGCTGAAATCCCAGCGCTCCTCCAGCAGCTGCCTCACCGTGACCGGCCGAGTTGAGCTCGCCTCCGTGGCCAGCTGACCGGGTTGCACGTTGATCGAGCCACGACTCAGACTCAGCTGCCCACCCAGCACCGGCCGCTGCAGGGAACCGCTCACCAGCAGCTCGCCATCGGCCTGCGCGGACATGCGCGGCAGACGGAAGGGAGCCTGACGGAGCTGCAGTCGCAGCAGCCGGGGCTCATCGCCGGCCTGGGCGAGCAGAGCCAGCTGACCGGACCCACTGATCTCGCCGCGTTGGCCCACCCGGGCGGTGAACTGCTGCAGTTCGAGCTCGCGGAAATCAAACAGCAGCGTGGCCTCGAGATCGCGCAGGGTCTGTCCCGCCAGCTGCAGCACCCCCTCGCGGAAGCGCAGGAAGCCGTTGGCGACCGGTTCAAGCAGGGAGCCGCGCACAAGAAGCTGTAGATCGGCGCTGCCCTGCTGCCATTGCAGCCCCGGGCCCGCGAGCACCGCAAGCAGGCGCAGTCCGTCGCCGCGGGTGGCCAGGCGCAGTTCGAGGCCATCCTGCGCCGGTTGGAGCGGGATGCGCCCGCGCAGATCAACGCTGTTGGCCGCCGCTGCACCGCGCAGCGAGAGATCGAGGTCGAGGCCGTCCTCCCGGAGGGCCACACTCCCCCTCTCCAGCAGCAGGGGCTGATCGTTCAGGGCCGCGTCCTGCAGGCTGAGCTGGGCGCTGATCTGCGGCAGGGATCGGCGCCCCCCCAGGCTGTAGCGCCCATCAGCCGAAAGACTTCCCCGCAGGCCCTGCGGGACCGGCGTGAGCAGGGCCATCAAGGCCAGAGGCAGGTTCTGCAGGCTGAAGCTGCCGCGACCCAGCCAGAGCGGCCCCTGCAGCCGCGCCGTCAGCGGGGCGGCGATCGTGAGCGGTCGGTCGCGGCCCTCCTCGCGCCACCAGAGGTGACCGCTGGCAGCGAAATCAAGGGAGAGGCGGTCGAGCCGGGGGCCCACAAGCGTGAGCTCGGCATCGAAGCGTCCGTCGAGATCAGCGGCAGCCTCGCGTCGGTTACTCGCGGCCGCGGCCTGGGCTGCAGTCCGCTGGCGCTGAACCTCCAGCAGGGTCGCGAGCTGATCGTTGAGGCTGCGCCCGAGGGTGTCGATCGCCAGGAGGCCGAGGTCACTGGCCCGACCGGCCGCCGGCAGGCGATCACCACGTGCGCGTGCCCAGGCCAGCTGCAGCTGATCCAGCAGCACCGGCTCCAGGCCACGCCCGACGAAGCGAGTCCAAATTTCACTGCTCTGTTGCCCGCGCAAGCGGATATCCACCTGACCGCCGCGTTCGGCCAACCAGCTGCCATCCATGGCGTAGCGACGATTCCGGAACCAGCCACTGGCCTGGAGCGTCCGACCCGGCAGACCGAGCAGCTGCGGCCGCTGCACGGCGACACGACCAGCGATCGCAAGGGGCTGAAGATCCAGCTGCCCCTGGCCTGTGAGCAGGCCCTGCAGGGGCTGAAACAGCCCACGGGGGCCGAAGGCGAAGCGCAACCCATCCAGAGGGAAGGCCCGGGCCTGCCAGAGGTAGCGGCGGGGGCTACCGGTGAAGGCCAGCTCGCCGGCGTCACGCTGCAGCCGCACGGTCTGCGGTAGCCAGCGCCGATCCAGTCGGGCCAGCAGCTGGCCTGGTGCCGCCGGCGCCTGGGGTTGGAGACTGAGATCAGCTCCGCCCGTGGATGTGCCGAGCAGCTGTCCCTGCCAGGTTTCCTCGAGCTGCAGCGGACCCACGCCCGGGCGCTGCACCAGGAGTTGAAGATCGGGGACAAGGGCCTGCAGTGGTCCGCGGATCTGCCCCCACGCCGTGAGCTGGCCGCGCAGGCGGGAGCCGACCAAGGGGCTGAGGCGATCGAGGCGATACCTCCGTAGATCCAGATCCAGCGTGAGGAGATCAGGCTTGAGCCCCCCCGCCGCCAGGTTGCGGTAGGGCAAGCGACCCGAGGCCGTGAGCTCAGGCGCCTGCAGCCGCCGAAGCTCGAGCAAGCCAGGCTGCCAGCGCAGCTGGGCTTGCACGGGCCCGAGCAGCGGATGCGTTCCCTGCTGGAGGTCGACATCCAGCAGCGGGCGTCCCGCCCGACCATGCAGATGCCACTGCGTTGCCAGGCGTGGATCAGGACCCAGCAGCGGCCGCAGGGGCCGCAGCAGCTGCGGACCGAGCGTCGCCTGGCGGCTGCGCAGATCCAGGCGCGGCCAGAGGGAACCGCTGGCGTTGAGGCTGGAATCGCCACGACGCAGCGACACCCGGTTCAGCAGCACCTGCGCACGGGGCTGAAACTGAAGGCCAAGCTGGCCGTTCACCAGCAGGGGCAGCGGCGGCTGACCGGGCAGGCGCAGCCCCAGGATGCTGCCTTGTAGTTCGACTGTGGGGCGCCGCCATGGGCCGTTCAGGCGCGCCGCGAGGCGATGGCCACGGCCGCTCTCGCGCGCCTGCAGGCGCAGCTCCAGGGCACCGGCCACAGGACCAGCCAGGTTGTAGGAACCGCTAAGACGGCCACGCCAGGGACCCATGGCCAGAGCAGCCGGATCGAGCCGCAACTGACGATCGCTGCAGCGCAGCGGCAGGAGGGGGCCCTCCAGTGGTGCCGGCAGAAGGGTGGAGCGCCAGCGGGCGCCGCTGATCCAGAGCTGCCCCTGGCAGCCATCGCCCTGACGAAGCCTCAGCTGGCCCTGCACGGTTCCCTGCAGCCGGCCCACCAACTGCTGCTGGGCCGCCGCCGGCAAGAGCGGCAGCAGCGGTTGAAGCGGCAGTGCCCTGGGCGAGAACTGCAGCTGCCAGTTCCGCTGCTGCCAGTTGGCCTGAAGACCGAATCGCAGGCTGCCGCCCTGTGCAGGCCGCGCCAGCCCCGCCAGCTGCAGCTCGCGCCGGCGGAGATGCAGGCTGGTTTGCCCCTCCACCTGCAGCTGAATCGGCCGGCCACTGGCGGGGTGCAGGGTCAGGCGAGCCGGCCCCTGCAGATGAATCCGCAGGCCGAGCCGCGGCGGCTCGGAGCCAGGGGGAAGCCTGCCGAGCTCCCAGTAGGCGCCACGGCTGTTGCGACGCAACTGCACACGCGCATCGCGGACGTGAATCTGCAGCACCCAGGCCTGCTGCAGCAGGCTGCGCAGGGGATCGAATCCCACCACCACAGCGGCGGTTTCGATCGAGGAGGGATTGTCCGCAGCCGGTCGGAAGCGGCTCGCACCGGCGCTGAGGCCCCAGGGGCGCAACCCCGTGTAAGGGCCCAGCTCAAGCGGATGGCCCATCACCCGGCCGACCTGCTGCTCCAGCCTGGGGCGCAGGCGCTCATAAACCAGACCACCCGCACGGTCGAGTGCCCACCAGACAGCGCCGCCGCCAAACAGGCTGGCGGTGATGGCCAGAGCCGCCAGGGGGAACGTCGGCCCCAGAGCACGTCTCAGTCGGCGGCTGGGTCGGCGGCTCGGCGGGACCGTGGCTCTCAGCGGCTGTTGAGGCCGCAATATAAGGGTGTCAATCGGCTCTCCCGACCCCCATGCGCGCTGATCCCCTGCTGCTCTCGGCCGGCACCTGGCTGGGGATTGCCGGGGCCGCGCTGCTGCTGATCACCGTGCTGGCCTTCCTGCTGCGTTGGGGGATCCGCTTCCGCCTCGTGGGAGTCAGCAGCTTCACCGTGTTGCTGAGCCTCTCCTGCCTGGCCTTCGCCGTGAGCTATGCCCCCCGCGACGTGGTGGAGGGAGCTGTGAGCGTTCCGGTGGTCTTCGACAACGGCTCGGATCTGGTGATCGCCGCGGCGCCCGCTGATCTGCCGGAGGAGGCCTACCGGCCCACGGTGGAGCAGGTGGCGCGCAACCTGCGCGGCAGCGGCCGCAAGGGTGACAACGGCGAGGTGCACGTCCGCCTGCGCAGGGTCGAGGCGGTGGCCCCAGGCGTCGACCGACCGGTGATCCTGGCCGAGGCCAGCCGCAGCCTCAGGGCGGGCACGGTGACGGTGCTCCCCTGAGCTGGCCAGCCCTCAGCCGTTGTCATCCCCGTACCCGCTGCCACGCCACTTCTCCCGCGAACAGGCGGTGCTCCAGGACGCCGGGGTTGAGACCTGGGCCGATCTCGCAGGGCTGAGTGATGCCGATCTGCGCAGCCTGGCCAGCCGCGGCCTGGCCCTGGAGCGGCAGCTGATCAAGCTGCGCGGCCAGGCGCAACTGGTGGCCCAGCTTGGCCTTTCTCCCGTGGAGGCAGCCCTGCTGCTCTATGCGGGGATCGCCAGCTGCCGCGGCCTGGCCCAGGCCTCTCCTCAGCAGCTGCTCACCCAGCTGGGGCGGCTGGAGCGCTCGCTCACAGGCCCGGCGCCACCTCGCATCGATGCCAGCTGGGTACGGCTCTGGATCGGGCGGGCCCAGGACCAGCAGCGGCGCGAGTCATCCGGTCGCTCAGGGAACTGACCCCGGCGGCCCTGCGGCGAGACCGCCACAGCTCTGAAATGGAGTGATCCCCGGGCCATGCCCGCCGTGACGCTGTTTCTCCTCCGCCCCATCGGCCTGAGGGCCACCCTGCTCGGCGCGGTTCTCTGCGCCCTGTCCGGTGCCCCAGCGGCTGCCCAGTCGAGCCTGCTCGAATCCGTGAAGCAGAACCCCCAGAAGGCGCGCGCCCTCTGCACGGAACTCAAGGGCCTCAACGCGCAGGGGCTGTCTTACACCTCGCCTCAGGCCGTGAGCCAGATCGCCGCGCGTCAGAACCTCAGTCCCACCGAAGCTGAAATCCTCTCCACCTACGTGGTGGGCCTTTACTGCCCGGACGTGCGTTGAGCGGACCGATCCGCAGCGACGACGTCCAGATTAGCGCCGCCGACGGCACCCCGCTCACCGGCCGTCTCTGGCGCCCCGCAGAAGGCGGCCCCTGGCCCGCCCTGCTGATGCGCCAGCCCTACGGACGGGCGATCGCCTCCACCATCACCTACGCCCATCCGGAGTGGTACGCCGGCCATGGCTATGCCGTGCTGGTGCAGGACGTGCGCGGACGCGGCGACTCGGGTGGCCGCTTCGGCGGCTTCGCCCAGGAGGCGGCCGATGGAGCCGCCAGCCTCGCCTGGCTGCGTCGCCAGAGCTGGTGCAACGGCTACGTGGGCAGCTACGGCTTCTCCTATCAGGGCCTCACCCAGCTGCTGAGCGACGACCCCGAGCAGCTGCCCGATGCCCTGGCCCCGGCCATGGCTGGCCTGGATGAGCGGTTGCACTGGGCCAGCCAGGGCGGCTGCCACTGGTGGGCGCTGGGCCTGGCCTGGGGCCTGCAGCTGGCAGCCCAGGGCTGCCGCCAGCGCGGCGATGGCCAGGGCTGGCAGGAGATCCGCCGCAGCCTCGACACCGGCGCCTTCCTCAACGATGGACTGCAGCTCCTGCAGCGCCACGACCCGGACGGAATGGTGGCGGGGTGGCTGCAGAGCGATCCGGCGGTGGCCGAAGGCTGGACAGTGCATGAGCCGCCTGCCGCCCTCTGGACTCGGCCGATGCTGCTGGTGGGCGGCTGGCACGACCCCCACCTGCTGGGCGTGCTCGACCTCTGGCAACGCGCCCGAACGGCCGGCGGCGAACCGGTGCTGCGCATCGGCGCCTGGAGCCACCTGCGCTGGAACGGCGGCATCGACCGCCTGCAGATGGCCTTCTTCGACCGCCATCTCAAATCGGAACGAGGCGCGGCTGCCCTAGCCGGCCAGCCGGCAGACAACAGCAACCGGCCGCCGGCCCAGCTGCTGGAGGATCAGGTGAGTGGGCAGTGGCGGCCGCGCTCCCCCCTGCAGGGAAGTGGTCAGCGCTGGGGGCTGGGCAGCAGCGGCCTGGCAGCGGTGGATGCCACGGAGGGGGAGCTGCACACAGGGGAGGGGGCTGGCGTGGTGCTGCTGGTGCACGATCCCTGGCGCCCCCTGCCGGGCCGTGGCGGCCATCTGGGCCTTGATGCCGGTTCTGCCGAACGTGCCGATCTCGACGCCCGCTGCGATGTGGCCTGCTTCAACGGCCCACTGGCCACCACCCCCCAGGAACTGCTGGGTCAGCCGGTGCTCACGATCCATGCAGCGGCGGATCAACCGGGCTTCGACCTGTGTGTTGCTCTCGCGCGTGTGACGCCCAACGGCGAGGCGCATCAACTCAGCACCGGCGTGGCTCGCTTCCTGGGGGAAAACTGCCGGCAGCAGCAGCCGCGGCAGGTGCGACTCCAACCGCTGCTGGCGAGCCTGGCGCCCGGAGAGCGGCTGCGCCTGTCCATCGGTCTGGCGGCCTGGCCCCAGATCGCCGTGAACCCCGGCAGCGGGGCCCCGCCCCTAAGTGGCACAACTCACGCACACCGGGTGATCAGCGTGCAGTTGCAGCTGGCGGAAGCCAGCCTCTGCATGGAGCCGATGGTTGGGGCAAACTGAGCCGGCCAAAGCATCGCTACGAATGCCGCGCCGCCTGCGCCCCGCCCGCACCAGTCTGAGCCTGGCAGCCGCACTGCTGATCGGTGCAACGGTCCAGCCTCTGGTGCCCGCGCTCAGCGGTGCTGCCCTTGCCCAGGCAGGCCCATCGGCAGCCCCCGCCGCCGGCAGCGCCCTGACGGTGGATCAGGCGCGCGCAGCCGCCGAGCGCATCATCCAGGCGGTGCAGCGGGGCGATGCCAACGCCCGCTACGCCCAGTTCTCCGATGAACTGAAGGCCATCACCAGCCCCTCGATGGTGCAGGCCACGATGCGCAGCCAGCCGAAGCTGCTCAGTTATCAGCTGCTGAGCGTTCGCAGCGGCATCGACAGCAGCACGGTGGAAGCGGAGCTGACCACCAGCGCTGGCGTGCGGGTGGTGTTCATCGTGCTCAACAACAAAGGGCAGATCACCCGCTACTACATCGATCGGGCCGACGACCCGACGAGCAAGGTGGCCGAGCAGTTCGTGCGGGCGATGAGCACCGGCAACTTCATCACCGCCCACAGCTTCCTGAGCCCCCAGTTCCAGAAGGAAATCACCCCGCAGGCCCTTCAGGCGAAGTGGCTGAACCTGCAGCGGTTCACGGGGCTGTTCCAGCAACTGGGCCGGGTGGTGGAAGCCGAGAGCACCCCAGATTCCCACCTGGTGCTGGTGAATGTGCAGTTCAACCGCCTCAGCGACAACCTGTTCGTGATCCTGGATGCGAACAACCAGGTGACCGGGGTCGACTTCCCCGCTGAGCCAGCGGCACCGCGAACGGCGCGCTGAGCCGGATCTGCGGCACCGGATCTGCCCTGTCGATCGGGACTGAGGTCTTGGGAAAGCCGGTTAGGCTCCGAGCCACGCTTCGCGCTCGAATCTGTGCTGGCTCAGCTCGACTGGATGGTGGACGATGCCCAGCGCCTGGCGGAATGCCGGCACGACCACCCCTTCGCCGTGCTCGGGCCACAGCCACTGGAGAACGGCAACTGGGTGGTGCGGGTGTGGATGCCCGAAGCCGAACGGGTTGAACTGATGACCGGGGGCAACGCCATCGCCATGGCGACCCCCAACCACCCCTGGATCTTCGAGAGCGAACTCCACGCCGATCCCGGCAGCGGTTACCAGGTTCATGTGCTGCGCGGCGGCGTCGAGCACGTGGCCCACGACCCCTGGGCCTTCCGCGAGGAGTGGATGGGCGAGCTGGATCGCCATCTGTTCGCCGAGGGCAACCACCACCACGTCTGGGAGCGGATGGGTGCGCACGTCACCACCCGCAACGGTGTGGCGGGCGTGATGTTCTGCCTGTGGGCGCCCAATGCCCGCAGCGTGTCGGTGCTGGGCAACTTCAACAGCTGGGATGGACGCCACCATCCGATGCAGTCCCGCCTGGGCGGTTGCTGGGAGCTGTTCATCCCCGGCATGAAGGCGGGTGAGATCTACAAGTACGAAGTCCGCACCCAGGCCGGCCACTGCTACCAGAAGGCCGACCCCTACGGCTTCCGCCACGAGGTGCGCCCCAACAACGGCTCGATCGTCGAAGCCCTGGCTGGCTACGAATGGGGTGATGGCGGCTGGATGCAGGAGCGCGACAGCCGCAACCCGCTGGATCAGCCGATCTCTGTGTATGAGATGCACCTGGGCAGCTGGATGCATGCCAGCGCCGATCAGCCCTACATCGAGCCGGACGGCACCCCGCGTCCGCCCGTGCCGGCGGCCGACCTCAAGCCCGGCGCCCGCCTGCTCACCTACCCGGAACTGGCGGATCGGGTGATCCCCTACGTGAAGGCCCGCGGCTTCACCCACATCGAGCTGATGCCCCTCTCGGAGCACCCGTTCGACGGCTCCTGGGGCTATCAGGTGACCGGCTGGTACGCGCCCACCAGCCGCTTCGGCACACCGGATGAGTTCCGCGCCTTCGTGGATCGCTGCCACGCCGAAGGCATCGGCGTGATCCTCGACTGGGTGCCAGGCCATTTCCCCAAGGATGCCCATGGCCTGGCCTTCTTCGATGGTGCCCACCTGTATGAGCACGCCGATCCGCGCATCGGCGAGCACAAGGAATGGGGCACGCTGATCTTCAACTACAGCCGCAACGAAGTTCGCAACTTCTTGGTGGCGAACCTGGTGTACTGGTTCGAGCACTTCCACATCGATGGCATCCGCGTCGACGCGGTGGCCTCGATGCTCTACCGCGACTACCTGCGCCCCGATGGTGAGTGGATCGCCAACGAGCACGGCGGCCGTGAGAACACGGAGGCGGTGCACTTCCTGCAGCAGGCCAATCACGTGCTGTTCCAGCACTACCCCGGAGCCCTTTCGATCGCCGAGGAATCCACCACTTGGCCGATGGTCACCCAGCCCACCAGCATCGGCGGCTTGGGCTTCAACCTGAAATGGAACATGGGTTGGATGCACGACATGCTCGATTACTTCGAGCTCGATCCGTGGTTCCGCCAGTTCCACCAGAACAACGTGACGTTCTCGATCTGGTACGCCTACACCGAGAATTTCATGCTCGCCCTCAGCCATGATGAGGTGGTGCACGGCAAGAGCAACCTGCTGCACAAGATGCCGGGGGACGACTGGCAGAAGTTCGCCAACGTGCGTGCCCTGCTGGCCTACATGTGGACCCACCCGGGCAAGAAGACGATCTTCATGGGCATGGAATTCGGCCAGCGGGCCGAATGGAATGTCTGGGGGGATCTGGAGTGGGGCCTGCTCCAGTACGAGCCGCACCTGGGCCTGCAGCGCCTGGTGGACGACCTCAACACCTTCTACAAATCCGAGCCAGCCCTCTGGCGCGACGACTTCGACCAGTTCGGCTTCCAGTGGATCGACTGCAACGACAACCGCCACTCGGTGATCTCGTTCATGCGCCGCGAGAGCACCACCGGCCGCTGGCTGGTGATCGTGGCCAACTTCACCCCCCAGAGCCACTCCCACTACCGCGTGGGCGTGCCGATGGACGGCTTCTACACCGAGGTGTTCAACACCGATGCAGAGCGCTACGGCGGCAGCAACCTGGGCAACCTGGGCGGCAAGTTCACCGACCAGTGGGGCATCCACGGCTACGAGCACTCGCTCGACCTCTGCCTGCCCCCCCTCTCGGTGCTGGTGTTCCAGCGCGATGAGCAACGCAGCCTCGAGTTGGTTGCCGCCGCCCAGGACGCCGCAGACAGCGCCGCAGACACTGCCGCGACCGGCGTGTGACGAAGCGGGGCTGAGGACCAGCCGTGCCCCCTCTAGCGGGGGCCTCCTCGGGTAAGTTCGCGGATCACCACAGCTTTCCCATGACCGGAACCGCCCCCCTGCTGCTGCGCGCCGCCCGAGGTGAGCAGGTGGAGCGGCCGCCGGTGTGGATGATGCGCCAGGCCGGCCGGTACATGAAGGTCTACCGCGACCTGCGCGACCGCCACCCCGGTTTCCGTGAACGCTCGGAAAACCCCGATCTCTCCTATGAGATCTCGATGCAGCCGTTCCACGCCTTCAAGCCCGATGGCGTGATCCTGTTCTCCGACATCCTCACGCCGCTGCCCGGCATGGGCATCGACTTCGACATCGTCGAGAGCCAAGGGCCCCTGATCCAGGACCCCATCCGCAGCATGGCCCAGGTGGAGGCGCTGCGTCCCCTGCAGCCGGCCGAAAGCATGCCGTTTGTGGGCGAGGTGCTCACCCGCCTGCGTCAGTCCGTCGGCAACGAAGCGGCGGTGCTGGGCTTCGTGGGGGCCCCCTGGACCCTGGCCGCCTACGTGGTGGAGGGCAAGAGCTCCAAGAACTACGCCGTGATCAAGGCGATGGCGTTCCAGGAGCCCCAGCTGCTGCACAAGCTGCTCGATCACTTCGCCGAGTCGATCGCCACCTACCTGCGCTACCAGATCGATTCCGGCGCCCAGGTGGTGCAGATGTTCGATTCCTGGGCCGGCCAACTCAGCCCGATCGATTACGACACCTTCGCGGCGCCTTATCAGAAGAAAGTTGTGGATCTGGTCAAGCAGACCCACCCCGACACCCCCTTCATCCTCTACATCTCCGGCAGCGCCGGCGTGCTCGAGCGCATGGCCCGCACCGGGGTCGACATCGTGTCGCTCGACTGGACCGTGGACATGGCCGAGGGCCTGGCTCGCCTGCCGGAGCACGTGGGCGTGCAGGGCAACGTGGACCCCGGCCTGCTGTTCGGCACCCCGGAGGCGATCCGCGCCCGCATCGACGACACGGTGCGCAAGGCCCGCGGCCGCAAGCACATCCTCAACCTCGGCCACGGCATCCTGCCCGGCACCCCTGAGGAGAACGGCGCCGCCTTCTTCGAGGCCGGCAAGAGCGTGATGGACCGCCTCGGAGCGCTGGCTTGAGCACCCCGTCGGCCACCGCTGGCGCCGGCGGGGCCCGCATCCTGATCACCGGCGCCTCGGGCTGCGTCGGTCAGCACCTCGCCGCCCTGCTCTACCGCGAAACCGATGCGCAGCTGCTGCTGTGGCTGCGCGATCCGGCCAAGCTCACGGCAGTACCCGCCAACGATCCCCGCATCACCCTGCTGGTGGGCGACCTGCGGGAGGTGGATCCCCACCGGGCCGCCATCGCCTCGGCGACACGCATCATCCACACCGCCACGGCCTGGGGCGACCCGGAGCGGGCACGCCAGGTGAATGTGCTGGCCGTCAAGGCGATGCTGGCCGCCACCGATCCGGCGGTGCTGGAGCAGGTGGTGTATTTCTCCACCGCCAGCATCCTCAACCGCGATCTGCAGCTGCTGCCGGAGGCGATGGCCTACGGCACCGAATACATCCAGACCAAGGCCCAGTGCCTGCAGCAGCTGGAACAGCACCCGCTGGCGGAGCGGATCGTGGCCGTGTTCCCCACGCTGGTGTTCGGCGGCCGCGTCGATGGCAGCGGCCCCTTCCCCACCAGCTACCTCACGGCGGGCCTCAAGGAGGGCGCCCGCTGGCTCTGGCTGGCGAAATGGCTGCGGGCCGATGCCTCCTTCCACTACATCCACGCGGCCGACATCGCCCGTGTGTGCGCCCACCTGGCCACCACACCCCACCAGCCCAATCCGGAGCCGGGCCAGGGGGCCGTGCGCCGGCTAGTGCTCGGCCAGCCGATGGTGACGGTGAACGACACGGTGCGCCGCCTGGCCCGCTGGCGCCACAGCTGGCTGCCGCCCTTCGGGGTGGATCTGCAGGGCTGGCTGATTGAGGGGCTGATCAAGCTGCTGCGGATCGAGGTGAACGCCTGGGACCGCTTCTCGATCCGCCAGCGCCACTTCGTGCACGAGCCGGTGAGCCCACCCGAGCGCTTCGGCCTGGTGAGTCACGCCCCCACCCTGGAGGCTGTGTTTGAGGACGCCGGCCTGCCGCGGCGGGGCCGGATCGACTGAGGGCTGCCAAATGTTGCAAACCTCTGCAGCAGCGGCGACGTGGGCCCGCCTCGCCCCTTACCTTGTTTGGGTTGCACGAGCCCCGATGCGCCGTCTTCTGTCCTTCATTGCCCTTTGCCTGGCGCTGGTGCTGGGTGCTGCCCCCAGCTTCGCCGCTGATGCCGACCACGGCGCTCAGATCTTCTCCGCCAACTGCGCTGCCTGCCACATGGGCGGCGGCAACGTGGTGAACGCTGAGCGCACCCTCAAGAAAGAGGCTCTCGAGTCCTACCTCGCCAACTACAGCGCTGGCCACGAAGAGGCCATCCAGTACCAAGTCACCAACGGCAAGAACGCCATGCCCGCCTTCGGCGGCAAGCTCAGCGCCGGCGACATCGCCGACGTGGCGGCCTACGTCGAGTCCATGTCCCAGAAGGGCTGGGCCTGATTCGACGCTGCGATCCAGAGCTGCGTTCCAACGTGCAGTTGAACTTTGGCCCCATTGGGCCGTTCATCAGCCGCCCCTCCAGGGCGGTTTTTTTGTGGCTGCGTGGTTCCGGCTGTTGCATCACTGGTCGCCCGGGCCAGGCAGCGCCATGGTGGAGGCAGCAGCGAGGCAGTCATGGGTCTGGCGGAGCGGTGGGACGCACCCCTTGGCGAGAGGCTGAGCCCAAGCCTGGGCCGCAAAGGGATGCGTCCGGCTGTGGAAGGCTGCGTCGCCATCCCAGTCGATCAGCTTCAGGTCCAGCAGGAGCAGGCGACCCGCGCCGCCAAAGCCGCCGCATTTCTCAGAAGCGCAACACTCGCGCAGATCCGGCCGCTGCCGGGGGCCGGGGCCATCAGACGCTGAGTTGGCGGCGTTCGGCCAGCACCGCCAGATAGAGCTCCTCGGGCACCTCGCGGATGTCGTACTCGCTGGGCAGCACGCCGTGAACATGGCGACGCACGGCCATCCAGCAGTTGCGCTCCGCATCACGGCTGGTGGCGTCGAAAGCGAACGACTCCTCTGCCAACTGCGTCACAAGCCCTTCGATCGGGCCTGAATCCGCGTGCGTTCCCTCAGACATCCGCCACACTGAGCGCAGATCACCGGCCCATCATGACCAGCGCGCGTCGCCTCTGGATGCCTCTCGGCCTGGCCGCTCTGGTGCTGAACATCAGCCTGGCCTCCCAGGCGAGGGCGCAGCAGGGGGCCGGCCTGAACCTGATCAAGGGGGGCAGCACTCCGGCCGCCATTCAAGGACTGGACAACATCATCAATACCTGCCCGCTGCTGGTGAAGCCGTCAGATGCGGCCTTGCAGCCCCTGCGCATTCCACCAGCTCAGGTGGACGCCAAGAACAAGCTGGGATGCCTGTCCTCCGCCGATGCGATCTACGGCCCGGATGGCTGCCCCACCAAGCTCTGCGGCGCCGGCAAGGGCGTGATCCCACTGCCGGCGGATATCAGCCCCGCCTCGCCTCAACTCCCGGCGCAGTAGGCAACCTGGCGTTCGCTCGGCGCGGCATCCAACCCCGCAGAGCAGCGTCAGACTGAGGAGGCAAACGGACTGACGGTTCTCCGTCCGGGCGATTCGGTCCTCCCGCCAACGGGTGAGAGCACCGAATCCAAGCGTTCGGTTCTCCCCGTCGCCCGCTCCGGATCACGGCCATACGGTTCTCTCAGAGCACCCCGAAGAGGAGGTCGTCCATGCATCCCACCGCTGAGCTGTTCACCGAGAAGGCCTGGGGCGCCGTCGTGGCAGCCCAGCAGCTGGCGCAGCAACGCCGCCAGCAGCAGATGGAGAGCGAGCACCTGCTCGCGGCCCTGCTGAGCCAGCAGGGGCTCGCCGGCCGCATCCTTGAGAAGGCTGGTGTCGACGTCGGCACCCTGGTGCAGAAGGTTGAGGCGTATGTCGCCGGCCAGCCGAGCCTGAGCGCCGCGCCCGACAACGTCTATCTGGGCAAGGGCCTCAATGCCGTGCTCGATCAGGCCAACGAACTGAAGAGCACCTATGGCGACAGTTACATCGCCATCGAGCACCTGCTGCTGGCCCTCGCCATCGACGACCGCTGCGGCAAGCAGCTGCTCAGCCAGGCCGGCACCGATGCCAAAAAACTGAAGGATGCGGTGCAGGCGATCCGCGGATCCCAGACAGTGACCGACCAGAACCCCGAAGGCACCTACGAATCCCTGGAGAAGTACGGCCGCGACCTCACCAAGGCGGCCCGTGAGGGCAAGCTCGATCCGGTGATCGGCCGCGACGAGGAGATCCGCCGCACGATCCAGATCCTGAGCCGCCGCACCAAGCACAACCCGGTGCTGATCGGCGAGCCCGGCGTCGGCAAGACGGCGATCGTGGAGGGCCTGGCCCAGCGGATCGTCAACGGCGATGTGCCACAGGCGTTGCAGAACCGCCAGCT